>Ga0209415_10001274_pt1 | contig 48123 bp, 40 predicted proteins | sample PeaSoiSIISIP2007_FD_187696 | JGI IMG/M metagenome (GOLD analysis project Ga0209415, IMG submission 187696) | Peat soil microbial communities from Weissenstadt, Germany - SII-SIP-2007 (SPAdes) (version 2) | ecosystem: Environmental > Terrestrial > Soil > Wetlands > Peat | place: Germany... | reverse complement strand
CGCGTGAAGGGCGGCTTCACCGTCGACCTCGGCGGCGCCTCGGCCTTCCTGCCCGGCAGCCAGGTCGACATCCGCCCAGTGCGCGACGTCGGCCCGCTGATGGGCCGCGAGCAGCCGTTCGCGATCCTGAAGATGGACCGCCCGCGCGGCAACATCGTGGTCTCGCGCCGCGCCATCCTCGAGGAAGCGCGCGCCGAGCAGCGCACCGAGCTGGTCAGCCAGCTGGCCGAGGGCGAAGTGCGCGAAGGCGTGGTCAAGAACATCACCGACTACGGCGCGTTCGTCGACCTGGGCGGCATCGACGGCCTGCTGCACGTCACCGACATGAGCTGGAAGCGCGTGTCGCACCCCAGCCAGGTGCTGGCGGTCGGCGACACGGTCAAGGTGCAGATCGTCAAGATCAATCCCGACACCCAGCGCATCAGCCTGGGCATGAAGCAGCTGCAGTCCGACCCGTGGGACGGCGTCGAGGCCAAGTACCCGGTGGGCGCCAAGTTCAAGGGCCGCATCACCAACATCACCGACTACGGCGCCTTCGTGGAGCTGGAAGCCGGCGTCGAGGGCCTGGTCCACGTCTCCGAGATGAGCTGGACCAAGAAGAACGTTCACCCCGGCAAGATCGTCTCCACCTCGCAGGAGGTTGAGGTGGTGGTGCTCGACGTCGACGCCTCCAAGCGCCGCGTCAGCCTCGGCCTCAAGCAGGCGATGCAGAACCCGTGGGAAGAGTTCCTCGAGAAGCACCCGATCGGCACCGCGGTCGAAGGCGAGGTCAAGAACGCCACCGAATTCGGTCTGTTCCTCGGCCTCGACAACGACATCGACGGGATGGTCCACCTCTCCGACATCGACTGGAACATGCCGGGCGAAGAGGCGATCCTGAAGTACAAGAAGGGCGAGATGGTCCGCGCCCGGGTGCTCGACGTCGACGTCGAGAAGGAACGCATCTCGCTGGGCATCAAGCAGCTGGCGGGCGATCCGCTGGCCGGCGACGTCTACCGCAAGGGCCAGACCGTCACCGTCACCGTCACCGAGCTGACCTCGGGCGGCATCGAGGTGAAGTTCGGCGACGACGAAGCCCCGGTCACCGCCTTCATCCGCAAGTCCGATCTCTCGCGCGACCGCTCCGAGCAACGCCCGGAACGCTTCGCGGTCGGCGACCGGCTGGATGCGCAGATCACCAACATCGACAAGGCCGCGCGCCGCATCTCCCTCTCCGTCAAGGCCCTCGAAGCGGCCGAGGAGAAGGAGGCCATCGAGCAGTACGGCTCATCGGATAGCGGCGCCTCGCTTGGCGACATCCTGGGCGCCGCCTTGCGCGAGAAGGCGTCCAAGGAGTAGCCGCGGTCGCGATGAATCATCCGGCGTCTTCAAGCGGCCCTTGAAGACGCCGCCTCGATTGGGCAAAGGTGCCCAAAGGCCAGGAGGGGGCGCTGGATGATCAAGTCCGAGTTGATCGCCGCTTTGGCGAGCGAGAACCCGCACCTGACCCAGAAGGACATCGAACGCGTCGTCGGCGTCATTCTCGAGCAGATGATCGAGGCGCTCGAGGGCGGCGGCCGCGTAGAGTTGCGCGGCTTCGGCGCCTTCTCGGTCCGCGGCCGCCCAGCCAGGGCGGGGCGTAACCCCCGCACCGGCGAGGCGGTCAAGGTGAGGGCCAAGAGCGTGCCTTTCTTCAAGGCGGGCAAGGAGTTGCGCGTGCGGTTGAACGGGGACTAACCTTCCCGCGCTCGACGCGCCTTAATCAAATCAGAAGGTGCGGCATGATCGAGCCGATGCAAAAGCTCACCACGGCTGTCGAGGGGCCTGTCACCATGTTGCGCGAATTCCGGGAGTTCATCGCCCGCGGCAACGTCGTCGACCTCGCCGTCGGCGTGATCATCGGCGCGGCGTTCGGCAAGATCATCACCAGCCTGGTCGATCAGGTGATCATGCCGGTCATCGGGCTGGTCACCGCCGGCGTTGATTTTGCGCAGCTGAAGATCGTCCTGAAAGCGGCGGACGCCTCGGCCAAGAAGGCTGAGGTCGCGATCCTCTACGGCGCCTTCCTGAACACCATCATCCAGTTCCTGATCGTGGCGTTCGTGGTGTTCCTGATGATCAAGCTGATGAACGCCATGCGCCGCGAGGAGGCCAAGACGCCCGCCGAGCCGCCCGCGCCGTCGCCGACCGAGACGCTGCTCACCGAGATCCGCGACCTGCTGAAGGCCCGCGCCGCTTGAAGCAGATCGACCTCGACGACCTGCCCCCCCGCATCGCCCAGACCCTCGCCTCGCTGGCCGAGGGCGAGGAATTGGTGCTGGCCCAGGGCGGCGCCGTCGTCGCCCGCCTCACGGTTGCCGACCCCATCGCGCCGCCCGCCCCCGACGAGCTGCTGGGCGACCTGACCCCTGAGGAACAGGCCAAGGAAGTGCTCGAACAGTTCAGCGCGATGATCAACGACGAGTTCTGACGCCTGGCTGGCAAGAGCGGTGCGCGCCGCAGGCGCCCTAAAGTTTGAACGCGGAGAACGCAGAGAAGGCGCAGAGGACGCGGAGTCGGGCTTCTCTGCGAACTCCGCGTCTCCTCCGCGTCCTCTGCGTTAAGTCTTCTTGCCTGCGGCGCGCTCGGTCGCTGGCTTAGAGCTGGGCGGCGGTCGCGTCCCGTTCCTTCACCGCCTTCTTCGGGGCGATCTTGCGCCACCTCCGTTCGAGAAAGTTGCGGAACGAACCGGGGTGCAGGCTCGCGATGCGCGCCAGCACCGAGGGGTAGTCCTTGTAGTGGGCGGTGAAGTGGAACGTCTCAGGCTCCGCCTCGATCAACATCTCGCGCTCGTCGAAGGAGACCTCGAGCAGCACCAGGCTGTCGTCTTCGCGGCGCAGGCGGGTGAAGAACTTCTTGTTCACCAGGAACGAGGGCCGCCCGTACGACATCCCTTCGGTGCAGCCCGGGAAGCTGAGGGCGATCTCGCGCATCTCATCGAGCGTCATGGCGCGCTCCTTCAGTAGGCCCGACTCTAGTAGGCCAGGGCCGCCCCATCCTTGCGCATTTCGCTGGCGGCCGCATAGCGCCCCGGCAGCCGCTCGATCGCCTGGTAGCCGCCGAAGCCGCCGGGCGAGCGCGACAGGTCCCAGCCCAGCGCCGCGAGCCCACTCACAGTGTCCCGCGGCATGGCGCTCTCCAGCGACAGGATGCCGTGTTCGGCGACGCCCGCCTCGCCGGTGGGCTCCGGCGAGCCTTCGTGCAGCCAGCGCGGCGCGTCGCCCGCTTCCTGCAGGCCAAGGCCATAATCCACCAGGTCGGTGATGATCTGGGTCTGGCCTTGCGGCTGCATGTTGCCGCCCATCACCCCGAACGCCAGCCACGGCTCGCCGCCCCGGGTCGCGAAGCCCGGGATGATGGTGTGGAACGGCCGCTTGCTGGGCGCGTAGACGTTGGGATGGCCGTCCCGCAACGTGAAGCTCTTGCCGCGGTTCTGGAACATGAAGCCGAGCCCATCGGGAATTAGCCCCGAGCCCATGCCGTTGAAGTTGGACTGGATCAGCGAGACCATCATGCCGTCGGCGTCCGCGGCGCAGAGGTAGGTGGTGTCGCCCTGGCCCGGCGCTTCGCCGGCGTGGGCGGGGGTGAGGATGCGGTCGGGACGGATCATCGCGGCGCGCTGGGCGGCGTAGTCCTTGGAGATCAGCCACTCGATCGGGATCTTGGCGAACGCCGGGTCGGCGTAGTAGCGGGCGCGGTCCTCGAACGCGAGCCGCTTGGCCTCGACCTGGTGGTGCAGGCTGGCGGTGGTCAGGAACCCCATGCCGGCGAGATCGAAGCGCTCCAGCATGTTGAGCATCTGCAGGGTCGCCAGGCCCTGGCCATTGGGCGGCAGGCCCCAGATGTCGGCGCCGCGGTAGCTGATCGTGGCCGGCGTCACCCACTCGCCCCGGTGCGCGGCCAGATCGGCCTTGGAAAGCCACCCACCGATACGCTGGAAATAGCGCTCGATGGTCTGCGCGACCTCGCCCTCGTAGAAGCCCTCGCGGCCGCCCTCGGCGATCAGCCGCAGCGTGCGGGCGAGGCCCGGGTTGGCGAAGATCTCGCCCTCCGCCGGCGTTCGGCCCTCCGGCGCCCAGACCTTGAGGAAATTCTCGGTCTCCTCGATCGCCAGCCGGCCGCTGGTGAAGTTGCGCTTCGAGGTGGCCAGGTAGAAGGCGACGGTCTGCGCCACCGGCGTCCCCGCCTCGGCCAGCGCGATGGTCGGGGCGAACAGCTCCGCCCACTTCAGCTTGCCGTAGCGCTGGTGCAGCATCCACCAGGCGTCCACCGCGCCTGGCGTCGACACCGAGGCCACGCCGTGGCTGCGGATCAGCCCGTCTCTGGCCCGCGCGCGGTGCGTCTCGAGGCTCAGCGACGCCGGCGAGCGGCCGGAGCCGTTCAGGCCCACCACCGCCTTCGCCTTCGGGTCCCACAGCAGCGCGAACGCGTCGCCGCCGATGCCGCAGGCGATCGGCTCCAGGAAGCCCAGCGCGGCGTTGGCCGCGATCACCGCATCGACCGCCGAGCCGCCGGCGCGCAGCGCGTCGATGGAGATCAGGCTGGCCAGCGGATGCGCGGTCGCCGCCGCGCCGTTCGCTCCCCACACCGCCGAGCGGGTGGCGAACGGCGCCCCGGTGACGCGGTCGCCGCTGTGGATCTGGGATAGGTCGGTCATGCCTGCGTTATAGCGAGGGAAGCGAAGAAACAGAGCCACGGAAAACACGGAAAACACGGACGCTCTGAGGTCTCCTTGCTGTGTCATCCCGGAAACGAGCGCAGCGAGTTGTCCGGGATCTCCTGCCGGAACCCCACGTCGGGGGGTCCCGGACGAGTCCGCTTCGCGGCTCTCCGGGATGACAACCTAGATTTCCGTGCTTTCCGTGTTTTCCGTGGTTCATTCTTTCTCGCCGCTACGGCAAAGCCCAGACCGAGGTGCGCTTGATCTCGGCGTCCTCCAGTTCGCGCGAGGTCGGCACGCGGTATTCGGCAAGCTGGACCAGCCCGGACTTGGGGAAGTAGCTGCGGCCCGGATCGCCGATCAGCACCCGCGTGCCCGCCGCACGCGCCGCCGCAAGCCAGGCCATCACCCGCTCGGCCAGCGGCTGCTCATAGCAGATGTCGGCGGCGAGGATCAGGTCGGCGGCGGGCGGGGCGGCATCCAGCAGGTTGGCGTCGGTGAAGGCGACGGCCACGCTATTGGCCTTCGCGTTAAGCGCCACCGCGGCGGCGCAGAACGGATCGATGTCGGCCGCCAGGACCTGTGCAGCGCCCGCCTTCATCGCCGCGATGCCGACGAGGCCCGAACCGGTGGCGAAATCGACCACCCGCTTCCCCGCCACCTCGGCCGGATGGTCGAGCAGGTAGCGCGCCAGCGCCTGGCCGCCGGCCCAGGCGAAGGCCCAGAACGGCGGCGGCAGGCCGAGCTCGCCGAGCTCTTCCTCGGTCAGCCGCCAGATCGGCGTGACCTCGTCGGCCAGATGCAGCCGCAGCTCCGGCGTGTGCGGCGGCGGTTGCAGGCGGGTGTTGGTCAGGATGAAGGCGCGGCGGGCGGCGAGGTCGGCGCCGATCACGCTCCGGCCGAGGCGACCTGGGTCTCGCCCCGGTCGACCGGCGCCGACGCCGCCGCTTTCAGTACGGTCCAGTAACCGGGCGCGGTCAGCATCTTGTCCAGCACGCCCTTCTCGCACATCAGCCGCTGCACGCGCGGCAGCTGCCAGCACGGCACATGCATGAACATGTGGTGCTCGCAGTGATAGTTGACCCAGTAAGGCGCGATCAGGATGCGCTCGAGCCAGTTGGCGTGGGTCGAGCGGGCGTGGCGCAGCGGGTCGGGCTCGTTCTTGGCCACCAGCGCGTGCTCGGCGATGTTGCGAAAGCGGGTGATCATCATCTGCCAGGTCGCCCGGGGCAGCAGCCACAGCGCGAACCAGGCCCACCAGTAGCCGGCGAGGCTGGTCAGCAGGATCACCGCGCCGTTGGTCAGCAGCCAGCGCCGCTGCTTGACGATCTCGGCCCAGACGATCGGCAGCGCCGGCTCGCCGGCCTTGCGCGCCTTCAGCTTCTTGCCGAAATCGCCGAAGCGCTGCTTGAACCAGGTCTGGCCGGTCAGGTCGCGGAAGACTTTGCGCCGCAGCGAGGCGGGTGTGATCGGGAACGGCGCCGAGAGGCCGAGATCCGGGTCTTCGGCCTGCTGGGCGAACTTGTGGTGCTGCAGGTGGTACTTGCGATAGCGCTCGACGCCGCTGAGGCAGAACACGTCGGAGATGAAGTCGCCGACCTTCGGGTCGGGGTGCAGGGCGCCGTGGGCGGCGTCGTGCTGCAGGATGCCGAGGCCGAGCTGGCGCCCGCCGATGATCGGGGTGGTGATCAGCAGCGTCAGCGGCCAGAACCAGCCGAGATAGTGCGAAGCGACGATGACGCCCGCCCAGCACAGCCCGATCACCGCCCAGCAGTGCACGACGAGCGCCGGCCCGACCCACGACGACCGCCGCGCCAGCGGCGCCCACTCCTCGGGGGTGAAGTAGCTCTTCGGATCAACGCGGACGGCAACGGCCATGACGGTATTGTCTCATAAAGCGGCCTTCACCGGAACGGTGTCGCGACGTCACGCCTGATCAGCTCTTCCCCGCGCAGCGGGGACCCAGGCTTTTCTGCAAGCGGTTGAGCGACGGCGAGTCAGCAAAGTTTTGTCCACGAACAACACGAACGGACACGAACGGGACGGTGCAGGTTCGAACGCCGAGTTCGTGTGTGTTCGTGTTGTTCGTGGACAACTTCTTTTCTTGGCCCCGCTTCGCGGAAGGTCGGAGATCAGCCCCGCGGCACAGCCCCCGCCGGCAGTTCGTCGGGCGAGATGCCGAGGATGTCGGCGAAGGGCGAGCCGGCGGCGGCGTCCCAGGCGTGGCGGGAGCCGACGGTGATGCCGCCGTCGACGACGATGTGGGTTCCGGTGACGAAGGCCGAGTCGTCGCTGGCGAGATAGAGCGCGGCGCGGGCGATGTCCTCGGGCAGGCCGGGTTTCTTCACCGGTTGGGCGCTTGCCGCGTTCTCCACGATCCGGGCGACCATCTGGTCGGCGGCCGCGCGCGGCAGGCCGAATGCGGTGCCGAAGATCGAGGTGGCGATCAGGCCCGGGCAGACGGCGTTAACCCGGATGCCCTGCGGCGAGAGCTCGGCGGCCGCGCACCGGCTCATGTGGATCACCGCGCCCTTGGCGGTGGAATAGGCCAGCGGCCCCCAACCGGCCTCGAGCCCGGCGATCGAGGCGGTGTTGATGATCGAGCCGCCGCCGCGCGCCAGCATCAGCGGCAGGGCGTAGTGCATCCCGAGCGCCGGGCCGCGCACCAGGAGGGCGAACGTCGCGTCCCAGCCTTCGGTACTCATCTCGGCGACGCCGCCCAGATGGCCGCCCGTACCAGCGTTGTTGAACAGCACGTCGAGGCCGCCGAACGATGACTTGGCCGCCGCGCAGGCCGCGGCGATGTCGGCCTCCTGGGTGACGTCGCAGCGCACGTAGGTCAGGCGTCCGGGAAAGCGCTGCTCCAGCACCTTGCCCTTCTCGTCCTGCAGGTCGGCGCAGACGATCCGGGCGCCCTCCGCCAGGAACAGCTCCACCGTTCCCAGTCCAATCCCCGACGCCCCGCCGGTGATCAGGGCGACCTTGTTTTCCAGACGTCCAGCCATGCTTCGCTCCTTAGCTGCGGGCGCCGTAACCCTTCACCTTCCCACGCCTGCGGCGCGGGCCCCTCCCTCTCCCTTCGGGAGAGGTAAAAGTTCAGTAGCATCCGTTACTTACACTTCTCCCGGAGGGAGAAGGAGGGGCCCGACCGCGAAGCGGTTGGGAGGATGAGGGGTTACGCTCTCGCCAAGAAAAACTCAGTCCACCATCACCACCACCTTGCCCATGGCCTTGCGGCTGGCGAGGTGGCTGATGGCTTCGGCGGCCCTGGCCAGCGGGTAGTGCTCGGACACGTGCGGCTTGATCTTGCCGGCGGCGTAGAGCTCGAGCAGTTCCTTGACGTTCTGCTGGTGGGCGACCGGATCGCGCGAGACCGCGCTGCCCCAGAACACGCCCACAATATCGCAGCCCTTCAGCAGGGCGAGATTGAACGGCACCCGCGGGATGCCGGCCGGGAAGCCGACCACCAGGAAGCGGCCTTCCCAGGCCATCGAGCGGACCGCCGCCTCGGCGTAATCGCCGCCGACGCCGTCGTAGACCAGGTCGACGCCGTTCGGCCCCACGGCCTGCTTGAACTGGTCGGCCAGCGCCTTCTGGCCATCGCGGTCGAACGGGCCGAGCGGGTAGACCACGCCGGACTCGGCGCCGTGCGCGAGCGCCAGGTCGACCTTCTCCTGCGAGGAGGCCGCGGCGATCACGTGGGCGCCCATCGCCTTGCCGAGCTCGACCGCCGCCAGGCCGACGCCGCCGGCGGCGCCCAGCACCAGCAGGCTGTCGCCGGGCTTCATCCGGCCGCGGTCCTTCAGCGCGTAGTACGAGGTGCCATAGGTCATGATGAACGCCGCCGCCTCGTCGAACGGCATCGCGTCGGGGATCTTGATCAGGCGCGAGCCTTCGAGCGACAGCTCCTCGGCCATCCCGCCCCAGCCGGTGTTGCCCAGCACCCGGTCGCCGGGCTTCACGTGGGTGACGCCTTCGCCGACTTCCTTGACTACGCCGCTGATCTCGCTGCCCGGCGCGAACGGCCGGGCCGGCTTGAACTGGTACTTGTCCTCGATGATCAGCACGTCGGGGTAATTGACCCCGATCGCCTTGACCGAGACCACCGCGAAGCCCGGCCGGGGCCTGGGGCTCGGCACGTCTTCCAGCACCAGGGTGTCGGGTCCGCCGACGGTCTTGCTGAGCAGCGCCTTCATTCGTCGTCTCCCGCCTTTTCTTTCAGGCCGCGGACGCTATCGGAAGGCATCGATGCAAGGAAGTCCGAGGAGTTATCGTGACGAACAAATGTTTGAGCCTGCTGATCCACGGCGGCGCGGGCGCGATGTCCGGCCGCGACTACGCCGCTGAGCTCGCCCACATGCGCGGTCTGATCGAGGCCGGCCGCGATCGCTTGAGCGCCGGCGCCTCGGCGATGGACGTGGCGGTGGAAACGGTGGCGGCGCTGGAGGCGTCGGGGCTCTATGTCGCCGGCCGCGGCGCCTCTGCCAACAGCGCCGGCAAGTTCGAGCTCGACGCCAGCCTGATGGACGGACCGACCCGGCGCGCCGGCGCCGTGGCGGCGCTGCAGGGCTTCGCCTCGCCGATTCGCGCCGCGCGGGCGGTGATGGAGGCGACGCCGCACGTGCTGCTGGCCGGCGAGGGCGCGGCGGCGTTCGCGGCGGCGCAGGGGCTGGAGCCCGCCGGGCCAGAATGGTTCACGCCGGCGCGCTCGACGGAAACGCGCTCAGCGTCTACCGGCCCCTCCACGGGCACCGTCGGCTGCGTCGCCCTCGACGAGACCGGGGCGCTGGCCGCCGCGACCTCGACCGGCGGCACCAACGGCAAGCTCGCCGGCCGCGTCGGCGACAGCCCGATCGTCGGCGCCGGCGTCTGGGCCGACAGCCGCGTCGCCATCTCCTGCACCGGCGTCGGCGAATACTTCCTGCGCACCGCCACCGCGGCCCAGATCGCCTTCCGTATCAGCCTCGCCGGACAGGGCCTTGCCGAAGCGGCCGACGCGGCGCTGGCGGACATGGTGGCGCTGGGCGGCTGGGGCGGCCTGATAGCGCTCAGCTCCACCGGCGAGATCGCCATGCCGTTCCGCAGCCAGGGCATGAAGCGCGCAGCGCTGGCGCCGGACGGGACGATCACGACGGCCGTGTTCTAATCCTCCACCGCAGGGGGAGGACTAAAGCTACAGCGCTCGCCCGCTGAACTTTCGGTTCAGCTTGCGCATGCCGCCCAGCCAGCGGTCGTAGTTGTCGGTCTTGCGGCGCATGTAGTCGAGCACCTGCGGGTGAGGCAGCACGAGGAAGGTCTCGGCCTCGATCGCCCGGACGCAGGCCTCGGCCGCATCTTCCGGCTCCAGCATGCCGTCGACCGAGGCGACGCCGTCGGGGTTGCCGGCGGTCATCGCCGTGCGCACCGCCTGCGGGCACAGCACCGAGACCTTGATACCCTGGTCGCCGTGGGTGATCGACAGCCACTCGGCCAGCGCCACCGCCGCGTGCTTGGTCACCGCATAGGGGGCCGAGCCGACCTGCGAGAGCAGCCCGGCCGCCGAGGCGGTGTTGAGCAGGTAGCCGCCGCCGCGCGCCGCCATCCGCGGCACCAGGTGCCGCGCGGCCCAGACGTGGGCCATCAGGTTGATCTCCCAGATCCGCTGCCAGCGCTCGTCGCTGACCTCGGCGCCGCCGCCGTAGCCGATGCCGGCGTTGGAGCAGAACAAGTCGATCGGCCCCTCCTCGGCTTCCACCGTCTCGATCATGCTCTGGATGTCGGCTTCCTTGCCGACGTTGGTCACGAACGCCCGACCGCCGATCTCGGCGGCCACCGCCTTCACCCCGTCGGCGTTGATGTCCGAGCAGATCACCTTCTTGGCGCCGTCCTTGGCGAACCGCTGCGCCAGCGCCCGCCCAATCCCACTCGCCGCCCCGGTGACGACGACGATCTTGTCCTTGATTTCCATGGTGCGTTCTCCCGCTAGCGCTGTTTGATCCAACCATAACCCTTCCCCCTCCGGGGGAAAGCGGCGCGCCGTGCGAAGCACGCGTCGCCGATGGGGGCGTCCTCTCCGGAAAGAGCCCCCATTGTCGCTCCGCTGCGCGCTCGCGACGTTTCCCCCGCTTCACGGGGGAAAGGTTTGGGCTATGCAGCTAGCCGCAGAAACACGAGGAGCCGCCGCGATGCCGGACTTCCGCATGATCGACGTTGGCGAGCTGAAGCTGCGCGTCGCCGTCGAGGGGACCGGGCCGCTGGTGCTGATGGTGCACGGCTTTCCGGAGTCCTGGTACTCGTGGCGACACCAGCTGCAGCCGATCGCCGAGGCCGGGTTCACCGCCGCCGCCATCGACGTGCGCGGCTACGGCGGCTCCGACAAGCCGCCGGCGGTGGCCGACTACGCTATGCAGCACATGGTCGCCGACGTCGCCGGCGCCATCCGGGCGCTGAGCCCCGACGCGCCGGCGGTGATCGTCGGCCACGACTGGGGCGCGCCGATCGTCTGGAACAGCGCGCTGACGCGGCCGGACCTGGTGCGCGCGGTCGCGGCGCTCTCGGTGCCCTACAGCGGCGTGCCGGCGCGATCGTTCAGCGAGATCTACCAGGAGCTTTTCACCGCGCGCGGGCGGTTTTTCTACCAGCACTACTTCCAGGCCGAAGGCGTGGCCGAGGCGGAGATGGAAGCCGACGTGCGAGGCGCGCTGCGCCGGTTCTACTACGCCATCAGCGGCGATGCGCCCGACGGGACCTGGCCGAACGACAAGGTGGTCGGCGATCCGCTGCTGCTGGGACTGCCCGATCCCAAGCCGTTCCCGGCTTGGCTGACCGATGCCGACCTCGACTACTTCGTCGGTGAGTTCGAACGCTCGGGCTTTCGCGGGCCGATCAACCGCTATCGCAACCACGACGCCGACTTCGCCTGGCTGCAGCCGTTCAAGGACCGCAAACTGGCGCAACCGGCGCTGTTCATCGGCGGCGAGCGCGACCTGGTGCTCTCGATGCTTGGGCGCAGCGCCAACCCGCTGGCCTTCATGCAAAGCGCGCTGGCCGATCTGCGCGGCTCGGACATCCTGCCTGGTTGCGGCCACTGGACCCAGCAGGAGCGGCCGGCCGAGGTGAACCAGCGGTTGGTCGCCTGGCTGAAAGGGCTCTGATTTCACCTCGCGGCCCAGGTCTGATATGAGCCCGCGCTTGTCCGCGACCCTCGACCTTTCCCGCGCGCCGCAGAAAGCGGTCGTCCTGCCGAATCTGACCGGCATGACACGCGCCGAGCTGCGCCAGGCGCTGGAGGGCGCCGGCGTCGCCGCGCCCGAGAAGGCGAAGATGCGCGCCGGCCAGGCCTGGCGCTGGATCCACCACTACGGCGTCACCGACTTCGCGGCGATGACTGACATCGCCAAGGAGACGCGGCGCGCGATGGCCGAGTGCTTCAGCCTGGCCCGCCCTGAGATCACCTCGCGCCAGCTGAGCGCCGACGGCACGATCAAGTGGCTGATCCGGTTCGCGCCGGGCGTCGAGGTCGAGACGGTGTTCATCCCCGACGTCGCCCATTCCGGCGCCCTGTGCGTCTCCAGCCAGGTCGGCTGCACGCTGAACTGCAGCTTCTGCCACACCGGCACGCAGGGCCTGGTGCGCAACCTGACCGCGGCCGAGATCGTGGCCCAGGTGCAGGTCGCCCGCGACGACCTCGGCGAGTGGCCGACCTCGCTGGCCGAGCGCAAGCTGACCAACATCGTGTTCATGGGCATGGGCGAGCCGCTCTACAATCTGGATAGCGTCGCCGTCGCGCTCGACATCATCTCCGACAACGAGGGCATCGCCATCTCGCGGCGACGGATCACCGTTTCCACCTCCGGCGTGGTTCCCGAGCTGAAGGCGCTGGGCGAGACCACCGGGGCCATGCTGGCGATTTCGCTGCACGCGACCCGCGACGAACTGCGCGATCAGCTGGTGCCGATCAACCGCCGCTATCCGATCGCCGAACTGATGGCGGCGATCCGCGCCTATCCGGGCCTGTCGAACGCCAAGCGGGTCACCTTCGAGTATGTGATGCTGAAGGGCGTCAACGACACGCCGGCCGACGCCAAGGCGCTGGTCAAACTGATCGCCGGCATCCCGGCCAAGATCAACCTGATCCCGTTCAATCCCTGGCCCGGCGCGCCGTTCGAGTGCTCCGATGCTCGGACGATCGAGGCCTTCGCCGCCATCCTCAAGCGCGCCGGCTACGCCTCACCGGTGCGCAAGCCCCGCGGCCGCGACATCCTCGCCGCCTGCGGCCAGCTGAAGTCCGAGAGCGAAAAGCTGCGGGCGAGCGCACGCCGCCGCCAAGCCGCGATCCCGGCCGCGACCGCCGAATAATGCCCTTCGACTCCCCCGAACTCGACGCCTGGGCCAGCGGCTTTCCGCTGACGTTGCTGCATGTCGGCGTCGCGCTGGCGATCCTGATCGCCGGCGCGGCGATCTATGCGCTGGTGACGCCGCACCGCGAGATCCAGCTGATCCGCGAAGGCAACGCCGCCGCCGCGCTCTCGTTCGGCGGGGTGCTGGTCGGGATCGCGCTGCCGCTCGCCTTCGCGCTCGCCGCCTCGACCTCGGTGCTGGAGATCGCGCTCTGGGGCGCGACCACCATCATCGTGCAGCTGGCGCTGTTCTGGGTGGTCGACCTGTTGCTGCGCGGCCTGCCGCAACGGATCAAACAGGGCGAAGTGGCGGCCGCCGCGCTTCTGGTCGCGGCGAAGCTGGCCGTCGCTGCTATCCTCTCGGCAGCCGTTAGCGGCTGAAAGCGTTGCTGGTTGCATGACGACACCGCGCCTTCCCGGCTGGCTGCTTTACCCATCGTCCGTATTGACGTTGTTGGGCGCCGCGCTCGGCCATCGCAGCCACGTCGACGCTCCGCGCCCGCCGCCGCCGCTGCCGACCAGCGAAGGCGCGGTGCTCTCGCAGGCCTCGCCGATCGACCCGGCGGTGGTGGTGAAGGTGCGCCCGCGGCGGGGCGACGCCGCCGGCACCGCGTTCTCCGTGGCCGACAGCGGCGTGTGGCTCACGGCGCGGCACGTGGTCGAGCACTGCGCCCGCGCGGCGATCATGGTCAACGAGACCGAGGGCGTGGAAGCCAAGGTGCGGCTCGCGCCGCGCGGCGAGGCGGCGGTGCTGATCACCGCCGACGGCGCCCCGCCCCTGCCGCTCGCGACCGGCCCGCTGCGCCGCGGCGAGCTTGGCTACGAGGCCGGCTACCCGCGCGGACGACCGGGCGAAGTCGCGAGCCGGCTGCTGGGCCGCGGCATGCTCTACCTGCGCGGCCGCGGCCACCGCGACGTGCCGGTGCTGATCTGGGCCGAGGTGGGCCGCACCGAGGGCCTGCGCGGCGCGCTACGCGGCATGTCCGGCGCGCCGGCGCTGGATGGCCGCGGCCGTGTCGTCGGCGTCGCGGTGGCCGAGTCGCCCCGGCGCGGCCGCCTCTACACCACCACGCCCGAGGCGATGATCTCGGCGCTCACCGCGGCGCGCGCGCACCGCATGCCCGGCGTCGGGATGCCGATCACCCCTGACAACTACGGTCTCGCAGCCGACGATCTGCGGCGCTCGCTGCGCATCGCCCCGGTGGTCTGCGTCGCGCGGTAGGTCTAAGCCCGCCTCGGCTGCGCCCGCGCCAGCACCAGGCAGAGCAGGATCGCCGGCAGGCCCAGCGCCGCCGCCAGCAGGTAGAACAGCGCATAGGCGTCCAGCAGGCTTCGGCCGTGCTGCAACGACTCGACGATCGCCCCGGAGAAGCCCTTGAGGAACTTGCCGGTCCAGGCCAGCGCCGAGGTCAGCAGGGCGTACTGCGTCGCCGTGTAGCCCAGGCTGGTCAGGGTCGACATGTAGGCCACCAGCGCCACGCCCGAAAAGCCGATCGCCACCGAGTCGAACGCCATGATCGCCTGGAAGGCGCTGACGCTCACCGGCCCGACGGCAAGCAGCGGGTAGTCGCCGCCGTGCCAGCCCAGCAGGGCGAAGGCGCCAATGCCAATCGGCTGCAGCACCGCGCCCATGATCAGCGTGCGCATGTTGCCCAGCCGCAGCGAACAGAAGCCGCCGGCGGCGATGCCCAGGAATCCCCACGGCGTGCCGATGAACAGGCGCGTCCAGCCAATCGTGTCCTTATCGATGGCGAGGGCCTTGTAGTAGGGATTGCTCATCGGCCCGCGCATGTAGTCGCACAGGTGGTAGAAGGTGATGGTCGACAGCATCAGCGCCGCCATCGCCCAGCCGTGGGTGCGGAAGAAGGTGATCAGCGGGCCGATCACCGCGTCGTAGACTGCCTGAGCCGGATGGCGCGCCGCGTCGTGCGCTTTCGCCTCCATCACCGCATCGGCGTTGGCCGGCTCCTTGGCCAGCAGCACCGCGACGATCCCCACCGCCATGCCGGCGCCGTAGATCACGTAGGTGATCGGCCAGCCGAGGCGCTTGGCGATCATCAGGATCACCGCCTCGGTCAGGATCAGGGCGAAGCGGTAGCCTAGGCTGTAGGCTGAGGTGAGCAGGCCGAGTTCGTCGGCGTCCGCCGCCGTCTCGATCCGCCAGGCGTCCATCGCCGTGTCCTGGGTCGCGGCCCCGACCGCGGCGACGATCGCGCAGGCGACCATCCAGCCAAGCTGGGCCTTCGGATCCACCAGCCCCATGCCGATCAGCCCGGCGCCGGCGACGATCTGGCTGATCAACATCCAGCTGCGCCGCCGGCCAAGCTGGCCGATCAGCGGCAGTGGGATGCGGTCGACCATCGCGCCCCAGACGAACTTGATCGAATAGGTGAGCCCGACCCACGACAGCGCGCCGATGGTCGCCAGCTTGATGTTGTCGTCCGCCAGCCAGAAGCCGAGCGTGTTGCCGATCAGCATGAACGGCAGGCCGGACGAGATCCCCATGACCAGCATCAGGCCGACGCGGGGGCGGCCGAGCGCGGCGAACACGTCCCACATCCGGCGCTTGCGCGGCGGGCCCTCGGCGGTGGTGGCGGTCATGCCGGCTCCCTCCCTTCAGGGAACTGAGGCCGGCGGGAGAGAAAACCGAATCCTCTAGGAGGCGACCTTGACGCGCGCCGTCTCACGCGTCCAGCCGTGGCCGGTCCAGCGCGCCAGCGCCGCGCGCAGCGCCTCCGGGCTCAGCGGCTTGACCAGGAAGTCGTCCATGCCGGCCTCGAGGCAGGCCCGCCGATCGTCCTCGAAGGCGTTGGCGGTGAGCGCGACCACGGGGGTGTTGACCCCGCGCGCCCGCAGTATCCGTGTCGCCGCCAGACCGCCGAGACCCGGCATGCGCACGTCCATCAGTACGATGTCGTAGGCGCCCGTAGCCAGCGCCTCGAGTGCGCCCTCGCCACCCCCGACGTGCTCCACCTCTGCGCCCTCGCGTCGCAACAGGGTGCGCGCGAGCATGGCGTTGATCGGATTGTCCTCGGCCAGCAGCACACGCACGCCGTCGGCGGATGGCGTGCGGCGGGCGCGGCGGGCGATGCGGTCGTCGGGCGCCTGGGACTTGCCGGCCAGCATCACGCGCTCGACCAGCGACGCGCGCCGCAGCGGCTTGATCAGATAGCCGCTGAAGCCGGCCTCGCGGTAAGGCGCGATCCGCTCGCGCTCCTCGGGCTTCAGCAGGATTACCGTCGCCCGGCCCCGCGGCGGTGTCAGTGCGCCCGTGGCGCTGGCCAGCGCATGGTCGACCAGGATCGCATCGCCCTTGTCGGTGAGCGCCACGGCCTCTTCGACGCTTTCTGCCCGAACCGCCTGCCCGCCGCTGGCTTCCACCTGGCGCGAGGCGGCCTCGCGCACGATGGCGCTGGATGAGGCGACCGCGACGGTGCGCCCCTCGAGCGAGGCCGTGGCGGCCTGCGGCGCCGCCGGCTTGAACTCGGCCTCGAACCAGAAGTCGGCGCCGGCGCCCGGGATCCCACCGACGCCGAGGCGTCCGCCCATGGCGTCCGCCAGACGTTTGGCGATGGCGAGGCCCAGCCCCGCGCCCACCTGGTGCGCGTGCCGTCCGCTCGCGCCCTGGGCGAAGGCTTCGAAGATCCGCGCCCGCTCGGCCTGCGGCACGCCCGGTCCGGTGTCGGACACCGTGAACCGCAGCGCGCCCAGGGTCGTCTTTTCCGCCAGCACCAGCACGCCGCCGGTGTCGACGAACTTCACCGCATTGCCGGCGAGGTTCAGCAGGATCTGCCGCAGGCGACCTTCGTCGGCGCTCACCGTCCCAAGATCCGCGCCCGCCGCCCAGCCGATTTCGACGCCCTTCTCGTGCGCCTTGGGGCTCAACAGCTCGCAGACCTGGCGCAGCAGGTCTTCCGGCGACACCTGGCCCCGGTTCAACTCCACTGCGCCGGCGCCGAGGCGGGCGTAGTCCAGCACATCGTTGACCAGGCCCAAAAGGTGCTCGCCGCTCTCGGTCAGCGCCGCCACATAGGCGCGCTGCTCCTCGGTCAGGCGGGTCGATTCCAGCAGACGCGCCATGCCGATTACGCCGTTCAGCGGCGTGCGGAATTCGTGGCTCAGCGCCGCGAGCTGCTCGTGCGGGATGCCGTTCGGCAGGGGACTACTCATGCCCCCACCCTAGCCGGCGGGATTTAACGACGGGTCAAACTGCCACGGTTGCGCTAACTTCGGCATGCTGAAGCGAAGGCGCGAGGGGGCGATGCATATCAGGCTTGGAGTGGTTGCGGCGCTGGCCGTCATAGCCGCGGCGCCGGCGATGGCGGCGCCCGCCGATGGCTTCGGCGCGTTCTGGCCCAAGTTCGTCGCCGCCGCGGCCAAGGACGACAAGCCGGCGCTGGCGGCTATGACCGCGCTCGGACCCGGCCTTGGCGACGACGGCGCCTCGTTCGCCAAGTTCCACGCCGACCACCTGGGCGCCGCCGCGCGACGCTGCCTGGCCAAGGCCAAGCCGGTCCGCGACGTCGACCCACAGGGCGGCGTCAACTACTCGGCCTTCTGCGGCGAGATCATCTACGGGTTCTCGAAGAACGCCGGGGCCTGGAAGCTCACCGACCTCGGCGCGAACGACTAGCTGGCCAGCAGTTCCTCGGCCTCGATCATCTGGCGCGGCGCGGGGGCGGAGACCAGGGCGAGCCAGTCGGCGTCCGAAACCTTGCGCACGAACTTGTCGACCGGCAGCGGGCGCGAGAAGAAGAAGCCCTGGAACAGCTGGCAACCCAGCACGCGCAGCGCCTCCACCTCCTCGCGGGTCTCCACGCCCTCGGCCAGCACGGCCAGGTCGAGGCGGCGGCCGAGCTCGATCAGCGCCGCGCAGATCGCCTGCCCGTCGTGGCGCGAGGCGACGTCGGTGACGAAGGCGCGGTCGATCTTCAGCTTGGAGAAGGTCAGCGACTTCAGGTCGCCGAGACTGGAGGCGCCGGCGCCGAAGTCGTCGATCGCCACGCCGACGCCGATGCTGGCCAGCGCATCGAAGGTCTCGCGGGTGCGCTGCAGGTCTTCCATCATCGACGCCTCGGTCAGCTCCAGCTCGAGGCGCTGCGGCTTGAGCCCGTGGCGCTGCAGCGCCGCGGCGACCATCGGCGCCAGGCTGGGGTCGCGGAATTGCCGCTCGGAGAGGTTCACGCCGACGCGGAAGCCGGGCAGCCCCAGGCTCTCGAACTCGCGCGCGTCGCGGCAGGCGGTGTCGAGCACCCAGCGGCCGACCTCGTCGATGAAGCCGGTCTGTTCCAGCACCGGCAGGAACTGCGCCGGCGGGATCGAGCCCAGCTCGGGGTGGCGCCAGCGCAGCAGCGCCTCGGCGCCGACCACGCGGCCGGCGGTGAGGTCGATCACCGGCTGGTAGAACAGCGCCAGCTCGCGGCGGACGATGGCCTGGCGCAGCGCCTGCTCCATCGAGAAGCGCGCCTCGGCGTCGGCCGAGCTCTCGTCGGAGAAGAAGGCGAGGCGCCCGGGCGACATGCGGTTGGACTTGGTGAGCGCGGCGGTCGCGCAGGCCAGCAGCGTCGCCGGATCGTCCCCGTCGTTGGGCGAAATCGCCGCGCCGATGCGCACGTCGGGGGTCACCTTGAGGTCGCCGTCGCCGATCGGTTCGCCGAGATGGGCCGCCAGCGACTTCAGCGCCTCGGCCGCGCCCTTGGGACCCGAGCCGTCGCAGAACCAGATGGCGAAGCAGTCGCGGTCGACCTGCGCCAGCGGCCGCGCGCCGCCGAGCGCCTGGTCCAGACGGTGGGCGAAGGCGCGCAGCGTGGTCTCCGCCCCCGGGCGGTCGACGGCGGCGTGGCGGTCGAACTGGGCGAAGCGGACCACGCCGAGCAGGCCGGCGCTGCGCGACTCCCGGCCAATGTCCTTGGCCATCGCCGCCAGCAGCGGCTCACGCGTCGGCAGACCGGTCACCGGGTGGCGGTTGGCCAGGCGATGGCGCACCGACTCCAGCCGGTTCGAGATCGTGTTCATGTCGGTCATCATCCGCAGCACCTCGTCGGCGGGCGGATTGGCCTGCAGACCGGCGCCGGCCAGCACCGCGCCGGCGCGCGCGCCGTCGGTCACCGTATCCAGCGCCACCAGCAGGGTGCGCAGCGCCAGCAGCGAGATCAGGCTGACGGCCAGCGAACTCGCCACCAGGGTCGGAAGCTGGCGATGATAGGCGAAGGCGGTCGGCCAGAAGGCCAGGCCGATCACCAGCGCAGACGGCAACACCGTCGCCGAGACGGCGAAGATCAGCGCCTTGGCCCGGAACGATAGCCGCGGAATGTCGAGCAGGGCTCGGGAAAAGCGGGGGGTTTCCATTCGGGGCGCCGGCAGATGGTTTAAGGGTCAATCGCCACTTTCGCCTTGGATCGCCTTCTATTCAGTTTATTTTCTCAGTGAATCTAACGGTAACTCTGTTTACGCGTTTTCACGCTCAATTTGTTCTTAAATCGGTAACCAAACAACTTGACGCCAAATCGGAGCGGCGCGATTTCGCCGGGCGGGCTAGGGTTGGCGAATGACCCATTCCGCGCCTTATCAGACCGCGACCACCCGACCACGCAATGTCGTCGTGGTGCTGCTCGACAGCCTTAACCGTCACATGCTGGGGTCCTACGGCGGCCGGGAGTTCGAGACGCCGAACCTGGACCGGTTCGCCACCGGCGCGGTGCGCTTCACCCGTCACTACACCGGCTCGCTGCCGTGCATGCCGGCCCGGCACGACATCCTCTGCGGCGCGCTGGATTTCCTCTGGCGCGCCTGGGGCTCGGTGGAGATCTGGGAAGATGCGATCACCTACGCCCTGCGCGACGCTGGCGTCGTCACCCAGCTGATCAGCGACCACCCGCACCTGTTCGAGACCGGCGGCGAGAACTACCACTGCGACTTCACCGCCTGGGACTATCAGCGCGGGCACGAAGGCGACGCCTGGAAGACCAGGCCCGACCCCAGCTGGGCCGGCGCGCCGGCGTTCGGTCGAGGCTGGATGCCCTACGACAACAGCCGCGGCTGGTTCCGGGGCGAGGCCGACTTCCCAGGCCCCAAGACCATGGCCGCCGCGACCCGCTGGATCGAGGACAACGCGGGCGCCCCAGAATACCGGAAGGATGGGCGCTTCTTCCTGTTCGTCGACGAGTTCGACCCGCACGAGCCATTCGACACGCCGACGCGCTGGGCGGAGAAGTACGACCCCGACTGGGAAGGCCCGCACCTGATCTGGCCGCCCTACGCGGTCGGCGCGAAGGCGCGCGGCGTCCTGGACGAGCGCCAGGGGCGGCAGATCCGCAGCCAATACGGCGCCAAGCTCTCGATGATCGACCACTGGCTCGGCAAGCTGCTGGACGCGATCGACGCCAAGGGTCTGGCCGATGACACCATGGTCGTCATCTGCACCGACCACGGCCACTACCTCGGCGAGAAGGACATCTGGGGCAAGCCGGGCTGCCCGGTCTACCAGACGCTCGGCCACATCCCGTTGCTGATCCGCACCCCCGGCGTGGCGCCTGGCGTCTGCGGTGCGCTGACCACCGCCGTCGACATCTTCGCCACGCTGGCCGACGTGTTTGGCGTCAGCCTGCGCCAGCGCACGCACGGCCGATCGCTGCTGCCGCTGCTCAGCGGCGAGGCGACCTCGGTGCGCGACTGGCTGCTGACCGGCGTCTGGGGTCGCGACGTGGTGCTGGTGACCGACCGGCACAAGTACGTCCGCGGCCCCGCCGGCGAGAACGCGCCGCTGTCGATGCTGTCGAACCGCTGGTCGACCATGCCCACGCACGGCGCGATCGATCCGCGCGTGGCGCTGCCACTGCCCGATCACCGCGCGTTCCTCGACCGCATGCCAGGCTCTGACGTCCCGGTGATCCACCAGCGCTGGGACGCCGGCGAGAACGTGCCTTACTGGGCCCGCTACCGCGCCAGCGGGAACCACGTCTACGACCTGGAGAACGATCCCGGCGAAGACGAGAACCTCGCCGGCGGCGCGCTGGAGACGCAACTGGCCGAGCAACTGCGGGCCGCCTTGGTCGAGCTGGATGCGCCCAAGACCCAGTTCGAACGGTTGGGAATCCCCCCTCCCCCTTGAGGGGAGGGGCCGGGGGTGGGGGTCTGCTTCAGAAGTCTAGGTCGCGGAGAGAAACCCCCACCCGACCTCGCTGCGCTCGGCCACCCTCCCCTCAAGGGGGAGGGCTCTCAGGCAGAGGGCTCAGAACACCGACCAGCCGGTCAGCGACGCCAGGCGCTGCAGCGCCAGGACGCCGACCAGGGACGAGCCCTGCGGGTTCAGGCCCGGCGACCAGACCGCGATCGCCGCGCGGCGCGGCGCGATCGCCAGGATGCCGCCGCCGACGCCGCTCTTGCCGGGCAGGCCGACGCGAAAGGCGAAGTCGCCCGAGGCGTCGTAGTGGCCGCTGGTCATCATCAGCGCATTGATCCGCCGCGCCCGCATCGGCGTCGTCAGCTTCGCCCCGGTCAGCGGATCGACGCCGCCGCTGGCCAGATAGAGCGCCGAGCGCGCGAGCTGGCGGCAGCTGAGGGCGAGCGCGCAGTGGTTGACATAGACCTGCAGCACGTCGGCCACCGGGCTCGTCAGATTGCCCTCGGCGCGCAGGAAGTTGGCGAGGCTGGCGTTGCGGAAACCCACCGCGGTCTCCGAGGCGGCCACCTCGGCATCGATCGAGACGCCGGGGTCGTCGGCTGCGCGGCGCACGAACGCGGTGATCGCGGCGATGGTCGCCGCAGGATCGCCGCCGTCCAGAAGCGCGTCCGCCACCACCAGCGCGCCGGGGTTGATCAGCGGATTGCGCGGCACGCCTTTTTCCCGCTCGAGCTGGACGATCGAATTGAACGCCGAGCCCGACGGTTCGCGACCGACCCGCCTCCAAAGGTCAGAGCCCAGCTTCTCCAGCGCCATGGTCAGGGTGAACACCTTGGAGATGCTCTGAACCGAGAAGGACGCGTCCGCGTCGCCCGCTGCCGCGATCTGGCCGTCGCAGGCGACGATCGCCAGCCCGAAATGACGCGGGTCGACGCTGGCCAGCGCCGGGATGTAGTCGGCGACCCGGCCGCGGCCCAGGTGCGGCTGCATATCCCGCAGGACGGTGGCCGCGACGCCCTCAAGATCGACGTCCGGGAGATCCATGCCGATCGAGCTCCAAGGCTGTCGCGCCGCGGTCTTCGTCTGTATCGAAGACTGGCCGCAAGCCAATGGAGTTGGTCTTGACCTATTGCCTCGGGATGCTGCTGGCGAGCGGCCTGGTGCTGGCCTCGGACTCGCGCTCCAACGCCGGCGTCGACCAGGTGCAGAAGGTCTCCAAGCTGGCGCTGATCACCGTGCCTCGCAGCCGCGTGATCGCCATCCTCTCGGCCGGCAACCTGGCCACGACCCAGTCCGTGGTGACCGAGCTGACACAGGCCGCCGGCCTCGGCCGGCCGGGTCACGACCTCCACCAGGCCCGCACGATGTTCGACGTCGCCGAGATGGTCGGCGACAAGCTGCGGGAGGTGACGGGGCGCGACGGCAAGTACGTCGAACCTTACGGCGATCCCAGCGCCAGCTTCCTGGTCGGCGGCGAGATCGCCGGCGAGGGGCATCGCCTGTTCGAGGTCTACTCGGCCGGCAACTTCGTCGAAGCCTCGCCCCGCTCGTGCTTCCTGCAGATCGGCGAGACCAAGTACGGCAAGCCGATCCTGGACCGCGGCCTGGCCTACGGCAGCCCGCTCGAGCACGCCGCCAAGCTGGCGCTGCTCTCGTTCGACGCCACCGTGCGCAGCAATCTCTCGGTCGGTCTGCCGATCGACCTGCTGCGCTACGAGGCCGGCAGCCTTGAGGCGCACAACCTGATCACGCTGGAGGAGCAGGACGCCTATTGGCGCACGCTGAGCCACGACTACAGCACCGGGCTGACGGCGCTGGTCGACAGCCTGCCCGCGCCCCCAGACCAGACGTTGGCGAACGCCTGACGACGAGGACCGCGATGCGCCCTGACCTGCTCCGCCCGAGCCGCTACACCGCCTTCGCGCTCTGCCTGGCGCTGCTTGGCATGTCGGCGCTCTTCGTCGGCGCCTACGCGCCGGCTTGGCATCCGCTGGCCTGGACGGCGGTGGGCGTGTTCGGCGCGCTCTGCCTGGTCGGCGTCCACGACGTACTGCAGCGCCGGCACTCGATCCTGCGCAACTACCCGGTGATCGGCCACGTCCGCTGGATGGCCGAGCTGGTGCGCCCCGAGATCCGGCAATACCTGGTCGAGGCGGACGAGGAAGCCGCGCCGTTCTCGCGCAGCCAGCGCTCGCTGGTCTACCAGCGGGCCAAAGGCGAGGCGGGCGAGCAGCCGTTCGGCACGCTGATGGACACCTATCGCGATGGCTACGAGTTCGTCGCCCACTCGATGATGCCGGCCAAGGCCGCCGACCCGGCCAGCTTCCGCATCACCATCGGCAACGACCAGTGCGCCCGGCCCTACTCGGCGTCGGTGTTCAACATCTCGGCGATGAGCTTCGGCGCGATCAGCGCCAACGCGATCCGCGCGCTGAACGCCGGCGCCAAGCGCGGCGGCTTCAGCCACGACACCGGCGAGGGCTCGATCTCGCCCTATCACCTGGAGATGGGCGGCGACATCGTCTGGGAGCTGGGCAGCGGCTACTTCGGCTGCCGCACCGACGAGGGCCGCTTCGATCCCGAACGCTTCGCCGCCGAAGCGCGCCTCGACGCGGTGAAGATGATCGAGATCAAGCTCAGCCAGGGCGCCAAGCCCGGACATGGCGGCGTGCTGCCGGCCGCGAAGGTGACGCCGGAGATCGCCCGCACCCGTGGCGTGCCGCTGGGGCGCGACTGCATCTCGCCCTCGCGCCACACCGCGTTCTCGACGCCGCTGGAGCTGACCGCCTTCATCGCCCAGCTGCGCGCGCTCAGCGGCGGCAAGCCGGTCGGCTTCAAGCTCTGCATCGGCCACCCGTGGGAGTTCATGGGCATCGTCAAGGCGATGCTGGAGAGCGGCGTCGTTGCCGACTTCGTCGTGGTCGACGGCGCCGAGGGCGGCACCGGCGCGGCCCCGACCGAGTTCAGCGACCACATCGGCGCGCCGATGCGCGAGGGCCTGCTGTTCGTGCACAACACCCTGGTCGGCGCCGGCCTGCGCCATCGCATCAAGCTCGGCGTCGCCGGCAAGGTCGTCAGCGCCTTCGACATCGCCAGCGTGCTGGCGATCGGCGCCGACTGGGCCAACGCCGCGCGCGGCTTCATGTTCGCGGTCGGCTGCGTGCAGTCGCGCTCATGCAACACCAACCGCTGCCCGACCGGCGTCGCCACCCAGGACGCGCTGCGGCAGGGCGCGCTGGTGGTCCCCGACAAGGCCGAGCGGGTCTACAACTTCCACCGCCAGACCTTGCGCGCGCTCTCCGAGATGCTGGCCGCGGCCGGGGTCGAGCATCCGGACGATCTGAAGCCCCACCACCTGGTCCGCCGCGTCAACGCCATCGAGATCAAGCAGTTCAGCGAGTTGCACACCTTCCTGAGGCCGGGCGAGCTGCTGGGCGAGGACTGCGACGAACGCTTCTACGCGGAGAACTGGAAGCGGGCGTCAACGACGACGTTCGCGGCGTGAGGGTTTCTATGGCACGTTCGCCCTGAGTATCGGAGGTATGAAAGCCACCGCGAGGGCTAATATGAACAATATCGGTGCGCTAAGAAGACAAACCCGTGCTGTTGTTGTCAGCCATCTGAGTACTGGGTCTATCGGTTTCCCCGAGACAACATAGATGAGCACCTTCACATTTTCGGACGGCCTACGCGACCAGACATCCAAATCCTCGGTTTGCCCTCGCTCGCTGGTGCCCGTCCGGTTAAAGCGCCAAACGATCACAAAGACGAGCAACACGTAGACGGTCGTCACTCCCCAGCTGAGAAGAAATATCCACGCTGACGGCGGAAACATCGTCAGTGCGGCGGCGTGCGCCCCCGGATCCGGTCGAAGCCGGCTTTGATGCCGGCGAAACGCGCGTCGACCGCGGGCTCGAATTCGTTGTCGGTGAAGATGTAGGGCCAGTCGCCCTCGATCCCCTCGCGCACCAGCTCTCCGACGTAGAGTGGATCGATGCCACCCTCGACGCGCTGACGAACGTTGCCCAGCCAGGTCTCGATGGCGGCCTGCCCAGCCGCGGGCCGCGCGGGAAGGGCGCCCGCGAACCGGTCGGGCAGGTTGCGCACCGAGTCGACGATATGGGTGCGGATGAAGCCCGGGCACAGCACCGAAACCCCGATGCCCCGCGGCGCCAGCTCGACCCGCAGACCCTCAGACAGCGCCACGACGCCGTATTTGGTGACGTTGTAGGCATTGCCGCTGCCCGAGACGAGGCCGGCGATCGAGGCGGTATTGACGATGTGGCCGCCCTGGCCGTGGCGCTCGATCAGCGGTCCGAAGATCTCGGCGCCCCAGACCACCGCCATCAGATTGACGCCGATGGTCCAACTCCAGCCGGCGTCGGTCCAGTCGCCGTACGCGCCGCCGCCGGCCACGCCGGCGTTGTTGTGCACGATGTGCACCTCGCCGTACCGCGCTACGGCGGCGTCCGCCGCCGCCTGCAGCTCCGGCTTCAGCGACACGTCGGCCACCACGGCGTCGACATCGGCATTGCTGGTGCGCTGCAGCTCGGCGACGGCCTTGTCCAGCGCCTGCCGTTCGATGTCGCACATCATCACCTTGACGCCAGCCTGCGCCAGGCGCGTGGCGACCCCCAGGCCGATGCCTGACGCCGCGCCGGTGATGAACGCGGTCTTCCCCACCAGATCCTTCATGCATCCCTCCTCAGGGCGTCCGAAACGCCAGGCAGCAGTTGAGCCCCCCGAACGCGAAGGCGTTGACCAGCAGCGACTTGGCCTTGATCGGGCGCGCCTCGCCCAGCACCAGGTCGATGCCGGCGCACTCTTCGTCAGGACCGAGGTAGCCGAGGATCGGCGGCGCGAGGCCCGCGGCCAGCGCCTTGAGGCCGATCACCGCCTGCACCGCCGGCGAAGCGCCGATGACATGGCCGTGGGCGCTCTTGGTGGCGATCACCGGATGGCGGGGCGCGGCCCAGCCGAACAGCTCGCGGATCGCCTGCGCCTCGTTCTTGTCGTTGAGTGGGGTGCCGGTGCCGTGGGCGGAGATCAGCAGCTCCTCGCCGGCCAGGAAGCCGCCGGCCTCGCAGGCCTGGCGCATCGCCGACATCGCGCCCTCGAGGCTGGGCTGGGTCAGGTGGAAGGCGTCGGAGGTCATGCCCGCGCCCACGTACCAGGCCAGCGGCGTCGCACCGCGCAGCTCGGCGTGGCGCTCGGATTCCAGCACCAGCGCCGCGCCGCCCTCGCCGATCACCATGCCGTCGCGATCCTTGGAGAACGGGCGGCAGGTGCTCTCGGTCATCGCCTGCAGGCCTTCCCACGAGCGCATGCCGCCGGGGCTGGCCATGGCCTCGCTGCCGCCGACCACGGCGATATCGGCGAGGCCGTTGGCGATCAGGGACGCGCCCTGGGCGATCGCGTGGGCCGCGGAGGAACAGGCGCTCGAGGTGGAGAACACCGGCCCGTTGATGCCGAACTCCATGGCGATGGCGCTGACCGGCGCGCTGACCATCACGCGCGGGACGGTCAGCGGGTGCACCTTCTGCGCCTTCAGGCCGAACAGGCGCTCATAGCCCTTCTCGAGCGTGTGCAGGCCGCCGACGCCGCTGCCCATCACCGCCGCGGCGCGCGGCCCGAGCGGGGCGCCGATGAGGCCGGCCTGCTCCAGCGCCTCGTGCGCGGCCTTCAAGGCGTAGAGTGCGAACGGATCGAGCGAGCCACCGACGCGGCGGCCGAACGCGGCCTCCAGCACCGGCACCGGATCGCCCCTGACCAGCGCCGCGGGGTTGGACTTTACGCCCGAGCCGTTCGGCCCGGTGTCGAACTCGTGGAGCATGATGCCGCCGACGCCGTCGCGCGCCGAGGCCCAGTTTTCGTCCGCGCTGATGCCGAGGGCGGAAACGGCGCCCAATCCAGTGACGACGATACGCTCGGCCACTCAGGCGGCCTTGGCGTCGATCAGGGCGTTGATCTTGCCGAGCACCACGCCCAGCGTGTCGGAACGGTCGAAGGCGTCCTCGGCGATCTCGATGCCGTACTTCTCCTCGATGGCGAAGATGACGCTGACGAGGTCGACGGAATCCAGACCGATATCCTCCAGCTTGGCGGCGGGATCGAGCTTGGCCCGGTCCATCAGCGCCTCGTCGGCGATGATGTCGATCAGTTCTTCGTCTCGCGCCGACATCGCATGCTCCGCAACGGCGGCCTTGGGCAGGCCCGCCCGACTACACGCGACAGGAAATAGCAGTCCTGCCGCGCCGGGCCACCCCTTTCGTTGGCGGGCTGTCGAGGAAGGGGCAACCACCCAACCAGTATCCCTCTCCCCATCGTGATGGGGAGAGGTCGGCCGATCGCGAAGCGAGCGGACGGGTGAGGGGACCTTGCCGCGCAACGGCAAGGTCGACGCCGCCAGGCGTCGGATTGCGGCGGTGCGGCGAGGCCCCTCACCCGGACGAAGGCTAGCGCCTTCGCTCGACCTCTCCCCGCGCTGCGCGGAGAGGGATACTGGGCGGATGCGCCGAGGGATGCCTACCGCGGCATGTAGGTGCGCAGCACGTCTTCGATGATGCGCTCGAGCTGGTTCAGCGTGTTGCAGACCTTCGCCACGTTGCAGAACCGTTTGTACTGGTCCATCCGCGAGTCGCCCTGGCCCCAGTAGGTTTCCGGCTCCGGGTTCAGCCAGATCACCGCGCGCGCCCGGTGCGAAAGCTCGCGCATGATGTCGAGCCGCGGGTTCGAGTAGTTGGAGCGGCCGTCGCCGAGGATGATCACCGTGGTGTGGCGATCGAGGTCGTCGCGGTGCAGCTCGGTGAAGTCGACCAGGGCGCGGCCGTAGTCGGTCGGCCGCATGCCGATCTTCTTGATAATGCTGGCGATCGCCGCATCCAGCTCCTCGGCCTCGAGGATGTCGCCGACCCGGATCAGGCGGTCGGAGAACGCGAACGCCTCCAGCTTCTCGATCACTTCGTTGAGGCTGTAGAGGAACAGCAGCATGAACTGCGCGGCCGCCGCCACCGAGCGCGAGACGTCGCAGATGGCGACGATCTTCGGCTTCTCGATGGTCTCGGTCTTCCAGATGATGTCGAACGGCACCCCGCCGTAGCCCATGCTCTTGCGGATGGTCTTGCGGACGTCGAGCTTGCCTTTGTCGGCGCGGTGGCGCTTGCGCGAATAGCGGGTGGCCAGGCGCTTGGCCATGCGCTTCACCAGCGCCTCCATCTGGCGCATGTCCTCCGGCTCGACCGCGGTCAGCTTGGCCTGGCCGAGCAGGGTCTCGCGCATGCGCCGGCCGGTTTCGCTGGCGTAGAGCAGCATCTGGCGATCGACGAAGCGGCTGGCCTCCTCGAACAGCGCCTCGCGCCGCTCCGCCAGCCGGTCGGCCAGCGCCGCGTCGCGCGGCATGCCCATCTCGCGCAGGCGCTGGATCAGCTCCTCCAGCTCGCGCAGCCCCATCTCGTCGAGGATCCGCCGCGAGAGCAGGTTGCGCTGGGTGTTGAGCCGCACATCGGTGGAGCGGGCGCGGCGCGCGGCCGCCTCCATCATCTGGTTCAGGCTGACGGTGTCGCCGTCCAGCAGCATCTGCGCCAGCGGCAGGTCGGCGGCGGACTGCGGCTCGCCGCCGGCGGCCGGGCCCTCGGCGGATTGCGGCGTCCGGGTCTCGGGCCGGAAGGCGTCGCGGGCGAAGAAGGCGTCGAACACCTCGTCGAACCGCGCCACCTCCTCCTCGCTCTTGGCGAGCGTGATGCAGAGCGCGTCGCGCATCAGCGTGCGGTCGCTATAGCCGATCTCGATCAGCGCGCGGTGGGCGTCGATCGCCTCCGCCGGCGAGACCCGCACGTCGGAAGCCCTGAGCGCCTTGATGAACTCCTCGATCGGCGCCTGGATGGAGGCGGTCGCCACCTACTCGCCCCCGCTGACCTCGGCGGCGCGGCCCAGGAGGTCGTTGAGCTTGGGCTCGACGGCGACGATGTCCTGCTCGAACTTCAGCAGCACGTTCAGCGTCTCGCGCACGACGTCGACCGACAGCGCCTCGGCGTGCAGCAAGACCAGCGCGCGGGCCCAGTCGACGGTCTCCGAGATCGACGGGACCTTGCGCAGGTCGAGGTCGCGCAGCGACTGCACGAAGGCCACGAGCTCGCGCCGCAGCGCGGCCTCGACGCCGGGCACGCGGGTGGCGACGATGCGCTCTTCCAGCCGCGCATCCGGCAGCGGGATGTGCAGGTGCAGGCAGCGGCGCTTCAACGCATCGCCCAGGTCGCGCACGTTGTTGGAGGTGAGGAACACCAGCGGCGGGATCTTGGCCTTGATGGTGCCGATCTCCGGGATCGAAGCCTGGAACGCCGACAGCACCTCGAGCAGGAAGGCCTCGAACGCCTCGTCGCTCTTGTCGATCTCGTCGATCAGCAGCACGCAGCCGGCTTCCGACTGCAGCGCCTTCAGGATCGGGCGCGGCTCCATGAACGGCTCGGAGAAGAACATGTCGCCCATGCCGTGGAGCCGGTCCATCGCCGCCTCCATCGTGTGCGCGTCGGCCAGCGCCTCGCCCATCCGGTCCTTCAGGATCTGGGTGTAGAGCAGCTGCTTGCCGTACTTCCACTCGTACAGCGCCTTGGACTCGTCGAGGCCCTCGTAGCACTGCATGCGGATCAGCGGCAGGTCGAGCAGGGTGGAGGTGGCGATGGCCAGCTCGGTCTTGCCGACGCCGGCGGTGCCCTCGACCAGCACCGGCTTGGACAGGTGCTGGGCCATGAACAGGGCCGTGGCGATGCGGCGCGAGGCGATGTAGCCGACGCCGGCCAGGCCCGTGATGATCGATTCGACGGACGCGAGCGGGGATTCCGCCACGGGCGACTTGGTGAGCTGAACAGTCAAAGGCCTTTGGCTTTCAATTCGTGCGGCGGGCCGAAATGCCCAGGATCGGAAAAATAAGCGTGTCGAACGGCAGTATGAATTGGTTTGCCGGGGTTGGGCGCCGAACGCAACCGTCGGCATGGCCCCCTGCTGCGATCAGCCGCTTCTCCCCTCGCCCGGAAATCAGCCGTCGGCGAAGGCGTGCGCGGTCGCTTTCGACCACTCGGACCAGGGGAAGAACGACTTCTCGTAGTCGATCTCGCCGCCGTTGGGTGGACGTGTGAAGTCGTAGGCCGGCATGGGCCGGAAGCGCTCGAAGCGCGGCCTGTAGCCGCGCAGCAGCGCCGCCTGGCTCGGATAACAGGCGATCATCGCCGACTTGTGCGCCGCCTCCTCGGGCGTGAGCGACGTCTCGACGATGGGGACACCCTCGATCGGCACGAACGACTGCACCGCAAACCGGCCGCCCCGCGAGCGATAGAACGGCGATTCCACCACTTCGATCGCCGAGCCCCGCGTCGCCAGCGCCACCGCGGCGGCAACCGCGTCGTGGTCTGGGTGGCCGCCTTCGTAAGCGTGGGTGAGCACCGCGCGAATGGCGTTCGCGGCGAAGAACGCCCGCAGCGCCGCAGCGAAGGCGCCCAGATTGGTCGCGGCTTCCTTGTCCGCGAACTCCAGCCGCGTCAGGGCGGACGCGGGAACGCCGGCCAGGGCCAGCGCCGCCGCCAGCTCGGCGTGGCGGGCGTCGCGATAGGCCTCGACGCTCTCGAACCCCAGCGCGCGCTGGGTGAACATGTCGCGCGGCGAGCCGTCGGTCGCCAGCACGACGCGCACGCCCTGGAGCCGCCGCATCACCACCCCGAACGCCAGCGTCTCGTCGTCGGGATGGGCGGTGACGATGGCGATCTCGCGCGCATCGATCGGCGCACGGTCCGGATCGGCGATGGCGTCGAGCAGCGTCTCGTAGGGCATGGCCGGAACCCTAGTCGGGCGCGCCAGCGCGGCCAAGCGCCCCGGGATCGCAGCCCTGGCGCTCGACGTCGCGGCGGGGCTCGGCGACCCGGTAGACGGCGTAGGCCGCCGTGCTTCGCCCCTGCCCGCGGCCGATCGGCGCCAGAGCGTCGACCTTGGCGAAGCAGAGCGGCAACAGCGCGCCCGCCGGGTTGCGGGCAGGGACGACCACCAGACCTGGCCGGGTGAAGTCCGCGCGCTCGCCCGGCGTCTCGAACGTGTAGCGCTCGCGCTGGAAGATCTGCGTCGCCGGCGCGCGCAGCTGCGGCAAGGCGGCCAGTTGAGCGGCGACGCCGTAGGTGGGCGCGCCGACCCAGGCCGCGCCCGCGGCCACTCTCTCCCGTTCCAGCGCCGCCGAGAACGCCGGCCAGTCACGGTAGGGCGCCAGGGGATCGCGGAACGGCAGGCCGGCGTCGGCGGGTGCGATCAGGAACCCGAGCAAGGCGGCGCTCACCGCCAGCCCGACCGGCGCCGCGGCGGAACGCACGGCGACGAACCAGCCCGTCGCATCCTCCGCTGCGGCCGCGGCGGCGATCGCCAGCGGCGGATAGAGCGGCGCGGGCCACTGGCCCTGCACCGCGTCGTGCAGGCCGTGAAACGCCAGGTAGGCCGCGAACGGCGCACTGACGGCCAGCAGCGGCCAGGCCGCGCGCCGGCGGATCGCCACGCCGATGAAAACCGCGATCAGCGGGTTCAGCAACACGAATTGGTCGATCAGCAGCTTGCCAAGGAACTGCGGCGCGAAACCGTCCGGCCGGGCGCGGCCGAACTGCTTGGCGAACGTCATCCAGCCGTGCTCAGCGTTCCAGGCGACGTTGGGCGCAAAGATCGCTGCGGCGATGACGGCGGCGAGCCAGGGCCACGGCGTGCGCAGCTGTCGCCGTCCCTCGACCGAGAGCGCCAGCCACAGCAGCACGCCGGGCGCGAGGAACAGCGCCGAATACTTCGACAGGCAGGCCAGCCCCGCGGCCACGCCGGCTGCGAGCCACCACGCGCCTGACTTCTGCATCGCCCGCCAGGCGCACCAGAGCGTCGCGATCCAGAACAGCGCGTTGGGCGCGTCCGGAACCGCCAGCCCGCCGGCAAAGCCGACCAGCAGCGTCGCGTTAAGCCAGATGCCCGCCCGCGCCGCCACCCGCTCGCCCAGCCCCGTCAGTCGCGCGACATCGAAGGCGATGAAGCTGGTCGCCGCGGTCGCCAGCGTCGGGATCAGCCGCACGCCGAGCGGGTTGTCGCCGGCGACGTGGCGTCCGAGCCAGACCTGCCAGGCGATCATCGGCGGGTGGTCGAGATAGCCGAACGCCGGGCGCATCGACCACAGGCGGTAGTAGGCCTCGTCCTCGGTCAGCGGGACCAGCGCGCCGGCGACGAGCCGCACCGCGGTCGCCGCCAGCACCACCGCGACCAGCGCCGCGGCCGGGGTGAGGCTCCAGGTCCCGGCGCGGCTACCAGACGCCGAGATAGGTGCTGACATAGTTCCAGATGGAACCGCTGACCGCGCCGGCGAAACCGGCGATGGCCCAGGGCACGCCGTGCGCGTGCAACTCGCTGCCCACGCCGACGCTGGCGACGAGGCCGATCGCGCAAAGCGCGCAGAAGCGCAGGTAGCCGGTGAACAGCTTCCAGCCTTTGAGCCGCTTGTCGCGGTAGGTGATGAGGTTGTTGATGAAGTAGTTCGAGGTCATGGCGGTGGTCCCGGCCATGGCTTGTGCGATGGGGAAACCGAACGGGCCCTTCGCGGCCCACAGCACCGACATGTGCACGAGGACGCCGCTCAGCCCGACCAGGCCGAAGAAGATGATCCGCGGCGAGAACAGGCCCCGCGAGAGCTTGGAGGCCACCAGGCCCAGGTATTCCAGCGCCACGCGATTATCGAGCTTGCTCTCCCCGGCCTCGCGGGCTGCGAAGGCGTAGGGCAGCTCCTTCACCCGCAGCGGCTCGCTCTGCGAGGCGATGATGTCGAACAGGATCTTGAACCCCGCCGGCTCCAGCTGGTCGGCGACCCGGTCGACGGCCTCGCGCCGGATCATGAAGAAGCCGCTGACCGGGTCCGAGACATCGGCTTTCAGCGCCTTCTTGCCGAGCGCATTGGCGAACTGGCTGGCGGCCTTGCGCGCGGGCGAAAGCCCGGTCTCCAGGCCGGCCGCGTCGAGGTAGCGGCTGCCGACAACGAGATCGACGTCGCCGCCGCGCAGCAGGTCCAGCATGCGCGGCAGCAGGGTCTCGTCGTGCTGCATGTCGGCGTCGATCACCGCCACGAACGGCGCGGCGCTGGCCAGCGCACCCTCGATCACCGCGCCGGCGAGGCCGCGGCGGCCGACCCGGCGAATGCAGCGCACGCGCGTATCGCGCCCGGCGATCTCCTTCACCAGCGCGGCGGTGCCGTCAGGCGAATCGTCGTCGACGAAGATCACTTCCCAGGCGACGCCCGCGAGCGCCGCGTCCAGCTTCGCCACCAACCGCTCGACGTTGGAGCGCTCGTTGAACGTGGGCGCGACCACGGTCAGCTCGGGGCCGCCCGCGGCCGGCGCGGCCTTGCGGGCCGGCCGCGCGGGCAAGGTGACTTGTTCGCTCAAACCGGCGTCCTCATAGGCGGGCCTTCATACGCGCTCCTGCCGACTCGCCAAGCGTCCATCTCGCCTCAGGCGCGGCAATGGTTTACCGCCGACGACTGACAAAAGAACGTCGTCGAAACGCTGCACAGTGGCGCGAACGGTGCGGCGCGAACGGCGCGACCAAGGGGGAGCGGGCGATGGGCAGGTTTGCAGCGGCGTTGGCGGTCATGTTCTCGCTGGCGGCGGGCGCGGCGACGGCGCAGCCGCCACAGTTCACCCCGACCGGCCAGTTCATCACCCCGACCGCGGCGCCCGGCGCGATCTTCCAGCCGCTGAACCCGCATCTCGCCGGCGACGCGGCCTTCACCGCCGGCCAGGCCGCGGCCGTGGCGCTGTCCCCGGACGGCCGCACCCTGTTGATCCTGACCAGCGGCTACAACCTCTACATGGGGCCGGACGGCAAGCCGGTGCCGGCGATGTCGCAGGAATACGTGTTCGTCTTCGACGTCTCCGGAAGAAAACCGGTGCAGCGTCAGGCGATCACGGTTCCCAACACCTTCCTCGGCCTCGCCTGGGCGCCGTCGGGCGGCAAGTTCTACGTGTCGGGCGGCGTGGACGACGTGGTCTACGAATATGCGAAGGGCGCTGACGGTTTCGCCAGCACCCGGACGTTCAAGCTGGGGCACCAGCTGGGGGCCGGGCTGGCGGTGAAGGCCATGGCTGGAGAACTGGCCGTCAGTCCCGATGGCGCGAAGCTGCTGGTCGCCAACTTCCAGAACGACTCGGTGAGCGTGATCGACCTGGCCAGCGGCGCCGTGCGCGAGCAGGATCTGCGCCCCGGCGTGATCGATCCCGCGAAAGCCGGAACGCCGGGCGGCAGCTTCCCGCGCGCCGTGATCTGGACCTCGCCGACCAGGGCCTACGTCGCCAGCGAGCGCGACCGCGAGGTGATCGCGATCGACGTCTCCGACGCGGCGATCCATGTCGGAGACCGACTCAAGACCGACGGCCAGCCGGTGGCCTTCGCCGCGCACGGCCGCCGGCTCTACGTCGCGCTCGACAACGATGACCGCGTCGCGGTGGTCGACACCGTCCGTGCCCAGATCGTCGATGACTTCCGCGCCGCACAGGGCGCCGGAACGCCGCCGGCCATCGCCAGGCTTGGCGGCGCCGGGACCAACGGCCTTGCCATCAGCGGCGATGGCCAGACGCTCTATGCCAGCAACGGCGGGGCCAACGACGTCTCGGTGATCCGCCTTGGGAACAAGCCCGGCGCGTCGCACGTCACTGGCCTCATCCCCACCGGCTGGTACCCGACGGCGGTGGCCGTGCAGCCGGGCGGGCGTCAGCTCTATGTGGTCAACGGCAAGTCCAACTCGGGGCCCAATCCGGGCAATTGTCGGGTCAATACCGGCATCGATCCGCACCATGACGATGCTTGCCGTGCGACCAACTCCTACGTCTGGCAACTGCAGAAGGCCGGCTTCCTGACCCTGGCGCCGCCCACCCCCGACGCCCTCTCCAAGCTCACCGGCCAGGTGATCGCGAACAACCGTTACGCTTCGCGCTCCCACGCCGGCGAGGGCGAGGCGACCATGGCGTTCCTGCGCGCGCACGTCCATCACGTGATCTATATCGTGAAAGAGAACCGCACCTACGATCAGGTGCTGGGCGACCTGGAGGTGGGCGACGGCGATCCGAAGCTCACTGTATTCGGCCGCGCCATGACGCCGAACCAGCACGCCATCGCCCGCCAGTTCGTCGACCTCGACGCCTTCTTCGACAGCGGCGAGAGCAGCAACACCGGGTGGGACTGGACCACCGCGGCGCGCACCAACGACTTCACCGAGCGCGAGGCGCCGGTGAACTACGCCGACCGCGGCCTGCAGTACGACCAGGAGGGCGCGAACCGGAACATCAACGTCGGCTACGCCACGTCCGACGAGCGGCGCGTCGCCAACCCGCTGTCGCCGGCCGATCCGAACGTCCTGCCCGGCGCCCTCGACGTGGCCGCGCCGGACGGCCCCGGCGGCGTCGAGGGCCGCGGCTATCTATGGGATTCGGCGCTGCGGGCCGGTCTCACCATTCGCAACTACGGCTTCTTCGGCGACCTGACCCGCTATGAGTTCGCCACCGGCCAATACCAGATCCCGCTCGAGCACGACCCGTTCAAGAGCGGGCGCCAGGTGATCTACGTCGACAAGCCGGCGCTGATGCCGGTGACCGACCCCTACTACTACGGCTTCAACCAGGCCCTGGCCGACTACTGGCGCTTCAGGGAATGGGAGCGGGAGTTCGACGGCTTCGTCGCCAAGGGCCAGGCGCCCAACCTGATGATGGTGCGGCTGGCGCACGATCACACCGGCTCGTTCCAGCAGGGCCTGGACGGCATCAACTCGGTCGAGGCCGAGCTTGCCGACAACGACTATGCGGTGGGTCTGCTGATCGAGAAGATCGCCAAGAGCCCGTTCGCCAAGGACACGCTGATCTTCGTCATCGAGGACGACGCCCAGGACGGGCCCGACCACGTCGACGCCCGCCGCTCGATCGCCTTCATCGCCGGACCCTACGTGAAGCATCAGGCGGTGGTCTCGCAGCGCTACACCACGGTCAACATGGTGCGGACCATCGAGAGCGTGCTTGGCCTGGCGCCGATGGGCCTCAACGATGCGCTGGCCGCGCCGATGGCCGACGCGTTCGATCCGACCCAGGCCGACTGGAGCTTCACCGCCCAGGTCCCGGCCGTGCTGCGCACCACCCAGCTGCCGCTGCCGCCGCCGACCACCGCCGAGGCCGGCTGCCCCGCGACGCCGCCGCGCTCGTCCGCCTATTGGGCCGCGGCGATGGCCGGCCAGGACTTCTCCGACGAGGACCGCCTCGACACGCCCCGCTACAACCGCGCGCTCTGGCGCGGGCTCAAGGGCAATGCGCCCTACCCCGCCCAGCGCGACGGCAGGAACCTCCGCGCGGGCCGCGCCGCCTTGCTGGCGGCGGCTGGGGTCGGAGGGTGCAGCTGAGAGGGCGGCTAGGGTACGCCCGCCCTCAGCCCCGGCTCGCCCTCGTGCCTCACCGTGTCCTCCGGCTCGAACCGGCGGCGGATACGGTCGAGGTAGATGTAGATCACCGGCGTCGTGAACAGCGTCAGCACCTGGGACACGGTCAGGCCGCCGATGATCGCCCACCCGAGTGGCTGGCGAAACTCCGAGCCCGTGCCATGGCCCAACACCATCGGCACGCCGCCGAGCAGCGCGCAGGCGGTGGTCATCAGGATGGGCCGCAGCCGCTGGTGCGAGGCTTCGCGCACCGCGTCCATCGGGCTCATGTGGTGCTCGCGCTCCAGCCGCAGCGCCACGTCGACAATCATGATCCCGTTCTTCTTCACGATCCCGATCAGCAGGATGATGGCGATGATGCCGATCACGTTGAGATCCTGGCCAACTGCCAGCAGCATCACCAGCGCGCCCACCCCCGCCGACGGCAGGGTGGAGAGGATGGTGATCGGGTGGATGTAGCTCTCGTAGAGCACGCCGAGGATGATGTAGACGGCCAGCAGCGCCGCGGCGATCAGGATCGGCTCACTCGCCAGCGACTCCTGGAACGCCGCCGCCGTGCCCTGGAACGAGCCGGTGATGGTGCGCGGCGCGCCCAGCTGGTCGCGCAGGTTCTGCACCATCTGGGTCGCCTCGCCGAGCGATGCGCCGGGGGCCAGGTTGAACGAGATGGTGGTCGCGGGAAATTCGCTCTGATGGCTGATGGTCAGGCTGGCGGTGGCGTTGGGGTCCACCTTCACGAACAGTGACAGCGGCACGGTCTTGCCGGTCAGGGGCGAGAGCACCCGCACCGCGTTGAACACGTCCGGCGAAGCCTGCAGGTCAGGCGGCCCCTCCAACACCACGTGGTAGCTGTTCACCTGGGTGAAGTACTGCGCGATCTGGCGCTGGCCGATGACGTTGTAGATCGCCGCGTCGATGTCCGACGGGGCGATGCCGAAGCGGGCGGCGGCGTCGCGGTCGATGGTCAGGTTGACCGCCGCGCCCTGCGACTGCTGGTCAGAGCTGACGTCGGCCAGCACCTTCGGCGTAGCCTGCATGGCCGCCAGCAGCTTCGGCGCCCAGGCGTTGAGCTCGTCGATGTCCGGATCGCTGAGGGTGTACTGGTATTGCGCCTGGCCGCCGCGGCCGCCGACGCGGATGTCCTGCGCGGCCTGCAACAGGGCGCGCACCCCGACCAGCTGAGCCAGTTGCGGCCGCAGACGGTTGATGATGTCGGTGGCGCTAAGCTTGCGGCCCTCGTCCTTGGGCCGGAGCGAGATGTTGAGGTTGGCCTGGTTGGAGCCGCCGCTGCCGAGGAAGAAGGCGACCGCTGTCACCGATCGATCCTTGCGAATGACGTTGGCGACCTGATCGATCTTGCCCGACATCTTGGTGAAGGATGCGTCCTGCGAGGTCAGCACGACGCCCTGGATGAAGCCCGTGTCCTGCTGCGGAAAGAAGCCGGTCGGCACGGTGGCGTAGAGGAACGCCGCCAGCGCCATCGTCGCCAGGAACACTGCGAAGGTGACCCGCATATGCCGCAGCACCACGTCGAGGGCGCGGGCGTAGCTCTTCTCCAACCGATCGAAACCCTGCTCCAGCGCCTTGGTGAAGAAGTTCGACGGCGGCTTGGGCGCCGTCAGGAACCGGCCGGCCAGCATCGGCGTCAACGTCAGCGACATGCTGATGGAGACCACCACGGCGGCGCTGAGCGTCAGCGCGAACTCCTGCATCAGCCGCCCCACCACCCCGCCCATGAACATCAGCGGGCTGAACACCGCGATCAGCGAGATCGAGATGGTCAGAATGGTGAAGCCGACTTCCTGCGCGCCGGCGAGCGCCGCCTCGAACGGTTTCTCGCCGTGCTCGATCCGCTTCCAGATCACCTCCACCATGACGATGGCGTCGTCGACCACGAAACCGACCGCGATGGTCATCGCCATCAGCGACAGGTTGTCGAGGCTGAAGTTCAGCGCCAGCATCACCGCGCAGGTGGCCAAGAGGCAGACCGGGATGATCGCGCTGGGGATCAGCGTCGCCCGCACGTTGCGCAGGAACAGGAAGATCACCGCCACCACCAGCGCGATGGTGATCAGCAGGGTGACCTCGACGTCCCGGACCGAGGCGCGGATGGTCTGGGTGCGGTCGGCGACCACGCTGACGTTGATCGCCGGCGGGATGTCGGCCTCGAGGCCCGGCAGCGCCTTGTCGATGCGGTTGACCGTCTGGATGACGTTGGCGCCCGGTTGCTTGAACACGATCAGCAGCACGGCGCGGCCGGACTTGAGGCTTTGATCCTTGTTGGCGGCGCCGGCGAAGGCCCACGCGCCGGCCAGATCGTTCTCGACGCTCTGGGTGGCGCTGCCGATGTCGCTGACCCGGATCGCCGCGCCGTTGTGGTAGCCGACGACCAGGTTCTGCCACGGCCTCGCGCTCAGGATCTGGTCGTTGGCGTAGATGTTGTAGCTCTTCAGGGCGCCGTTGATGGACCCCTTGGGCGCGTTGACGGTCTGGGCGGCGATGGCCGAACGCACCTGGTCGAGCTGCAGGCCGAGCGCCGCGACCTTGCGCGGGTCGACCTGGATGCGCACGGCGGGTTTCTGCTGGCCGCCGACGATGACCTGGCCGACGCCGTCGATGCGCGAGATCTGCTGGCTGAGGATGTTCTCGGCGTAGTCGTCCACCTGCGAGAGCGGCATGGTGTCCGAGGTCAGGGCGATGATCAGGATCGGCGCGTCGGCCGGGTTCACCTTGCGCACCGAGGGGGCCGACGGAAGGTTGGTCGGCAGCTGGCCGCTGGCGGCGTTGATCGCCGACTGGATGTCCTGCTCGGCCGAGTCGATGTTGCGCGACAGGTCGAACTGCACGGTGATGTTGCTCGATCCGAGCGAGCTGACCGAGGTCATCTCGGTGACGCCGGGGATCTGCGAGAACTGCCGCTCCAACGGCTGGGCGATGTTCGAGGCGGTCGTCTGCGGACTGGCGCCGGGCAGGTTGGCGCTGACCTGGATGGTGGGGAAATCCACCTCCGGCAATGCCGCGACCGGCAGGTTGAAGAAGGCGACGATCCCGAACACCAGGAACGCCGCGGCGATCAGCGAGGTGGCGATCGGCCGCCGGATGAAGGGCGCCGAGATGTTCACGACGGCTTGCCGGCTGGGTGGCCGCCCTTGCCGCCAGCACCGCCGCCGACGCCGCAACGGCCCGCGACGCAGACGCTGGCGTGGTTCTTCAGCGACATCTGGCCATCCGTGACCACGGTCTGACCGGGAACGACGCCGCTCTGGATCACCGCGATCGCGCCCTGCGTCGTCAGCACTTTCACCGGCTGGGCGATGACCTTGTTGTCGCTCCCCACCAGATAGACGAAGGCGCCGTCCGGCCCCTGGTTCACCGCCGCCGCGGGCACGGTGACAGCCTTGGTCAGCGTTTGCAGCGTCAGGTTCACGTTGACGAACTGACCGGGCCACAGCTGCTTGGTCGGGTTGGGAAAGCGGGCCTTCATCGCCACCGTGCCGGTCGCCGGATCGACGTGGTTGTCGGCCACCACCAGCTCGCCGGCCCCCAGGTCCGCGCCAGTCTCCTGGCTCGCGGCCTCGGTGACGAGCGGCCGCGAGAAACCGGCCGAGGCGCTGACCAGGCGCTGGAAGTCGCCCTGCGGCACGGTAAAGGTGACCGCGATTGGCTGGATCTGGTTGACGCTGACGATGCCGCCGGTCGTGCCCGTGGTGGTGACAACGTTGCCGGGGTCGATCAGCCTCACGCCGACGCGGCCGTCGACCGGCGAGGTGATCCGACAGTAGCGGACGTTGACCTGCGCCGCGGCGACGCTGCCCTGGTCGGCCAGGACCGTCCCCTCCTCCTGCTTCACCGTCGCCGCCTGGTCCTCGGCGGTCTGCTTGGCGATCGAGTTCTGCGCCACCAGCCCTTGGTAGCGGGCGAGGTCGCGCCGGGCGCCTTCGAGCGTCGCCTGGTCGCGGTGCAGCTGGCCCTGCGCCTGCATCAGCGCCGCGCGGTAGGGGCCGCAGTCGATCTCGACCAGGACCGTGCCGGCCCTGACGTCCTGGCCCTCGCTGGCGACATAGGTGAGGCGACCGCTGATCTGCGGTGTGATGGTCACGCCCTGCCAGGCCTGGGCGGCGCCCAGGGCGGTGATGGTGAGCGGGATATCCTGGCTGGCGACCTTGGCCACCGAGACTGGAACCGGCGGCGGTCCGTGCGGCTTGTCAGGCTTCTGACTGGCGAAGAAGGCCCAGACCAGGAGGGCCACCAGGACGACGCCGAGCGCGACAAATCCCCACCGGAACCGTCGGGGTGGTGTCATCCAGTCGATCCTCTGCAGCGAAGGGCGCGGCTGCGCGCCAACGCGCTCCCTCTAGTACGGCGCCCACCCACAACGATGTCAGTCGCGAGACGACCCGTCATATCGGGCAACACGCAGCGGCGGGCCCAGAGCGCGTTCAGCAAAAGTGGAATCGCTTTTGCGGTTCGAACGCGCTCCAGATCCAAGTGTTGGAGCACGATTCAGGGTTCAGATCGGTCCGATCTGAACCCATCGTGCTCCAGGCGCCGCTGTCGGGATGACCCTTGGCGCCTCAATTAGTTCCGGGCAAGGCGTGATCGGCCGCTGCGTGGTCGTCCGCGGAGGGTCGCAGGCCGAAGGTCCGGCCCGGCGCGCCGGCCTCGTCGTCGTAGGTCTGGCCGCCCGCTTCGCTGAGATCGAGCTGGGTGACGAAGCCGCCCGGACCCGGCTCGGAGCGGACTTCGCGCTGAGTCACCGGCAGGCTGTCCGGCCCGCCCGCGAGCGCCTCGGCCATCAGCCGCCCGGTCAGCTGGCCCTTCGCCGGGAAAGACAGCCCCAACACCTGCGCCAGGGTGACGGCGATGTCGGCGTTGCTCACCGGATCGGTATCCACGTAGCCGGCTTTGAAGTCCGGCCCGATGGCGGCCATGAAGTTGAAGGTGTCGCCGCGGTGGAAGGCGCCGTGGATGCCCTGGCCCTGCTGCAGCTCGGTGTCCGCGACCTCGACCACGCAGTTGGTGGGCTTGGGACAATCGCCGCCGAAGCTGCGGAAACCGACCAGGATCGAGGGCGTCGGCGTCAGCGAGGCGCCCTTCATGCCGATCAGGCTGGAGGGCAGTGCGCCCGGAATGTGGCCGAGGTCGTCGTCGACGAAGATCGCGCTGACGTAGTCCTCCGCCGTGAGCGCCGCGACGATGCGGCTGGCCAGCGCCGCGCGGTCCTGGCCGCCCAGCCACAGCTCCTCCATGCCGCCGTTCGCGGCGATGGTGACGAGCGGGTTCGCAGGGTCGGGCCCAAGCGCCTGACCGGAGCCGCGCGGATGGAAACCCTCCGACAGCTCAACGTCGAGGCCATTGCCGTTGTGCAGCGGCAGGTTCAGCGCCTTAGCCAGATCGATGGCGAAGAAGCCGGGCGGCAGGAGGCCCTTGGGCACGTCGCGGAAGCTGAGCCTGGCCGCCGCGCTGGTCTGGCTCTGCTTCGAGGTGGTGGAAAAGCCGTGGTCGGCGGTGACGAAGACGTCGGTGTCCTGGTCGAGGCCGAGCGCGGCCAACGCATCGCGCAGATGCTGCAGATCGTCGGAGGCGTTGCGGATCCCGGCCATGCTGGTCGGACCGTTGATGCCGGGCGTCAGGGTGTTGAGGCTGTCGCCCTGAGCGTGTTGGGTGCCATCCGGGTCCCGCGACCAGAACACGATCACGAACGGCTTGCCCGACGCCTTGAACCTGGGCAGCAGCACCTTGCCGACCACGTCGGCGAACCAGTTCTGCTGTTCGACGTTGGCCACCTGAACGCCCGGCATGATGTCCGAGCCGGGGTCGGTGTTGAGGCCGCGGTCCGGGGCCATGGGGCTGAGCCCGGCGGCCTTGATGGCGTCGACAATGTCCGGCGGCAGCTTGGCCCCGCCGAGATCGCGCCAGCCGGTGTTGTCGTCGATCAGGATGCCGGCGCCGGATCGCAGGGCGGCGATGTCTTGGACGGCCGCCGGCCCCTGCTTGCCGATCGCCGCGGTCTGGTAGCCCTGGGCCCGCGCGGCGGCGAGCAGGCTGGTTTCGTTCAGGTAGTTGCCGGCGTAACGGGCGTTCACCAGCGCCAGCGAGTCGTCGTCCTCGAGTGGCGCGGTCATGGCCGACACCGGGAAACCCATCTTCTCGCCGACGTAGAGGTTGTTGCCGTAGTCGCCTGTGTCGCCGAGCCGGTGGCCGGTGGCGATCGCCGAGGCGTTGGCGGTGGTGACGGTCGGAAACAGCGAATGGCTCTGCGCGAAGTAGACGCCCTGGCGGCGCACGGCGTCGAGGCCCGGCGCGGTGGTCTCGTCGACGACGCCCGAGCGCAGGCCATCGGCGACGAACAGGATCACGTTGCGCGGCCTGGCCGGTTCGGCGGCCGCCGGGTGGACGGCGAGCGTGACCAGGACGGCGGCGATGGCGAAGGCGAGCGTGCGGCGCATGTGAGGATCCCCAGATCGGCGATCCATGCCCGCGGCATGTAACAGTCTTTCGACGGTCGGCGCGGGGCGACGACGGTCGAACGCGCGGCGGGGCTCATGGTATGACGGCGGGAATCGGGGGACCGCTGAATGGCCCAAGTGCTGGTGATCGACGACGACCCGCTGTTCCGCGAGATCGCCCAGGAGATGCTGGTCCAGGCGGGGCACGCCGTCACCCTGGCCGACAACGGCGACAAGGCGGCGCTGCTGCCGGCCGAGCCAGCGCCGGACCTGGCCGTGGTCGACATGCTGATGCCCGAGCGCGACGGCATCGAGACCATCGGCGACCTGCAGGCGCGCTGGCCGAACATCAAGGTGATCGCCGTCTCGGCCGGTGCGCCCGGCCTCGAGCCCGGCCTGCTCTTGCGCGCCGCCAAGGCGCTGGGCGCCGACGCGACGCTTTCAAAACCGCTGGAGCGCGCGCCGTTCGTCGAGTTGGTGCGCCAGCTCGTCGGCTGAGCCGCCTCTTGGCCTTGCGCCGCGTGATGGCCTATTGACCCCAGGCTAATGACCCAGGCCGCGATGGACGCCGTATTGCTGGCCGGTGGGCGGGGCACGCGCCTGGCGCCGCTCACCGTCACCGTGCCCAAGCCGCTGCTGCCGTTGGGCGAGCGGCCGATCATCGACATCCTGCTCACCCAGCTGGCCGCGGCGGGCGTGCGGCGCGTGTTCGTCTGCCTGGGCTACCTCGCGCCGCTGATGATGGCGTTCCTGGGCGACGGGTCGCGCTGGGGGGTGACGATCGAGCCCCGGATCGAGGCCGAGCCGCTCGGCACCGCCGGCGGCCTGCGCGCGCTCGACGGCCTCACCGACGATTTCTTCGTCGTCAACGGCGACACCCTGACCGACCTCGACTTTCGCGCGCTGGCCGCGGCCCACCGCGCCGCCGGCGCCTGGGCGACGCTGTTCACGCCGTTCGTCGACGAGAAGGTCGACTACGGCGTGGTCTCGATCGACGCCGGCTCCGGCGCGCTGACCGATTATCAGGAGAAGCCGCGGCGCGGCTATCACGTCAGCTCCGGCGTCTATGTGCTGTCGCGGCCGATCCTGGACCTGATCCCGCCGCAGGGCGCCTTCGACATGCCGGACCTGATCCGCGCGGCCATGACCGGGCGGCACAAGGTGATCGCCCACGCCGCCGGCGCCTACTGGAAGGACATCGGCCGCCTCGACCACTACGAGGCCGCCAGCCGCGACTTCGAGGCCGACCCAGGCCGGTTCCTGCCGTCGTGAAACGCGTCCTCGTCACCGGCGCGAACGGCTTCCTCGGAAGCGAGATCACCCGGCGGCTGGCGTCGCGCGGCGATCTGGAAGTGATCCCGGCGGCCCGGACCGATCTCCAGGACCCGGCCTCCGCTTTGACTCGCTGGCGGCCGGACGTGGTGGCGCACGCCGCCGGCCGCACGCACGGCTCGCCCGACGCGTTCTACGCCGACAATGTTGCGCTCACGGCGTCGCTGGCCGCGGGGATCGCCGCGGCGACGCCTCGGTGCGGGATGATCCTGCTCGGCTCGGCCGCCCAGTACGGAGCTTCGCCCGATCGGACGCCCTGGCGCGAGAGCGGCCCCTGCGAGCCGATCGACGACTACGGGACCTCGAAACTCGTGGCCGAAGCGTCGGCGTTCGCCGAAGCGGCCACGTCCGGCATCCGCGTGACGTCGCTGCGCATCTTCAACGTGATCGCCCCTTGGGCGCACGGCGAGCAGTCGGTCCCAAGCTTCCTGCGCAAGCTGTCGGTGGCGATGGCTGGACGGCCGCCCTGGCGGGTCGAGATGGGGCGCCTCACGGCCATGCGCGACTTCGTCGCCGTCGACGACGTGCTGGCGGCGGTCGAACGCGTCATCGACCGAGACATCTGGGGCCAGCCGATCAACGTCTGCACCGGCGTCGGCCGGACGGTCAGCGCGATGCTGGAGGACGTAGCCAACGCGCTCGCCGGCGAGGTCGTGATCGAGCAGGACGGGCCGCCGCCGATGCTCGATTGGTCGATCGGCGACCCGGCGCTGTGCCAGGCGCGACTTGGCTTCACGCCCTCAAGCGATCTGACCCCGTTGGTCCGAAGCGCAGCGGCATGGGTGAAGCTGCAAGCCAAGACCGGCGCCGATGCTTGACACAGCGCTCGAAGCCGACGGCATCGGCCCTTCGGCGTTCTCCGAGGCGCTGGCGGCGGACTGGGCCGCCCGGCGGAGCGAGATCGCCGAGCAGCTGCAGGGCGCGAGCGTGTTGGTGGTCGGCGCGGCCGGAACGATCGGCGCGGCCACGGTGCGCCAGCTGCTGCCGTTCAGGCCCGCGCGGATGGAGCTGGTGGACATCGACGAGAACGGCCTCGCCCGCCTCGCTCGCGATATCCGCAGCCGCGGCGAAGAGGCCGCGATCGGCTTCAACGCGCTCGACTTCGCCGGCTCTCCCGGCCTCCTGCTGGCTGGGGCCGCCGGCCCGTTCGACCTGGTGGCGAACTTCGCGGCGGTCAAACACGTCCGCTCCGAGAAGAACCTCTTCACCCTGCTGCACATGATCGACGTCAACGTCGTCCGTCAGCAGCGCTTCGCCGCCTTCCTCGCCGCCAACGGCCTGGCGCGGCGGCATTTCGTGGTCTCCACCGACAAGGCGGCCGACCCGGCGAGCTTCATGGGCGCGACCAAGGCGCTGCTGGAAGCGGCGGTGTTCGCCGAATCGGAGCCCGGCCCGCGCGCCTGCGCCGCCCGCTTCGCCAACGTCGCCTATTCCAGCGGCAGCCTGCTGGAGAGCTACCTGCAGCGCTTCGCCGCTGGCCAGGCGCTGGCGGCGCCGAGGGACACCCGCCGCTACTTCATCTCCGCCCGCGACGCCGCCCGCATCTGCCTGCTGGCGCAGCTGGCCTGCCCGGCCGGCCGTGTCGCCGTCCCGAAGTTCGAAACTGCGTCGGACGCGGTCGAGCTGGCCGACACGGCCGCGGCTTTCCTGAGGGCTCGAGGGCGACAAGCGGTGTTCGTCGACACAGCCGAGGAAGCCGCCGCGTTAGCCAGTCATCCGGGTCCGGACTATCCGGTGCTGCTGACGCCGCGCGACACTGCCGGCGAGAAGGACATCGAGGTATTCCGCGGCGCCGGCGAGACCACCGAACCGCTGGGCCTGACCGCGCTGGAGGCCGTGACGCCCGCGCCGATCGACCGCGCGGCGCTGCAGGCGGCGCTGACCGAGCTCGCAGCGCTGGTGTCCGGCAAACGCGCCGCGTCGCCCGCCCAGATCGAGGCGGCGATCGGCCGTGTGCTGCCATCGTTCCGGCACATCGCGGCCGAAGCCAGGCTGGATGACCGAATCTAGCCGGTCGCGCCGCATCGCGCTCGCGGTCTTCCGGCTGACCCCCGCCGGCGGCCTGGAGCAGCACGCGCTGCGCCTGGCGGGGATTCTGCGCGGCCGTGGCTGTCAGGTGACGGTGGTCACCACCCGGGCGCCCGCCGCGGCGCCGGACGGCGTCACGGTTGAACTGGTCGCCAGCCACGGCAGCACCAACCATGGCCGCCTCGCCGCCTTCGCCGACGACGCCGCCCGCGCCATCGCCGGCCGGTTCGACAGCACGGTCGCTTTTCACGCCATCCCCGGGTTCGATGCGATCTTCTGCGCCGATCCCAGCCGCGCCGCGCCGGCCGGGGCCCGCCGCTGGCTGCCGCGTTATCGCGCCTACGCCGACTTGGAGCGGCGCGCACTGGCTCACGGCGATGGCCCGGTGCTGATGCTATCAAGCGCCCAGCTCGAGGCGTTCGCCCACAACCACCCAAAGGCGCGCCGCCGGCTGCGCCTACTGCCGCCGACCGTCGATCGCCTGCGCGCCGATCCGGCCGCCGCCACGCCCGAGGCCAAGGCGGCGGCGCGGCGAAAGCTGGCGCTCGGCGCCGGGCCGGTCTGGCTCTGGATGGGCCTGCAGGCGAGGACCAAGGGCCTCGACCGCGTGCTGCAGGCGCTGCCTGCCGCGTCGGACGCCGGGCTGCTGGTCTGCGGGCTCGATCCGGCGAGCCGCGGCGGCGCGGACGCCCTGAGACTGGCGACGCGGCTTGGCGTCGAGAACCGGGTGAGATGGCTCGGCTTCCTCAGCGACGCGGCGCTGGCCGAGGCGATGGCCGCCGCCGATCTGCTGGTCCACCCGTCCCGCGCCGACGTCACCGGCACGGTGATCCTGGAGGCGCTGGCCAGCGGTTTGCCGGTGGTCACCACCGCGGTGTGCGGCTACGGCGAGCATGTGGCGAACGCCGAAGCCGGCGTCGTGCTGCCCGAACCGTTCCAGCCAGCCGACTTGGACCGCGCCCTGGTCCAGGCGACGCCCGCGAAGCTGGCCGCCTGGTCGGCGGGCGCCCTCGCCTATGCCGGACGCGACGAGCTCTACAGCGGCCTCGAGCGCGCCGCCGATCTCATCTTGGCGGACGCAAGCGGTCGCTGAGCGGCCGGGCGATGTGGATCAGCCGCCGCGCGGTCTGACGGCGGGCGAAGCCGGGGGAGTCCAGGATGTTCTGCGCCACCGCGGCCGCGTTGCGCCGCGGCGTCGGCCGCGCCAGCCGCATCAGGCGCCGCACCCGGCCCTCGGCGCCAAACCGCGCCGACAGGGCCCCGGCCAGGCGACGGCCCATGTCTGCACGCCACGCCACGTCGAGAGCTCGCTGCGCCGCGGCGCCGAGTCCTTCGCCGTCGCCGCCCAGCCGCAGAATCCCCTCGGCCTCACCCCAACCCTGGTAGGCCGGCTCGTCCGCCACGATCGGGACCGCGCCGAGATAGCCGGCAACGAGCGCGGCGGTGGGGCACTTGAACGGCGCGTTGGCCGTCGCACCGGCCGGATGCAGCAGCAGGTCCGGCGCGAACCGCCGCCAGGCGCGGATGAACTGCCGAAACGAGCGTTCGCGCGGCGCGGTGACGATCTCGGCGCCTGGCAGGGCCGGGCGCAGGTGCTTCGCCCCGGCCGGCGTGACGACCAGGCGCAAACCCGGACCGTCGGCGATCTGGCGCAGCCGATCCAGCAACGG
>Ga0209415_10001273_pt1 | contig 48154 bp, 35 predicted proteins | sample PeaSoiSIISIP2007_FD_187696 | JGI IMG/M metagenome (GOLD analysis project Ga0209415, IMG submission 187696) | Peat soil microbial communities from Weissenstadt, Germany - SII-SIP-2007 (SPAdes) (version 2) | ecosystem: Environmental > Terrestrial > Soil > Wetlands > Peat | place: Germany... | reverse complement strand
AAGAAGGAAGCTCAGGCGGCCCACGAAGCGATCCGGCCGAGCTCGGCGTTGCGCCATCCCGATCAGATCAAGCAGTATCTCAAAGAAGATGAGTATAAGGTTTACAAACTCATCTGGCAGCGCTTCGTCGCCTCCCAGATCATGCCTGCGGTATTTGACCAAACCAGCGTGGACATCGACGCCCGCGCGGCCTCTGATATTTTCTGGTTCCGGGTTACCGGTTCCGTGCTCAAGTTCGACGGTTTCCTGAAAGTCTACGAGGAATCCAAGGAGGGCAAGGACGAAGAGGAAGAAGAACTCAAGCACAAGCTGCCGCCGCTGGAAGCGGGCCAGAAGCTGACTCTGAAAGAGCTGAAGCCGGAGCAGCATTTCACCGAACCTCCGCCGCGCTACAACGAAGCCTCGCTGGTCAAGGAGCTCGAAGAACGCGGCATTGGCCGGCCGTCCACCTATTCCGCCATCCTCAGCACCATTCAGGAGCGGCAGTACGTGCAGAAATTAGGCGGCAAGTTCACGCCCACGGAAATCGGGCTGGTGGTGACGGATTTGCTGGTGGAAAACTTCCGCGACATTTTCGACATCCAGTACACCGCGCGCATGGAAGAAGAGCTCGACGAGATCGAGGAAGGCAAAGAAACCTGGACCGGCGCGCTCGCCGAGTTCTACAAGAAGTTCGAGAAGGACCTCCGCTACGCTTCCAAGCACATGGAGAACATCAAGCGGATGGAGAAGCCTACCGATGAGAAGTGCGAACGCTGCGCTTCGCCGCTGGTCATCAAATGGGGGAAGCACGGGTCTTTCTACGCTTGCAGTTCCTACGATAAGGAAGACCCGAACAGTTGTACCTTCACGAAGGAAAACCCGATTAACCTGCCCGACCTCGATTCCGCCGATGTCCAGGAAACCACGCAGGAAGAGTATTGCGAAAACTGCGGCCGGCTGATGGTCCTGAAGCGGGGACGCTTCGGCCAGTTCATGGCTTGCACCGGATATCCCGACTGCAAGACCACGCGCAGACTCGATCAGGGGAAAAAGGTTCCTGATATCCCGCTGGATGAACCTTGTCCAAAGTGCGGCCGCAATTTAATGATTCGTCACGGACGCTACGGCGAGTTCACCGCCTGCAGCGGATACCCGGAGTGCAAGTTCGTAAAACAGAATTTTATCGGGGTAAAGTGTCCGCTCTGTAAGGATGGAGATCTAGTAGAGAAGCGGGCGCGTAAGGGGAACACATTCTACGGATGCTCCAGCTATCCCAAGTGCAAGTTCACTTCCGCCCATAAACCACTGGCGGAAAAGTGCCCGAGCTGTGGCAGTGAGTTTCTGGTGGAGAAAATGCTCAAGGCAGGCCCGGTCATCGCTTGCCCGAATAAAGAATGTGAGTATGAACGCCCGGTGCCGGTAGAAGCCGCCGCCACCACGGTGTGATGGTTATCCGGCAAGTTTGTAATCAGATAGCTTGAGGCTGGATCAGCATTAACACTGGTTCTTAAATTACGAAATTACCAACTTTCAAAATTACCAAATCCCGATGGGAGGACTTATGGCCAAGAAGCCGACCGCTGCTGATGCACAACTGATTCTTCAACTCTATGATCTCCGCCGCGAGCCAGAAATGCGCAAGGCAAGAAAATGGTGGGGAAGCTTTTCACCCTCCAACGCGGACGACTTCATGGAGATCGCCAACGCCTTCGCTGTCCCGGAAAATGCCTGGCTGCGTCAGGTATTGGGATACTGGGATATGGCCGCGTCACTGGTCCTGCGCGGCGCTCTGAATGAGGAACTTTTCTTCGACAATGGCGGAGAGATGTGGTTCATCTTCTCCAAGGTGAGCCCGTTCCTCAAGGAAATACGTGCCAAAATGAAGTCGCCGCAAATGTTGGCACGCGTCGAAAAGCTTGCCACCAAAACGAAAGAGGGCCGGGAACGCCTGAAAACGATGGAAGCTCGCCAGGAATCCCGGCGGGTAGCGCTGGCAGCCAAGACCAGTTAAGCCGGTTCGCTGCGAATGAAGCTGGTGGAGGGATTCAGGCGGAGAGCCGAATCCCTTTACGAAATGTATTCGCGGATGTATTCGTCCTTGGAGTGGGCCAGCTCGTATTCATCTCCATCAAAAATCACCTTGCCCTCCCGCAGAACAATGAAAGTCATGCGGATGCCGTTACGTCCGCCGGATGCGACCGGTTGCATATGGTTGGTCTTGCGATCGAAGCGATGGCTTGCCATGGTGAAAGCGTCCTGCAGCCGGTGCGTGACCAGCAGAGAACTGGTCTTATAAACGTCGCGTTGCTTCACGATCAGTTCGACGATGGTTGTGGAAGTGACCGGGTCCAGGCCGCCGGTCGGGGAGTCATAGAGCAGCAGCTCCGGCTGCGCGATGATGGCGCGGGCAATGGCTACGCGCCGCCGCATTCCCCCGGAGAGCTCCGACGGGAACATGTCGATCGTGTGCTCCAGTTCGACGAAGCTCAGGGCCTCCCGTACCCTCCGCTCAATCTGTTCTTCCGGGATGCCGCCTTCTTCTATCAGCCGGAAGGCGACGTTTTCCCTGACCGTCAGCGAATCGAACAGCGCGCCCTCCTGGAACACCATGCCAATCTTCCGCCGCAGCTCGAACAGTTCTTGTTCGCGCATGTGGGTAATGTCTTCTCCCAGCGCATGGATGCGCCCGCTGTCCGGCTTCAAGAGCCCCATCGCCAGCTTCAGGATGGTGCTCTTGCCCGCACCGGCAACGCCAAAGATCGCCTTAGTCTCGCCGCGGGCAAGGCGGAAGGAAACGCCGTCGAGCACGGTCGCGCGATCGAATGCCAGGACCACGTCCTCGAAGACGACGGCGTCGCCTGCCGGCGGTTGGCTGGCGGCAGCGGTCTGTTCGAGGGGAAGAGTCGGCATTCCGAGGCGTTCCTCAAAGTCCAAATACCACCATCAGCAACCGCGTCACGACCACGTCCACCGCGATAATCAGGATCATGGCCGCGACCACCGCTTCGGTGGTAGCGCGTCCCACGCCCTGGGTGCCACCTTTCGTCGTTAGTCCGTAGTAGCACCCGACGGTCGCGATGATAAATCCAAACACGATCGGCTTGGTGAGTCCCATGAATACATCGGAAAAAACCAAGATCTGCCACGCGCTGCTCCAATATTCATGGGAGTCCAACCCCAGCAGCCCGCTGGCGACGATGTTCCCGCCAATCAGTCCTAGCAGGTCGCCAAGAATGGTCAGGAAAAACATCATGAAAATGGTGGAGACCACCCGCGGTGTCACCAATTTCTTGACCGGGTCGGTGCCCAAGGCGCGCATGGCATCGATCTGTTCGGTCACCACCATGGAGCCGAGTTCGCTGGCCATGCCCGAGGCGTTGCGCCCCGCGACCACCAACCCGGCGAGCACCGGTCCCAGTTCCCGCACAATGCCGATGGAAACCAGTTGCCCGATCACCGTCAAGGCTCCGAACCGGCCTAGAGTGGTGGCACTGTTGAGGGCCAGGGCGGCTCCGGTGAAGAAACAGGCGGCCAGCACGATGCGCAGCGAGCCAAACCCAATCAAATCGGCCTGCTGCACCATGTCAGCCACGTACAGGGGACGCTTAAAAAGATTGCCGAGCGCCTGCAACGACAGCAAGGCATAGTCCTGGACGGATTGGACCTTGCCCTTGGCAAAATCCGCGAGTGAAATATGCTCCACACGGCTCAGGAAGTCACCGGCTGCCATGCAATGGTTGCCTCTTCTGACCGACTATAGCAGAGAAGGCTCTCAGCTATCAGCCGTCAGCTTTTAGTTTGTAAGGCCAGCAGGTCCGCGCGGGAGGCACGGTCCCTGGGACGGAAGGCGTTTCGCGGATGAAATTCGAGGTAGGACTCTGAGCGCCGAATGCTACTCGCGCGCCTTCTTCTTAATCTCAATATTCAGGCGCTTGATTTTCTGGTTCAGGGTGGAAAGCGGCACATGGAAGCGTTCGGCCGCCTCGGTCTGATTCCAGCCGCACTTTTCCAGCATGTCGATGATGATATGCCGCTCGCAATCCTCCATGATGTCGAATAGTGAAGCATCCCCCCGGTGTTCGAGAAGAGGAAGCGTGGTACCGCGGCCGGTGATCTGGTCGGGAAGCAGTTCGGGGCCGATCTGTGAGCCCCCGGAGAGCACGACAGCCCGTTCCATCACGTTTTCCAGTTCGCGCACGTTGCCGGGCCAGGAGTAGGCAAGCAGGGGTCGCAGTGCCTCAGGAGTAATGTGTCGCAGCGCCCGTTCATTTTCTTCCGAGTATCGGCTTAGAAAGAAATCCACCAGCAAGGGGATATCTTCCTTGCGCTGGCGCAGCGGGGGCAAATCGACGGTGATGACGTTCAGCCGGTAGAACAAATCCTCACGAAACTTGCCTTCCCGCACCAGCTGCTTGAGGTCAACATTGGTGGCGGCGATGATGCGCACGTCCACTTGAATCTCATGCACGCCGCCCAGGTGCATGAACTTGCGGTCCTGCAGTACGCGCAAAATCTTGCTCTGCGTGTCCATGCTCATGGTGCCGATTTCGTCCAGGAAGAGCGTGCCCCGGTCGGCGATTTCGAACAAACCTTTCTTGGAAGCGATGGCGCTGGTGAAGGCGCCTTTCACGTGCCCGAAGAGCGTGGATTCCAAGAGATCAGGCGGCATGGAGCCGGTGTTCACCGGAACAAACGGTTTGTCATGGCGGGGCGAGTTGAGGTGGATGGCTTTGGCAATCAGTTCCTTGCCCGTTCCACTCTCTCCCTGTAGCAGCACCGTCGAGCGGCTGGGCGCGACCTGGGCCACCAGATCAAAGATCCTCAGCATGGGCTCGCTCTTGCCCACGATATTCTCAAAGTTATAGCGCCGCTTGAGCGCGCGCTTGAGCTGGATGTTCTCTTGCTCCGCCCGCTGGCGCCCGATGGCGGCGCGCACGTCGGCCAGAAGCTTTTCGTTGTCCCAGGGTTTTTGGACGAAGTTCACCGCGCCCGCCTGCATGGCGCGCACCGCATTCTCCACGGTTCCGTAGGCGGTAATCATGATCACCGAAAGCTGCGGATCGTAGTTGTGGAATTCGGCCAGCAGATCAATTCCGTTGCGGTCGGGCAGGGCCAGATCCAGCAGCACCAGGTCGAACGGCCGTTCTCCGATCCGCGCCAGGCCGGCTTCGCCAGTGGAACCTGATTCCACTTCGTAACCTTCCATTTCCAGCAGCGTCTGCAGCGACTCGCGGATGGCCGCTTCGTCGTCAATGATCAACACCGAACCGGCCGGCGAAGCGGGAGCCTCGTTGGGGTTGCGGCGCGAGATGATGGCAACTTCAGACATTGGCCGTTTTCCTCGTCAGCGGGAAATCAAGGTAAAACGTGGTGCCCTCCCCGGATCGGCTTTCCACCCGGATTTTCCCTGCATGTTCCTGGATGATGCCGTAGGTCACGGAAAGTCCCAACCCCGTGCCTCGGGCCTGCTGCCCGGATTGCGGCAAGGCTTTGGTGGTGAAGAATGGATCGTAAATGCGGCGGATATGTTCCTGGGGAATGCCGGTGCCGGTGTCGGACACGGCTACGCTCACCCCGTCTCCGTTCGAGGTCACAACCCGCAGCATTCCACCTTCAGGCATGGCGTCCCGCGCGTTGAGGAACAGGTTGAGAAACACCTGCTGCAGGCGGCCGGCATTCCCGCTGATGCGCGGCAGGTGCGCAGCTAATTCGTCCTGCACCCGGATCTTCGTGGTTTTGAATTGGTGCTCCAGCAGAGTCAGGGTGTCCAGAATGATCTGGTTCACGTCGACTTCGGTGAATTCAGTCCCGCTGGTGCGCGAAAAATTGAGCAGGTTGTTGACGATCTCCGAAGCGCGGAAGGTCTGCCGCGTGATCTTTTCCATCAGGGCGCTCTTCTGCGGGTCGCCCTGCAACTGTTTGGAGAGCATTTGCGCGTACGACGAAATGACGGCAAGGGGCGTGTTGACTTCGTGGGCTACACCTGCGGCCAGCAGGCCGATGGAGGAAAGCTTGTCCGCTTGCGACAGCTGGGCTTCCAGTTCCATCCGTTCGGTAATGTCATCCATGATGATCAGCCGCCCGATTACGCTGAACTTCCTGGTGACCAGCGGTGCGATCGCCACATTCACCGTGCGGCTTTCTCCGGCCGGCGTGTTCAGGCGGAACTTGTACAGGTTGTGAATCCCGGGGTTCTGGCGCACCCGGTAAAACTCTTCCACAAACGCGGCGGGGAAGACTTCATTCAGTGAACGGGTCAGCGCCTGCCAGCGAGGTAATGCGTACATCACCTCCATCTGTGAGTTCCAGGACTCCACCCGATCCTCCAAATCGACCGCCAGGACACCCACGTTGATGGACTCGACGATATTCTCGTTGAAGTCCTTGAGCCGCTCGTATTCCGCCGCCTTCTGCTCCAGCGACGCATACAGCCGCGCGTTCTGAATGGCGATGCCCAAGTACCCGGCTAGAGTCTCAAGCAACTCGACGTCTTCGCTGCTAAGGAAATCGCCCTCCACCGTCTTGCCCAAGCCCATAAAGGCGATCGGTCGTTGCTGGGCGCGGCAGGGAATGTAGTAATTCAGTTCCAGCTTGGCGATGGCCTCTTGGGCGCTGGGCATCTCGCGCGGGACCTGATGGGTGTTGTCAAAAAACAGGTGCCCCCCGGCCTCCATTTCCGGCCGCGGCGCGCTCAGGAACCGGAGATCCAAACCCGCGGTTTGGGTCATGCCAAAAGACTTGGCCAGCACGAAGCGCTGCTCTGCATCGCCCTCGCCCAGAAAAATCGCCATGCGGTCCACCAGCAGCGTCCGGCACAACCGGTCAACCACCGAACTCAGCATGTGATCGAGATCGGTCTCCGAACTCAGCTCGCGCCCAAATTCGATGAGAGTTCTGCGGTAGTCATAGCGGGTTCGATAAAAGAACTGATCGATCCGCTGCTGGATCCATTTTCGGACCGGGTCGAACAGCAACGCGGTCACCACAATGGCCAGCACCAGTCCCAGCGGCCCGGAACTGGGCACTTGCGTGTGCACGAGCTCAGCAACCGCCGCAACCATGGCGAAGTACGCGCCCGCAATCGCCGCTGCCGCCAGGGTGTAGACCATCCCCCGCTTGAAGATCAAGTTCACGTCCATCAGGCGGTAGCGGAAAATGGCGTACCCGAACGTCAAAGGCAACAAGCCGAGCGACAGAACCGAAATCTTCATGGCCGGCGTGGTCAGCGCGCCCGCCAGGTAGGGGATCACATAGAACAGCGTGTAGGGTGTAATAGCCAGGATGGTGCCGCGGGTGATCCAATTCAGCTGCTGTCGCAGGATGGGCGTCCGCGCCCGGCGGTAGCTGTACCAAAGCACTCCCGCTGCAGCTATAAAGAACAGCGCCAGATAGCCCATCTGCACCCGGTCGAGATCCCAGCGCAGCCTCTCGCTGGCCCGCAGAAACTGAATTGCCACCAACTGCAGCGCCAGCAGAAGCAGGCCAGGAACGTAAATCGCCGGAATGAGCCAGCGATTCTTGCGGACAAACCAGCGCCTCTCGGGAAACGTGAGCACGAAGTGCAAAAACAGCGCAGGCTGCAACAGCCCAGCCACAACATTGCCCCAGTAGAGAGTCCAGTCAAACCCGTTGAGTTTCCCGGTGTACTTGAACGAGTACAGCACGAACGACACCAGGCAGAAAATGTAGAAGTGCAGCGAGCCGGGCGCGGTCCAGCGCCGCAGCAGAACGTAAAGTCCAATGCCGAGATAAATCAGTGCAATCAACCGCAGCCAGGTGTTCGGCGACTTCTCGGTCGGAATCAGAACCACTTCGGTGTCTACCGGGACCGAGTCGCGCACCAGTGAGTAGGTAGCTTTCGACCAAACTCCAGCCCGGAAGAGCTGGCGCTCGAGGGTGGCGCTATTATTGACCGGTTGCTCGTCGATGGCCGCCAGTTGGTCGCCGGGCTTGATGCCGGCCTTCGCTCCCGGGCCGTCCGCTTGAACACGGTCGGCGGTAAGGTGGCCGCCGTTGTTCTCCAGCCACCGCACCCCGTCGTAGGGGTTTTGGAATTCGCGTTCTTTTTCGAAATTGACGCCGGCATAAACCACCGCTGCCACCGTGACCAGGGCCAGCACCACGGCGGTAAACCGGATTTGGAAGTCCTTGTCCATGTTCGGCGGCATCCCGTGTTCCGGGACCAAGCCAGTCCGCTCGAACTTCTGCACGTTCGCTGCCACGCCGGTTCACCTCGGTGGGTCTACAAGTGGCATCAAAGAAACGACTTCTTAAGATTATAAAAGTGCGGCCGAGTCAGTGCTACGTTTTTTGGTAGTATTCTGTGGGATTTAGTAACTGCTTTGATAGTAGGCGGTTAGTGGCAATTTCTGCAACGCTGAGGCTCGAAATCACCAGCCGTCGATATGGCCGACATCGCTGCCCACCCGCCCTCAGCGGCCGTGTTCCCGAACCTTATCCTCGAGTGAAAATCCGCCCGCCCGTTTGTGAGGGGCATCCCTAGGACCAGCGCTGCGCCCCGGGCAGACCCGTAGCTCCCAAAAAAAGGGGAGCCGAAGCTCCCCCCAGAAGCGACAGAGGCGATACATTTATGTAGAGTCTGGCAACGACCGCAAAGTTGTCCGAGGGGCAAAGAAACCAGGTGACGAGCTCGCTAGGTTTGGAAAGCACCGTGCGCACGGCGCACGCGATCGAGGACCATTGGATTACGTTGGACGGGGCCCGCATGCGCTATTTGCGCAGCGGTTCCGGCCCTGCGCTGCTGCTGCTGCACGGTTTGCTGGGCTACTCGTTTTCGTGGCGATATGCATTGCCCTACTTGGCCCGCCAGGCAACGGTCCACGCCGTGGACATGCTGGGAGTTGGCTTTTCGGACCGGCCTCCGGGCCTCGACTGCTGTTTGCGGGCGAGCGCGGATCGTCTGCTGCGGTTCATGGACGCCGTGAGTATGGAATCCTGCGATTTGCTGGGGACCTCGCATGGCGGCGCCGTGGCGATGATGGCGGCCGCACTCGCTCCCGATCGCATTCGACGTTTGCTTTTGGTGGCCCCAGTCAATCCCTGGTCGAGCAAGGGCAAACGCATGGCAGCTTTCCTCAGCAACCCCGCCGTTGCGCCCTTCGCCCTCCGCATCGCGCCCCATCTCCAGATTACGCATGGCTACTTGCTGCGGCGTCTGTACGGCGATCCGCGGCGAATTCGTCCCGGAACCCTGGAAGGTTATTCAGAGCCATTTTCCCTGCCCGGAGCCTTGCAACACGAACTTGGAATCCTGCGCACGTGGAGCCGCGACCTCCGCGAACTGAAGTCGGTTTTGCCCCGGATTGCGCACATTCCGGCGCAGCTCCTGTGGGGAACGCTTGATGCCGCTGTGAGTCCGGCATCCTCCGAGCCGTTGCGACAACAGTTCAAAGATTGCCGGTTGCTGATGTTCGAAGGCGTGGGCCACTTGCCCTACGAGGAGGTGCCCGAGGAATTCAATCGCGTTGTGTCAGAATTTCTGCTCCAGCGCTGAGGCTTCGCCCGCGACGCGTCCTGATGTCCCAGCCCGGGTGGCTCTTTGGTTACGTCAGATTACTGGCCGGCGCCGGCGAGATTGAAGCCACCGCGGGGCGATGCTAACCTGCGAGAGCAGCGCACCCGCACATGCCCCATCCGGCTCAGTCCGCTCTCCCACCTCGCGCTTCCAGCGTTTCGCGGCATTCTCCCGGCTGGCGTCTGGAGATTCCCGAGGTCTGGCTGCGCTTTCTCCTGGCGATCGTGGGTCTTGGCCTGGCTTTTGGCGCGGCATTGCTTTCCACCGTGACCCGGGAGTCCGGAAACCTTTGGGCTACCCTCATCCTGGCTTCGGTTGCGCTGCTGCTTGCGGTTTTTGTGGGCTTGACGACGGTTCCGTACCTGGCGCGGCGGGTCGCGGCCGCCCGCATCCGCAACGCGTTCGACTATGACGTGACCCGCGTGGGCATCATCTACGTGGCCGTCGTAGTGCTGATCGGAATCGCGGCTCTCAACACCGGGAACAATCTCCTGTACATCATCGTGGCCGCTATGCTGGCGGCAATTCTTGTGTCCGGCGTCGTCTCTGCGCTCACATTGCAGGATTTGCAGATCGATGTCCGAGTACCGGAGCATGTTTTCGCCGGCCGTCCAGCCCTGGGACGAATCGTTCTACGCAACCCGCGGCGCTGGCTGCCTTCGTTTTCCATCAACGTGGTGTCGTTAGACCGGGGTAAACCCGCCAAACGCTGGCGCTGGACCCCCACCGCTTTTGTCTTTCCGCCCGGACGTCCGCCGGAGCGACAATGGATCCGCCTCCCCGACCGCCGGCTGCGCCGGGTGGCTGAGGGTGCGACCCCGCCGGAGATTTTTCAGGGGCCGGCATATTTCCCACACCTTCCCCCGCACAGTGAACTCACCGCCGACCTGGAGCTGCATTTCGAGCGGCGAGGCCGCTATCAGCAGGAAACCTTCGGTTTGGCCACGCGATTTCCCTTTGCCTTCTTGAGCAAGACACGCCGCCTGGCGTTGGCTCGAGAAATCACGGTTTATCCCACGGTCGAACCCGCCGACGAGTTCTTTGAGGTCCTCCCGCTGCTGACCGGCGAATTTGAGACTTTCATGCGGGGGCGTGGCTCCGATCTTTATCGGATACGTGAATACATGCCGGAAGACTCGGCGCGCCACGTGGACTGGAAGGCGACGGCCAAATCAGGCTCGCTGAAAGTGCGCGAGTTCAGCCGCGAGGACGAACGCAAGTTGCGCATCGTGTTCGATAATCCGACGCCCGGCGCCGTTTCTGCCGAGGCATACGAGAAAGCAGTCGCACTCGCCGCATCCCTGGGCTGGCATTTTGCGGGAGAGAATACGGAAGTGTCTTTTGTCGCGCAAGGCTACGGCGGCAGCTCTGATATCTATCAGTTCCTGTCCTATCTGGCGGTTGTGGAATCGCGGAACTCACCCTGTGTCCTGGAGAGCCTTGCAGTTGCGGAAGATTACAACCTAATTCTCACCGCACAGGCGCGGGGCACAATCCCCACTTCGCTGTGGGCCTGTTCTTATTTCATCTTTATCGGGGACCGCGGCTGAAGGATCGTCCGCAGCTTTCTGCAAAATCTCAATTCAACGCTGCGCTGCGGTTACTTCCGTCACCCAGATCGGGCCTCCAAGCTGGCCGAGTAACTATTACTCCCATTACGATCGTCCCATTGACCATTGCGCGCGAACTGCTAAGGTTCTAGTAGGGGGGAGGAGAACAAAGCGGTGTAGCCTCTAACTCGGTTTCCATCGCCGGCGCTGGAAAGACAACCTGATGAGCCCGAAAATGCAGTTTGCTTACTATGCGCTGTGGGTCGCCCACCCGGTGCTGCAGCTCGGGTTGGCCGGGGTCATGTTCCGGCGCAAGCTGCATCGCAAATTCCCGGTTTTTTTTGCCTACGTCATCAGCCAGATCCTGATCTTTTCGATGCTTTTCCCGGTGTACCTGAAGTCCTCCCAGGTGGCTTCCTACTATGCGGTTTTCTTCTATCTGTACTGGGGCACCGCTGCCGTCAGCTTGACGCTGGGATTCAAGGTCATCCACGAGATTTTTCTGGATGTTTTTCGCCCCTACCATACTTTGAAAGATCTGGGAACGGTTCTGTTCAAGTGGGCTGGTCTGGTCATGCTCATGGTGGCGGCGGTGGTGGCGGCCGCGAGCACCGCTTCCGAGCAAGGACCGTTGGTCCAGTCCGTGCTCACAGTGCAACGCTGCGTACGCGTGATTCAGTGCGGACTGGTTCTGTTCCTATTGCTGTTTGCCCGCTATCTCGGGGTCTCATGGAAACAGCAGAGTTTCGGAATCGCCCTGGGATTCGGCGGCTTCGCCAGCGTAGAACTCATCGCTCTTGCGCTGCGCGCCAGCGCCTACATCGGTGAATTGAGCGTGGCTTTCGCCAACATGTGGGGCTACAACCTTGCAATTCTGCTCTGGCTCACTTACGCCTGGGTGAAGCAACCGGCCCGCGAGTCGTCCTCCACGCTGCTGACAACCCAACGTTGGGACCGGAGCTTGTCGGATTTGCAGTATCCCGTGCCCGCTGATTCTCTCATTCCGATGTTTGAAGGGATGGTCGACCGAGCCTTCAGCCGCACCATCGGGGATTCGCCGGCTGCTCCGGATGAAACAGAATCCGAGCCGCAGAGCTCTGACTCTGCGCCCAGTTCCACTCCTGAGCTTGCGGGTTCCTCGTCCTCACCGCAGCGCCCGCCTTCAAAACGCTAAGTTCCTGGCGCTGATGCTCGCCACTTCCGCACCGGAGCGCTGAAGGCTGCCCATACAACTCCATCAACATTTGTTCCATTCGCAGGCCATTTGGGAGTGATTTCTTCCTCCGCGACAGTCTCAGAAACCGCCTGGCTTGTTCGGATTTCGGAACAGGAAGTCCTCTCTCTGCAAGGGCCCGCCTGGAACCTAAGCCTTTAAATTCATAAGCATTGGTAACCCTATGAAAATATGGATTGTGTAGGCTAGAGAAGAATGGGCTGCCTGATTTCGTGGAAGCCTCTTCCGCGGGTAATCCGGTCCGCCGGCCGAACCGCTCGCCGCGCCCTCCTATAATCCCGTGGCATGGGTTTCCCTCTCCCAGGGGAGCCGCAATGCAAGGAGGTCAATGATGAAGCATGTGGTCAGGATATTAGTCCTGATGGTAGGTTTAGCTTGCACGTACGTCGCGATGGCATCAACCATGGCTCCGGCCCCGGACGGCGGACCGATTCCAACCTGCAATCCAAAAACTGGATGCGGCGGCGGCGGCAAGTAACCATAGCTAGATCCAACCGAGTCGCGATAGCGGCTCAAATTGAGGGGGGCTGAAGGGATCGGCAAAGGCCACGTCAGCCCTTTTTTCTTTTTTGGGGCACTTTTTCGCCCGCTATTTTCCCTTCAGCGCCCGGCGTAGCTGGCGAGCGAGTTCCTCCGGATCAAAGATCGGTGGCTGGCAGGTGAATCCTGCACAGATCACCGCCCCGGTTTTGTGCTCACTGACGAGAGGTAACTGAGGAAGAGTGTCCGCCAGCGCCGGTGGAAGGTTCTGTGGGATTACCTTCTCCGCCGACAGTTGGAGCACAGCCTTGCCGAGGCTGAAATCACTTACCGCCGTGGTGTGAAGTTGGCCAGCCAGTTCATCGTCGCCAACGACGATCACCTGCGTGTGGGGTTGCGAGAAATGCACCGCCGCAATGCCATAGGTAGCGGCGAAGAGGCCGTACTGCCCGGCCAAGCCGGCCAGCACTTCGATGGTTTGCTCGGCCTTGTCGTGATAGCTCGCCTCATTCGTGTAACCGTGGAGCCGCAGGAGCGCGATCGCCGCCACCGAGTTTCCCGCCGGCGTGGGGGAGTCTTGAAAAGGCTTACGGCGCGTAGCCAGCACGCCCAGACTCTTCTTGCCTTCCTCTGCCGGCTTCTGCGTATCGAAGAAGCCGCCGGAAACCGCATCGAAGAAACCCTCCACCATGTGATCCGCAATCCTCCGGGCGAAGGTGAAGTAGCTCAGATCGCCGGTGGCTTCGTAGGCGTCCAAACAGGCGATGGCGGTAAAGGCGTAGTCGTCCAGCACGCCGGCGACGTCGCGCTTCTCGGCGCCGGGGTCGGAATAGGCAATCACGTGGATCAGCCCACGGTCCTTTCGCCAACCCTCGGCCAGGATGCGATCCAGCGAGCGCAGCGCGAAGTGCCGGGCTGCATCGAGGCGCAAGACCTTTGCCGTCTCCAAATAAGCCGAAACACAAAGCGCATTCCATCCCGTGTAGACGGTCTTATCCACATAAGGCGTCGGCCGCTTCAAGCGCGCGGCATACATCTTCTGCTTCGCCGATTGCAGCAATTCCTGGACGCGCTCCGGCGCCAGGCTCAGCCGCTTCGCGATCTCTTCCACGGAAGCCCGCAGGTAAAGGACATTCTTGGCGTGATTGTGGTGCATCTCCCCGATTTCGTTGATGTCGTAATGCAGGCTGGCGGCTTGGGCCTCCTCTTCAGTCAAAACCGCCTGCGCCTCTTCCAGTGTCCAGGTGAAATAGTCGCCGTCGTCGTCCATGGAGCAGTCAGCGTCCTGGGAGGCGTAGAAACCGCCGCGCTCGCGGTCGCTGAGCCACTCGTCCATCCAGCGAATGATGTCGCGTGCCACATCAGCGAAAAACTCCGAGCCGGTGGCCTGGTAGGCATGGACGTAGGCCTTCAGCAGTTCGGAGTTGTCATAGCACATCTTCTCGAAGTGCGGGACGATCCAGCGCTCATCCACCGAGTAACGATGGAACCCGCCGGCCAACTGGTCATACACGCCGCCGCGCGCCATCTTTTCCAACGTGGTGACGAAGACATTGCGCAACTGTTCGTCGCCAGAACGTGCATATTGGTCAACCAGCAGATCGAGCGCGGCCGGGTGAGGGAACTTGGGAGCATTGCCAAACCCGCCGTTGTTCGCATCGAACATCCCCAGCATCGCCTGCACGATGGCATCAATCACGCTGGGAGAAAAGTTGCCACTGCGCCCGGCAAATGACTCCGACTGGGAGATGGCGTTTTCCACCATCCTGGCCTGCTCCACCACGTCGCTATTTTTTTCGTGGTACGCGGCTGCAATCGACAGCAACACGCGCTTGAAGCTGGGCCGTCCATAACCGTCGTCCGGCGGAAAGTAAGTGCCGCCGTAAAACGGCTTTCCCTCGGGTGTGAGGAAGGCGGTGAGTGGCCACCCGCCTTGTCCGCTGATTGAACTCACCGCCACTTGATAGCGGCTGTCAATGTCCGGACGCTCATCGCGGTCCACCTTTACGGCAATGAAGTGCTCGTTGACGATCTGCGCAATCTCGGGATTGTCATACGACTCCCGGTCCATCACATGGCACCAATGGCACCAAACCGCGCCAATATCGAGCAGCATGGGCTTGTTCTCCCGCTGCGCCGTGGCAAAAGCTTCCTCGCCCCATTCATGCCACCGGATGGGCTGGTGCATGGCCGAGCGCAGGTAGGCGGATGAGGCGCGGGAGAGGGAGTTGAGGACGGAGGTGGTCATAAACTCAAGTGTAAGGCTTTTGCCTCTGACAACTCATTCCATGCAAGGCAATTCTATCCCCCAATCTGTCATCCTGGGCGGAGTGAGAAAGGCGCGAAGCGCACTTCTCACGCAGTCGAAGGATCCCATAACCGCGTGGGTGAAGATGGACCCGGCAGGGCATTCTTACGATAGCTTGTTCCCGCGGTCGTGCGCAGAACTCCCAGAGGCGCCGCTGCTGATTCCAACTAACGCGAGGTCCTTCGACTGCGTGATCGCGCGCCCGATCACTTCGCTCAGGATGACGATTGGGAAGAGCGTAGCTTCCAGTCACATCCGCAGGCGTCTGCCAATCAGCGTTGTGCACTTCGGAATCCAATGCCGATTTAGCGCTCACGCAATTCATCGCGCGAGCAGGAGGGCGTCCAGCGCAGGTCTCGCGCTCTAGGCGGCCGCCAGCCGCTTCGCAATCGCGCAATACAAATCCACCGCGTCGTGCAACTGCTTTTTCTCCACGTACTCACCCTCGGTATGCGCGCTGTGAATCGATCCCGGCCCTACCAGCAGCGGCTCACCCCAATTGCTGAGCGCGGGGATGTCGGTGGTAAACGCGGCCACCATCGTGGGCAGAGCGTCGAGCGTCCGCAGGCGGACAAAAGGGATTTCCAGCGTGAAATCGACTCGGACCAAGTCGCCCACAGCCTCGCGAATCTGTTGACGCAATTTTTCCGACGGGCCAACCAAACGGTAGAGAAGCTGTGCCCGGGCTCTATCAGCCACTACGTTGGGCGCACGGCCGCCCTCAATGATGCCAATGTTCAGGGTGCTGGGGCCAACCTCGGCGTCCACCGGCAATTCCATGTGACGCAACCGCCCTAGGGCTTCTAACAGCTTGTCAATCGCCGACTCTCCCAGTTCCGGATATGCGGAGTGCGCCATTTTTCCCCGGGCGCTCACCTCGGCCCGCAGCGCTCCTTTGGAGGCGACCGCAACCTTGTTTTCCGTCGGTTCGCCGTTAATCAGAAAGCGGCACCCGGACGCTTTGTCGTTGGCAACTTTGGCGCCGATACTGTCGCGCTCTTCGCCCACCAGAAAGAGAAGACCCACATGGATGCCTTCCCCCCGCAGCCGCTGCGCCGCCGCAATCTGGGCCGCGATAATGCCCTTGGCGTCGCAAGAGCCCCGGCCGTAGATGCAGCTGGCGTCCTCCCAGGAAGGAATGAACGGCGGCACGGTATCCATGTGCGTGGACAGGACTACCTCAGGATGGGGCTGTTCCGGCGCGGTGGCATAGACATTGCAGCGCTCCATTTCCGCCGTCATCCTCTGGGCTTGGTATCCCATGCGGGTGAGTTCGCGGTACAGGAAGTTACCGACTGGTCCCTCATTGCCGGTGACCGACTCGATATCCACAAGCTGACGGGTGAACGCGACCACATCCATGGCTGAGAGGATACCTTAACGCTGAACTCCTTCGAAATTCGTTACTATGCTTGCTTCCATCCAAAATTGCGATGACGAACCAACCTCAAGCAATCCGCTCCTTCTTTTTGAACGGCGCCGCGGGCAAGCTCGAAGCCCTGCTCAACCAGGGCACGGAAAACGCTGCCTACGCCGCTCTGGTCTGCCATCCTCATCCGGTGTATGCCGGAACGCTGCACAATAAAGTTGTTTTCCACGCCATGAAGGCGCTGAACGCTTTCGGCTTTCCCGTGCTGCGCTTCAATTTCCGTGGCGCCGGATTGAGCCAAGGCGAGCACGACCAGGGCCGCGGCGAGGTGGAAGATGTTCGCTCGGCCCTCGACTGGCTGGACCGCGAGTTTCACCTGCCGCTGATCGTGGCAGGTTTTTCCTTTGGCGCTACCATGGGGCTAGCCGCCGGTTGTCCGGATGCGCGCGTGCGCGCCGTCATTGCCCTCGGCTTGCCGGTTGCCGCGATTGATGGGCGCAGCTACGATTTCGGTTTTCTTCAGACCTGTGCCAAGCCCAAGCTGTTTGTAAGCGGTGCGCGGGATCAGTTCGGCCCGCGAGCGCAACTGGAGAACGTAGTCGAAGGGGTCCCCGAGCCCAAGAAGCTGGTGCTCATCGAAGGCGCGGACCACTTCTTCGAAGGACGATTGCGGGAATTGCGAGCGGTGGTGGAACCCTGGATCAGAGAAGTGGTGGTCGCGTAGCACGGTGGCGTCTTGGGAGTCCGGCGCGAAAACTCAGGGCACCGTCACCTTGATTTCCTGGGAGAACCCGCTTTCGCTGTGGTTGCCCACCGATGTCACCACATAATAAAAACCCCGCTGCCCGGCAAAGCGTTATCGACGTACGTGGTCGTTGCAGTCGTGCCGATGTTCACGTAGGGGCCACCGCTCACCGTGCCGCGATACACGTTGTATGAGGTTGCGAACGTGGCGGGCAACCAATGGAGAGTGACGGAGTGCGATCCTGCGGAGGCACGGGAATCCTCGCGCCAGCCATGGCTATTCGCGAACAACGCCAGACCAACGGTAAGCACCGCCGCCAAGCCCCACGCAGCTCGGGATGCGTTCATCAGATTCTCCCGTTTGCGGTAGAGATTGTAACCGTAAACCCATCCGGCTGAAAGCCCGCTCTGGGCGCGGCAATCCGTCAATTCTCTTTTTGGTGTTCTCTGTGATCTCTGCGGATGTTCTCGGCGTCCTCGGCGATTTCGGAATAAGCGACCCCGTCCCCGGGGCGCCACAGCCGGCGCCTTCTATAATCCCTGGCATGCTTTCGACCCTATCCAGCCATGAACCGGCCGCGTCGATGCGCCACTTGGTGCGGCAACTGTTCGACAAGGCGCTCGCGGAAGCCAGCATTGAGAAGGCCTTCGAGGAGCATGTCAGTTGCGAACGAGGTGTGCTGCGCGTCCGCGATGATCTCTATGACCTGGGTTCGTACAGCCGCGTCTTCGTGGTTTCGCTCGGGAAGGCCGCGCACACCCTGGTGCATGCCCTGGAACCGCGCGCCGGCAGCCGGTTTGAGGGCATTGTAGCTAGCTCGGTCGAATCCAGTGCGCAAGCCCGCGGCTTCCGTTATTTTCACGGCGGGCATCCCACGCCCAACCAGGATTCAGTGCGAGCCGCCGAAGCCATGCTGAAGTCGCTCAACGCCCAGACCGCAGCGTCGCTGGTGATTTTCATGATCAGCGGCGGCGGATCGTCGATCGCAGAAAAACCGATGGATGATGACATATCGCTGGAGGACCTGATCGCAACCTATCGTGTGCTGGTCCACTCCGGCGCGCCGATTGCGGAGATCAATGCCATCCGCAAACACCTCTCTGCGATCAAAGGAGGAAGGCTGGCCCAAGCCGCCTATCCGGCGCAGCAAATCTCGCTGCTGATCTCCGATGTGCCGGACAATACGCCTGACGCGCTGGCCTCCGGCCCGACCATGCCCGATTCCACCACGGTGGAAGACTGTTATGCCATCGCCGCGAAGTACGGTATGGTCGACCAATTTCCTGCTTCGGTGCGCGAACTGTTCCAGCGGCGCGCTCTCACAGAAACGCCGAAGTCCGGTGATCCAGCCTTCCTCCATTCCCGCTGGTGGACCCTCTTGTCCAACCAAACTGCGGTGCAAGCCGCGTCGTCCGCGGCTGCGGACACGGGTTTCACGGTGGAAGTGGACAACCGCTGCGACGATTGGGACTACGCCGCCGCCGCCGACTACCTGCTTGGCCGGCTACGCGAGCTGCGCAAGCGGGCCGGACGGGTCTGTCTGATTTCCGGCGGCGAAGTAACCGTCAAGGTCGCCGACGGCGGTGTCGGAGGCCGCAATCAGCAGTTTGCCTTGGACTGCGTGGGGAAAATTGCGGGCGAGAACATCACGGTGCTCAGCGCAGGAACTGACGGTATTGATGGTAACAGCACCGCCGCCGGCGCTATTGTCGACGGAACAACCATGGAGCGCGCGAAAGCAAGCGGATTAGACCCGCAATTCTATCTCGCGGGCTTCAACGCGTTTCCCTTTTTCGAGAAACTGGGAGACGCGATCCTTACCGGACCCACCGGCAACAACCTGAGGGATTTGCGAATCCTGCTGGCGCATTCTTGCTCGTTTTCACGAAAGATGGCAAGCCTAGACAAATGCTCATAGCAAAAGCCGACGAGCAAGAGCAGATACTTCTCGCCAGTTTCGACGTAGATGAGATTCGCGCATTCAGGAAGTTCGAATCATGGCGCGTGGAATATCGACGCCACGGACCCTCATGCCATTTTGCCGTGTAGTCGAGTCGCGGATGTGGTGCCGCGCGGTCGTGAGCAGATCACGGGTAACTCTTCCATAATCCGGTAAGGTAAGGTTGCCGACAACTCACAAAGTTGCTTTAGTGTTTTGGTCACAAGAGCATCTGGCGATGCACGCGCTGTTGTTGCCCTCACGGTCATAGCTTCCCGCGTTTTTTATGCGCTACTCCGCTGCGCGCCGCGACATGGGGCCTTTTCCCGCTTGTCTTTGCCTTCTTCTCAACTCGCAGTTTCCACGCCGTTCGGAGTGCGCCCGTCAGTACATCCTCGCTTGCCGCCGCCAGGCGAATATGCGTGTGTCCCATCTTTCCCCAGCCGCCAGGAATCGGCAAGAAAATCTCGGGCGCCTCCTCCACAAACGGCGCCTGTTGCTCCAGTGTAAGCATCAGATTTCCGTAACCCCCTGCTTGCGAGGCCAGCGAAGCAAATTTCCTGCCTCCTACACGAAAAGCCGGCAATCCTGCGTGAGAGTACTCCTCCACGCCCTCCAGGCTCAGTGCAATCCTGCGAAAATCTGCTGCGGTCATCGGGCGACTCCCGTACGTCAGGGAGTATCTGACCATCATCGGATGGCCTGTGTCTACTGCTCCGGGGCGAATCACCGGGCCACAACTTCACGACCACATGAGGCATGGTTCTCTCCTTTGCATACGGGCCGCTTACAGGCCGGTCATTTTCTCCAAGCGTTCTGGATAGCGAGCTCCTTCCACTTTGATCTTCGACTCGGCGGCATCGATGTCTCGCAGGTCCTCGGGCGTCAGTTGGATCGACTCCGCTCCGATGTTCTCTTCCAGACGGTTTAGCTTCGTCGTACCGGGAATTGGAACAATCCACGGTTTTTGCGCGAGCAGCCAGGCGAGTGCGATCTGAGCAGGGGTCGCGTTCTTGCACTTCGCAATCCTGCCGAGCAGGTCGATCAGTGCCTGGTTCGCCTTGAGAGCCTCAGGCGTAAAGCGGGGCAGGGTGCTGCGGAAATCGGAGCTGTCGAATCTCACATTTTCGTCGATCTTGCCCGTCAGGAAGCCCCTCCCAAGCGGGCTATAAGGCACGAAACCAATCCCGAGTTCTTCGAGGGTGGGTATCACTTCCTGCTCCGGCTTCCTCCACCACAGCGAGTACTCGCTCTGCAGTGTGGTGAGCGGCTGGACCGCGTGTGCGCGGCGAATTGTCTTTACGCCTGCCTCGGAAAGTCCGAAGTGCTTGACCTTACCGGCTTGAATCAGTTCCTTCACCGTGCCCGCCACGTCTTCGATGGGCACGTTAGGATCGACGCGGTGCTGATAGTACAGATCGATCACGTTGGTCTTCAGCCGCTTGAGCGACCCTTCGACGGCCTGCTTGATGTGCTCGGGCCGACTATTCAGACCTGCCGCTCCCGGCCGATTATCGCTGCCACTCAGGTCGAATCCAAACTTGCTAGCAATCACCACTTTGCCGCGGTACGGAGCCAACGCTTCACCCAAAAGCTCTTCGTTCAGGAACGGGCCGTACACCTCCGCAGTGTCAAAGAACGTGATGCCGCGTTCCACTGCGGCATGGAGAAGATCGGTCATCTCCTTCTCATCCTTGGGCGGACCATAAGAAAAGCTCATTCCCATGCAGCCGAGGCCGATGGTAGAGACTTCCAAATTGCTGTTTCCGAGTTTCCGTTTCTGCATAGTTGCTCCTCCCGTCGTCACTAGCGCATTGCCAAGCCGCCGATGGTGACTTCGATGTCTCAACCCTACTGGCCCAACGCGGTTGAGCGGTATCCCAATCCTTCCTAATGATTTCCCATTCCTGTCGCTATTCACCATCTTAGGTATATGTGAGTAGCTTCTGGCGGTACCGTAAGATTGTCAAAGGAGCAATCACCATTTCCGAGCCCTGACTGCGATGAGCCCACTTCAGTACCAGAAACAGCCTCGATTGCATGCTGCCCGTGACCGCATACTCATCGACCGGCTCGATGCCGCGAGTGTGGCCTTCGAAGTTGGATATGAAAGCGCAAGCCAGTTTCAGTCGCGAGTACCGACGCTTCTTCGGCCAACCACCAATGCGGGACATCAAAGGACGCCGGCTCGCCGCTCCGCAGCGGTTCGCGACTGACAACCGTGCAGCCGACGATTGTGTCCGAATGCTCAGCAGTCCGGAGGCAAGCTGGCTTCGCCGTCACGAGATTAGGAAATTGTCAAGGAGCCAGGCAGCCTCTAAAAGAACCTCGTCATGCCTTCTTCCAGCACGACTACGCGGTCTTCAATGCCGGCGGTTCGGGCCTCTTTCCGCAGAAGCTGCAGCGGTTCTTCCATGGGCTCATGCGACAGGCGGAAGGTGCCGTAGTGCATGGGAACCATCCAGCGGGATTTCAGATCGAGGAAGGCGCGGGTGGCGTCGGCGGGGCTGGCGTGGACATTGCGGAAGGACGGCGGGTTATAGGCTCCAATAGGGAGTAACGCCAGTTCCGGCGCCAGCCGCTGGCCGATCTCGCGGAAGCCGGAGAAGTAGGCGGTATCACCAGCGTGATAGATGGAGTGAGCCGCGTCGCGCAGCACGTAGCCTCCGTAGCCACGGTGCGAGTCCTTGAGGATTCTTGCGCCCCAATGCCGTGAGGGCACGTGCGTCACCGTCAGTCCGCGATGGCGATAGCTGTTCCACCAATCCAGCTCGACCACGTCGTCGAAACCCAGGTCGGAGACCAAATCGAACACGTGGTTGGGGACCACAATGATGGGAGGTCTTCCGCGCCGGCGGCGAGTCTGCTGCACGATCGCCCGCAACGACGGCCGGTGCAGGTGATCGAAATGCGCGTGCGTCACCAGGACCAGGTCGATCGGCGGAAGATCCAGTAGCTGGACTCCCGGCTGGCGGAGCCGCTTCAGCACGAATAGCCAGCGGGCAAAATTGGGATCGATGAGGACATTCTGCCCGCCGATCTGCACAAAGAAACTGGCGTGCCCGATGAAAGTCACGCCCAACTCGCCGTTGGTGATGAGTCTTGGTTTGTGAGTCTGGCCGGTCCGCGGCGTGACCGCGGAGTGCCGCACCAGGCGGCCAAACTGCGTGGCACGCTGGCGAAGCACGGGATTCTGAAGAGTGGCCTTTAACATCGAACCGTGGGATCCTGCCCAGGTTTCTTCACATTTCGCGCGTGCCGGCCCTCGCCCGCCGAATCCGCGTGTAATCCCGGAGATCTCTCAGGCCCGCCGCCCGAGCGACCCTCTTGTGCATTTTAGAACATTGCTGCGAGGATTGCTTGACCGTCCTCCCCGCCGTCGGTTCTAATCTCTGCTGGGTGTACAGGAGCGAAGCCAGATGCGTGTAGCTTTCCTAGGGTTGGGAATCATGGGCCGGCCAATGGCGGCCAACTTGGTCAAAGCCGGTCATGAAGTTACAGTGTGGAATCGCACTCCCGGCAAGGACGTGGAAGGCGCTCGCAGCGCACTGTCTCCCGCTGAGGCGGCGCGCGGCGCTGAAGTCGTCTGGATGTGCGTGTCCGACACCCAAGCCGTGGAAAACGTGCTGTTTGGCCCCCAAGGCGTGGAAGAATCGCTGACCGAGGGCATGACCATTGTGGATTCCAGCACCATTTCGCCGTCGGCCACGCGCGCTTTCGCCGAGCGGGTTCGTGCTCGTGGCGTGCAGTACGTGGACGCGCCCGTGACCGGTTCAAAGACGGGAGCGGAAAGCGGAACTCTCATCTTCATTGTGGGTGGCGAAGAAACCGCGATCGAGAGGCTCAAACCCTTGTTTGCCGCCATGGGAAAGCAGTTCTTCCGCATGGGAGAAACCGGCAAGGGCCATGCCGCCAAGCTGGCTATGAATCTGCAGATTGCGCTTATCTATGAAGGTTTTGCCGAAGGCCTCACCCTCGCCACCAAGCTGGGCGTGGATGCTGCGACGTTGTTGCCCCTGGTGCAGGCTTCCATGGTTCGTTCCGGAGTGGTCGAGTACAAGGCGCCATTTGTGCTGAAGCGGGATTTCTCCGCCAACTTTCCCCTTCGCCTCATGCACAAAGATATCCGCCTGGCGTTAGACGCCGCCAGGGAAGCGCGCATCAAACTGCCGGCGCTCGAAACCGTCGAGGAAGTCTACGAAATGGCGACGGAGGATGGGAATGGAGATCTCGACTATGCCGCCACTCTCACCCTGCTGGAAAAATGGGCGGGAGTGGAAGTAAAGAGCGCTTCGGCCTGATCATTACTGACCCCATTATCGCCGCAAGGACGGTTCAGGTATCGATTGGCTTCAAGACTCAAGTTGTGCTGCGCCTTGTTTGGGGAACCAAGGTTTTGTCGTATTGAACACTAAAGTAATCCACAATTTCGCGCGCAATGACCTAAGATTTTTTCAGGTCCAAGGTCCCTCAGCCTACGGGGATGAAAAAACTCAAGGTATTGGTTTCACTGATCACCGATGACAACGATTACCAACTGCAGCAAGCAGCAGTCGCGCAACATACCGCTCATCATTTGGACATTGCCGTCGAAATCATTTACGCGGGCAATGACGGCGTAAATCAAAGCCTGCAGTTATTGCAGGCCATCCAGTCTTCGGCGGAGTCCCGCCCCGACGCCGTCGTGGTTGAACCGGTTGGCACCGGCATGCCGCAAGTGGCCCAAGCTGCCGCGGGCGCGAAGATTGGGTGGGTGGTGCTCAATCGCAGTGTGGACTATGTGAGCCGGCTTCGGTCTCCTTCTTCCGCTCCAATCTTTGCGCTTGCCACCGACGGCGAAGAGATTGGGCGTCTTCAAGGAAAGCAATTTAACACCTTGTTACCTCACCGCGGCTGCGTGCTATATGTCGAGGGCCCCGCCAACAGCGATGTGGCGCGGCAACGAAGCAGTGGAATGCTGAGCGTCAAGCGCGACGATATCGACGTGAAGACGTTGCGCGGAGACTGGACCGAGGCGAGTGGCTATAAGGCGGTGAAATCCTGGCTGCGGTTGACCACTTCGAAGGATCTTTCGGTCGGTGTGATCGGCTGCCAGAATGACGCCATGGCTTTGGGCGCTCGCAAAGCAATCTCCGAGTTGGCAGGTACCGGAGAGAGGGAATCGCTGCTGGCTTTGCCCTTCACCGGTTGCGACGGCGTTCCCGGCAAGGGCCAGGCCTACGTCGACCGGCACATTCTTAAGGCCACCGTAATCGCCCCTCCACTTACCGGGATTGCCTTGGAAATGCTGGTGCAGGCGATTCGCTCGCGGGTTCAACCTGCCGAACACACTCTGGTGGCGCCCAAGTCCTATCCTCCTCTCCCGGAATTGCGGGCCTGAAGCTGAATCCGGCGGCGCGGGGTTCGGGGTTACGCAAGTGCCATAGCAAAAGGTCTCCTGACTCTGTCCTCCGCGGTACCCTCGTTCCCCGTTATTACAGAACTATTACACACAGCCTTTTGTAGGGCTGCTAAGTTAGCCATGGAGTACAAACCGAGTCAGGGAAAAGACACAAGCTATGGACCTGGAAGCGCTGAACCGCAAGCAGGCTGCCGACGGTGAAATTAACTGGGTGACCGCGGGCTTCATGATCGCGTTCCATCTGGGAGCGATCGCCGCCTTATTCTTTTTTACTTGGAAAGCTTTGCTCGTCGCCATGTTCCTGTGGTGGGTTTCGGGTAGCCTGGGCATCGGCATGGGCTACCATCGTCTGCTGACCCATCGCGGTTACAAGACGCCCAAGTGGGTGGAGTACGTCTTGACCGTGTGCTCCACGCTGGCCCTGGAGGGCGGGCCGATCTTCTGGGTCGCAACTCATCGTATTCATCATCAGTATTCCGACCAGGACGGCGATCCCCATTCTCCGATTGACGGCAAATGGTGGGCCCACATGGGCTGGATCCTGATGGGCAAGTCCATGCATCACGACACCACCACCCTGGCCCGCTATGTCCCTGACTTGGCCAAGGACAAATTCCACGTCTGGATTACCAAATACCACTACGTTCCCATGATCGTGCTGGGCCTGTTGCTGCTGGCCATCGGCGGGCTGCCTTTCCTGATGTGGGGCATTTTCATGCGCACCGTGGTCGGCTTGCACGCCACCTGGCTGGTGAATTCCGCGACCCACAGCTGGGGCACGCGCCGCTTCGTTACCCGCGATCTCTCCACCAATAGTTGGTGGGTAGCGCTGCTGACGTTTGGCGAAGGCTGGCACAACAATCATCACGCGCACCCGGTTTCCGCCCGTCATGGCCTGAAATGGTATGAAATTGACATGAACTGGTACGGCATCTGGGCGTTGAAAAAGCTCGGGCTGGCGCGTCAGGTGTATCGTGTGAAGCTTTCCGAGTTGAGCCGCCAACCACCAGCAGACAGCCGCCAGGAACAGGAAGAAGAATTGCCTGCTGCCCGTCAGGAACTGGTCTCAGTCTAGATCTAAAGATGGCCTGCCGGAGCCATCCGAAACGCGGAACCACAAAACGACGCGCAAGAAACAAATGCCAGTTCTCCTTCGAGAACTGGCATTTTTGTGTCCCTTAGCCGCACCTACTTTCGCGAGTGGGATGGCTCCGACGGATGCGCTGGCTTTTCGGAGCGGGGCGCTTGCGCAGCTCGCGGAGCTGCCGCAGGCGCCGATCTCTGACGCTGTTGCTGCCAACTGTTAAATTTCTGCTCCTCGCTCTTCTGAATTTCCGGTCTCTCCTGCACGGGAGGAGCCGGTCTGACCAGAGGATGACTTGGGATCACCATACTCTGGGCACCTGAGGGCCGCGGAATCGAGGGTTGCTGTCCCCGAGGGTTCTCTTCCTGCTGCATCTCGGACCTTGGCACCTCCGGACGCGGGGTTACCTCTGGAACCGCAGGCGGTCTTTGCGCCTCGTAACGAGGGCTCGCCTGTGGCTGCGGCACATTTGCCATGCGAGCCGCCGGCTGTGGTGCTACCGGAGCCTCGGTGCGCACGTTCACTGCCGCCCGCGACTGCTCAAACGGCGCTCTCGGAGCGGTTGGCATGCGAGTGGCAATCACCTGACGATTCACCACCGTCTCCGGCGGCCTCACCCGCGCCGCTGCTCCCGCTCCCAGTACGCTGCTGCGTACCGGCTGTTCCTCCGGCCGGTACGTGATCGGAGCCGCCGCCAGTTGTTTATCGTCCACTCGGACAAAGCTCTTCCCCACCGGACGCGCATTCACGAACGTGTCGCGGGGCACTGCGGTGACGGCATTCGTCACGTGCTGGTTGACGTATGTGATCCGGGTGGCGTTCACAGTCCTCGAGTTGTAAATGTTATAAACGTTGGTCACCTGGGTGATGTTCACGCGTGTGTTGGTGATGTTCACATTGTTCACATACGCGCGGCTGGTTCGATACCACGGCATGTAAACTTCTCCCGGCCCCAGGGGGAACCAGGCCACGCCGGGACCGCCTACCGATAGCGCGAGGTGAAACCCGCCACCGCCGACGAAGGCCACCAGTGCCGGCGCATAAATCGGGCGGACGAACACCCGGCCGGGAACCCAGTACCAGCGGCCCTCGACGGCGGCCCATCGTCCGTAGTGAAACGGCGCGAAGCCCCACGGCTCGTCATCCACCCATGTCCAGCCCCAAGGCTCAATCCAAGCCCAATGGCCGAAGCGATAGGGAGCCCAATCCGCGGCAACTCCGACCGGAGTCCAGCACGGTCCGTAGCCGGCTATGTTGCTCCAGGTGCCATGGCCGTCGAGATCTTCATAGCCGGTAACCTCTTCCGAGACGTAATTGCCGGCCTCGCTCCGGTCTTCGAGTTGATCGCGGTCCGACGACCAGGTATCGAATTCGTCGGAGCCCGGGAGCTGATTAATTTCATGATCGAGCTGATCGGTGCCGGAAAACCGCGCCTGTTGGCCGGCCACCACCAGGTACGACGCGCCCCCACCTGTGGCCTCGCCGCGGCCTTGCCAAACCGTGGCGTCCGTCTCGGTGCCGTCGGCGTTCACGTCAAAGCGATACTCGCCCGTGCGCTGAATGTTAAACGCCAGATTCGGCGTATCCACCTCCAGCAGATCGCCGTCGTCAAGGTGCCGCACCCGCACAACGAGAGAGCCCATCGACAACTTGATCTGCGTGTTTTGGTCATCGAGATCGAGGAAGGTAACGCTAGTTTCGGAATCCATGCGGAGCGCAGTTGAGCCGACGTGCAACTCGGCGCGCGAATCTTTATCCGCCCACAGGTTGTCCCCTGTGGTCAGCGGACGATTCGTCACCGCCTGCACCCAGTCGCCTTCACCGCCGGGCTGGAAAGAAACCGATCCGGTGGAGTAGTCCAGTTGCGCGACTCTTCCCGGAGGATCTTGCGCCGGCGCTTGATCCTGGGGCGGCTCCGGAGGCTGATCCTGAGCCACAACCAGTGGCGGTGTTTGCAGCATCAAGATGCCCGCCAGGACAATTCCCACTGCCCAGACTCTGTGAATCCTCATTCGGTATGCTCCTCGCCTCTAGGTGATTAAACCCTTCTCAGCCACGGAAGTTCCATACGGCAAAGCTAGTATTTTCTGTGCCTTGCGCTCAAGAAGAAAGCCAGTCCTGCCGCGAAGCGGCTTAGAACTGGCTGGCGGCAACTGACAACCGATTTCAATTAGCTGACTGCCTGTTCGGTGAGGACCTTCTCCCGCTCCTCGGCGTCTTGCTGCTCTTCGTTCGCGGTGGAGGGCAGAGCGAGCTCCAGCACCTCACCAATCGTCTTCACGTAGTGGATGCGGATGTTCTCGAGCTGTTCCGGGGTCAGATCCTCTTCCACGTTGGTCTTGTTTTCCGCCGGCAGGATTACGTCCCGTACGCCGGCCCGCTTGGCGGCGAGAACCTTCTCCTTCACTCCGCCGATGGGCAGAACGTTGCCGCTCAGCGTGATCTCGCCCGTCATCGCGGTCAAAGGACGCACCGGCCGCGCCGTGAGCAGCGAGACCAAAGCCGTTGCCATGGTTACTCCGGCCGAAGGCCCATCTTTCGGGATCGCTCCCGCCGGCACGTGAATGTGGAGATCGTGCTCGGCGAAGAAAGTCTCCGCAATCCCAAGCTGCACCGCGTTCGACCGAACCCAGGTCAACGCCGCTTGCATGGACTCCTGCATCACCTGTCCAATCTGCCCCGTCATGGTGAAGCCGCCCTTGCCTTTCATGGTGTTGGCTTCGACAAACAGCACGTCACCGCCGGACGGCGTCCACGCCAGTCCCACCACCACGCCCGCCCGCTTGGTGCGTTCCGCAATTTCACCTTCGCTGCGCACCTTGATCCCACCCAGGAATTCCTGGATGATCTCGTTGGTGACCACCAGCTTCTGCGATTTGCCTTCCGCCAAACGCCGCGCCTGCTTGCGGCAAATGGTGCCGATATTCCGCTCCAGATTGCGCACTCCCGCTTCCCGCGTGTAGTGCCGGATCAGGTAGCTCATGGTTTCCGGCGGAAATTCAATCTGCTCCGGGGTGATCCCGTTCTCGTCAATCTGCCGCGGCAGCAGATACTGGAACGCGATGTGGACCTTCTCTTCCTCGGTATAGCCCTGCAGTTCGATGATCTCCATGCGGTCCCGCAAAGGCTCGGCAATCGGATCCAGCATGTTCGCCGTCGTAATGAACAGCACCTTTGACAGATCAAACGTCACGTCGAGGTAGTTGTCGCGAAAGGAAAAATTCTGCTCCGGATCGAGCGCCTCCAACAGTGCCGACGACGGATCCCCGCGGAAATCACGTCCCACTTTGTCAATTTCGTCGAGCATGAACACCGGATCCTTCGCGTCCGCGCGGCGAATGCCCTGGATAATCTGTCCCGGCAGCGCCCCGATGTAGGTCCGCCGGTGGCCACGAATCTCGGCTTCGTCGTGCACTCCGCCCAGCGAGATGCGGACGAATTTCCGTCCCAAGGCTCGGGCAATGGATTTCCCCAGCGAAGTCTTGCCCACGCCCGGCGGCCCCACGAAGCACAGAATCGGCCCCTTCATGTTGGGCTTCAGACGCCGCACCGACAGGTAATCCAGGATGCGGTCCTTGACCTTTTTCAGATCGTAGTGGTCCGTGTCCAGAATCTCCTTTGCCTTGGGAATGTCAACTTCGCCGCCGGAGGTCCTCGCCCAGGGCAATACAGCCAGCCATTCAATATAGTTGCGGGTTACCGAATAGTCGGCCGCCATGGGGGACATGCGCGAAAGCCGTCCCAATTCCTTCAGCGCTTCTTTCTTCACCTCATCCGGCATGCCCGCGGCTTCAATTTTCTGGCGCAATTCTTCCGTATCGCGCGCCCCTTCGTCCTGTTCACCCAGTTCCTTCTGGATGGCCTTCATCTGCTCCCGCAGGTAATACTCGCGCTGCGTCTGCTGCACCCGGTCCTGCACTTCCGATTGGATCTTGTTGCGCAGCTGCTGCACTTCCAGCTCCCGCGCCAGATGATGATTGATCTTGTCCAGCCGCACCCGGACATCGGTGGTTTCGAGCGTGTCCTGCTTGTCGGAAGTCGAGAGCGAAGGCAAGTTGGAGGCAATGAAATCCACCAGCCGCCCCGGTTCCTCGATGTTCATAGCCACGGTGGACAGCTCATCCGAAAGAGTGGGCGAGCCGGCCACAATCTGCTGGAACAGGGTCAAGACATTCCGCTGCAAGGCCTCCAGTTCCGAACTCTTTGGCGGAATCGCCTCCGGAACCGAGTCCACGAATGCCCGCATGAACGGTGTGAGTTGGGTAAATTCTCCCAGCCGCACGCGGTCCAGGCCCTCGGCGAACACAAACAGGCTCTGGTTGGGCATCTTGACTACTTTGTGGACCACGGCCAGGCTGCCGACGGTGTAAAGGTCGGTGGGCTGAGGCGCATCCACGCGGGCTTCGCGCTGCGCCACGACCACGATAGTCTTGTCCTCGCCCAGAGAATTGATCAACTGAACCGAGCTCTCCCGGCCCACGGTCAGCGGGAGAACGGCATGCGGAAACAGCACCGTATCCCGTACTGGAAGGATCGGCAGTGCGCTCCGTTCTTCTTTCTTTTCTTCAGGGCTGGAGTTGCGCTCGGGGTTCGAGTGTTGTGCCATTTTTCACCTTGAGTGCAGTTTGCTCAAGTTTGATGACGCTAGGGCCCGGTAAGATGCAAGCACGGTCTAAGTCCCGTGAACGGTTGGATTCTAAACCCGCGAGAGCCTTGGGGCACCAACCGAAGGTTCCTCCTCGGTCTATGCCGAATGTACTCTAAAGGTCAGTCACGCCGCCGGATAGACCCCCAGCACCTTCACCAAATCGGCCACCTCCGCCAGATGATGCAGAGCATTGCGCGCGGCGGCGTCGTCCCCGCGCAGAAAATCGACATAGAAAACATACTCCCATGGCCGGCCGCGCATGGGCCGTGACTCGATCTTCGTCAGGCTGATGTCGCGCAGAGCGAAAACACTCAGCGCCTTGAACAAGGCGCCGGGGACATTCTTCAGCGCAAACGCAATGGATGTCTTATTGGCGCCCGGTAGAATGCGCCGTTTCCTGCGAATCAGAAAAAAGCGAGTGAAGTTTCGCTTGTCATCTTCAATGCCCGCCGCCAGAATGCGCCCCTTGTACACCGCCGCGGCGTGGCGTCCGGCAATTCCCGCGGCGTCGCGCAGTCCGGCCTGAATCACATGCTTCACGCTGCCGGCCGTGTCATAGAACGGCACGGCATCGATCCTGGGATTACGGCGGAAGAAATCGCGGCACTGTTCGAGCGCCACGGGATGCGAATAAGCCCGGCGCAGCTGCGACTTCGTCACTCCTGGCGCGGCAATCAGGTTGTGCACGATCCGCAGGCGGAATTCGCGCTGGATGAAAACCTCGCGCGCCAGCAGTAGATCGAAGTGCTCGGTGACCGAGCCGGCAAGCGAATTTTCGATGGGAATGACCGCGGCTGCCACTGCCCCGCTCCCCAGGCGATCAAAGACCTCAGCCGAGCGCGCGCAAGCCACCACGCTGCATCCCGGCGCCAAGTGCCCCGCCGCTTCATAGCTGAACGAACCTGCCTCGCCCTGGATGGCCACTTTCATGGGAGCATTTAACTGGCTTGTGCCTGGGAAAGCAAATCTTTCCGCAGGACCAGCGCGTCCACGCCGTTCGAGTAGTAGACGGGCATCGTCTTCACCAGAAAGTACTGATGCCGCTTGTAGAAGGCCAGAGCGGGCTGATTATCTACCGCCGTCTCCAGAAAGACGCCGCGGCACTGCGCCGCTCGCAGGCGGTCTTCCGCGCCCGCCAGCAATTTCGAACCAACACCCGCGCGGCGGACCTCCGCCAGCACGTCAATCGTAATGATGTGGCCGGAGCGGCGGTGGGCCTCTGCCACCAGAAAACCAACAATCCCGGCATTCGACCCGCTCTCGCCTTCGCTCTTGCCCGATGGTTTGCCCTTCCCGGACGCCACCTCCGCCACCAGGGTGAAGGACCTTGTCTCGCGCATATAGATCGCAAGCTCGCGGCGAGAGTAAGCAATGCCCGGCGGAAAACACATCTGGTCGATCCCCCACAGGGTTTCGAAATCTTCACGACGGAAATCTCGCAGAACGAAATCCACCTCGCCATTGTAGAACGGAGAGACCCGCACTCGATCGGCTCGTTCCAGCCCGGATTTGAACAGGTCCGCACAGCCCAATTTCGCCTTTCGCTCTAACCCCATGCCCGGCGAAGAAATACACTTCTTGCCCTCCGCGTATCAGCGGACGTACCATTTGCCTCAGAGGGTTCTGTGGAGCGCCTTTTACTCATCGAAGCGCTGGCGGCGGCAGCTGTGGGCGGGGTTTGGTATTTTTTCTTCACCCGCTACAACCACCGCCGGGGCATCCAAGCACTGCGCTGGGTGGAGGCGGCTTGTTCGGGTGAGGGCAGAATCATCTACGCTCGCTGGCTCGATGCATCCCGTGTGCAGGCCCAATTACGCTTTCCCACCCATTGGTTTGACCACGCCCAAGTGACGGTACGGCTTTTCCCGCGCGCCGTCCCTTTTCAATGGCTGCTCTGCCTTTTTCGCAAGCAGAAGGAAACGCTGACCTTTGAGGCCGACCTGGACTATGTCCCCAGTTCGCCGCTGGATGTGCGCCGCCATCGTTGGTTCACGCGCGGGCACACCAGTCTGCTGGAAGATTCGCAGGGCTGGACGATTTCGCGTCCCGGCCCGGTCGTGTTCACTACCCGCCCGCAGTGGACCCAGGAACTGCCTCCCGTGGTGCACACCTTCATGACCTCTCGCGGACACAGCCTGCTGAACGTGCGCTTCCGCCCTGAGTCTCCACATCTGACAGCTACCCTCGCCCTGGAAGCTCTTTCTGACGAGCAGGCCGCCGCCGGATTTCTTACCGTGCTCCGCGATCTCGCCGCCGGAGCCTCGACTTCGCGGCAGTAGCTCTCGAGGTCCCCCTCATTCAAGCCACGTCATCAGTTATCTTAAGCATCACTCTTTACTCAGTCCTGGCGGAGTGCGTTCTGGGGCTGCACTTCCTCTTCATTCTGTGGATTATCTGCGGGGCTCTGCTGACGCGTTCCCACCCCGGGCTGCGTTGGCTTCACATCGCTTGCCTGATCTGGGGAGTCCTGGTGGAAGTCCTGCCTTGGCCCTGTCCCCTGACGGTGCTGGAAAATTGGCTGGAAACTCAGGCTGGGGTTCAGCCCTATACCGGCGGCTTCCTGTTGCACTACCTTGACGCTCTCGTCTATCCCAACATCTCTTCCACACTGCTCACGGTTGCCGGCGTCGTCGTTTGCGCTCTCAACCTGGCCTTTTACGCGGGCGCGCTGTGGACTCCAGGAGCGAGAGACAAAAGAAAGTAAAGCCAAGCGCCAGCAGTTTCTTCCGTGGCTGTTAGCTTTTCTCCGGCTCGGCCACAAACCGGTAGCCCACGCCACGCACCGTGAGCAAATGCTGAGGCTCAGCCGGATCATCCTCAATGTAGCGCCGCAGCCGGACCACGAAGTTGTCGATGGCGCGGGTGTCGGTGTCTTCATGCAGTCCCCACACCTCTTCGAGAATCGACTTGCGTGAAACCGCCCGGTCACCATTGCGGATCAGATGACGCAGCAACTCCGCCTCCATCAGCGTGAGGTGAATCGTGCTGCTATGGACCCGCAACTCCAGTTTCCCAAAGTCAATGGTGCGCCCATGGAAGGAGAACACATCATATTCAGCCCCGCTGCCGGCGGAGGGTTCGGGCGGCACCGTCGCCGCTTGGCTGTGCCGCATCCAATCCCGCCGCCGCAGCAACCCCTGCAGCCGCGCCAACAGGATAGCCAGCTCGAATGGCTTGGGCAGGTAATCGTCCGCGCCGGAGGCGAACCCCTGCAGCACATCTTCCGGCCGTCCGCGCGCCGTCAACATCAGAACCGGCACAAAGTTCTTCGCCGCCCGCAATTCGGCCGCAACCGTGAAGCCATCCTTGCCCGGAAGCATAACGTCAAGCACGACTGCATCGAAATCGCCGCCGCTGGGTTCTCGCTGGCCGCCGTTTCCATTGCCCAGCAGCAGCTCCAACGCCTTCTCTCCGTCGCCCACTACCTCCACCGAGTGTCCTTCGGCCTCCAAGTTGAATTGCAGGCCCTTGGCGAGATGGATTTCGTCTTCGACAATCAGCACTCGGCTCATGCGGTGCTCCGCGGCAGCTCGAGCACCACCGTCGTGCCGCGGCCCTCGCCTAGGCTCTGGGCGAATACGCGGCCGCCGTGCTTACGAGCGATAGCCCGCACAATGAATAGTCCCAGGCCCGTACCCTTGACACTGCTCAGCGTGCGGTTGGGAACCCGGTAAAACCGGCGGAAGATGCGTTTCAACTCGGTTACCGGAATACCCACGCCGTTGTCCTGCACGCTCAGCGCAATGTGTTTCGCGTCGGGCGCTTCTACTCGCACCGAAACCTCCACTCGCTCTCCGGAATACTTGATCGCGTTGTCCAGCAGATTCGAAACCGCGGCGCGCAACTCTTCCGAGTCACCAGCCACTCTCGTCCCCGCGCCGCCATTGACCGAGGGCTCGTAGCGGACCGCCTCCGGCGGAAGATGATGACTGGTGCGCGCAACTTCTACGCACTCCCCCACCAGCCTGCCAAAGTCCACGGGAACTAGCTGGCTGCCCTTCTTGTGACCGGCTTCTCCGGCTTTCAAGACTTGTTCCACCGTGCGCAGCAAACGGTCGGTATCGTCCAGCATGACGCGGTAAAACTCGCGCTTCTGGGCTTCGTCCACGTCACGCCTTTGCAGCGTCTGCAAGTAGAGCCGAATGGAAGCCAGCGGCGTTTTCAATTCATGCGTCACCGCATTGATAAAGCTGTCGTGCTGCTCGTTGCGCCGAATCTCGCGCACTAGAAAGCTGGTGTTGAGAATCAAGCCGGCGGTGATCGCGCCGAAAAAGATGACGCCCAGAAAAACTTTGATTCCTTCCCGCCAATTGAGAATGATCCAGCCGAACCCCACCGCCACCGCAACTGCCGCTAAGCACACTCCCAGCGACAGAAAGATGATGACCTTACGCCGGCTGCTGGGCACGCGCATGCGTCGATTCTACCGCGCCCGTCGCGATACACTACCGAAGAACTGAAGACTGACGACTGAGGACCGCCTGCATGCAAGTTCGTGTCCTATTCTTCGGTGTGCTGAAAGAACTTGCGGGGCGGGACAGCGACTCCCTCAGCCTGCCCGACCAGGCCACCCTCGCCGACGTGCTCGGCCATTACGAACAACGCATTCCACGGCTGCGGGAGTTGGTTCCTGCGCTGGCGATGTCGGTCAACCAGGAATACGCCAGTCTAGAGGCCAAACTGAAGCCGGGCGATGAGGTTGCATTGCTTCCGCCGGTGAGCGGAGGATCGGGAAACGCAGAGCTCCCCGGGGGCGCGCACGCTTCCATCGTTCGCGAAAAAATCGACACGCAGCAGATTCTGGAGAGAATCAAACGCCCCGAAGACGGCGCCGCCGTAGTCTTTGAGGGAATCGTCCGCAATCACACCCGCGGACGCCGCACTCTCTATCTCAACTACGAAGCTTACGAAGGAATGGCGCTCAAGCAGATGGAATTGTTGGCCGTCCAGGCCCTGGCCGAGTTCAAGATTCGCGATCTCGCCATTGTCCACCGCCTGGGACGTCTGGAAGTCGGTGAAACTAGCGTGCTGATCGTGGTGGCTTCCGCCCACCGCGCCGCCGCTTTCGAAGCCTGCCGCTGGCTCATCGATACCCTCAAGCGCACTGTCCCCATCTGGAAGAAGGAGTACTTCGAGGACGGCGCGGTCTGGGCCGACGGCGAGCCGTTTCCCGCCGAAGTCCCGCGCGCCGTAGGCAGCCCCGCAGAACGGCGCGCATCTAAGTGAAAAGCCTCTGCATGAGATGTTTACGCCACTTTCTCTTTGTTCCACTCTTGGCTGTGCTAGCGGTCGCTCTCTGCCCGGCCCAAGTTCCCAAACCACCGTGGGCCAGCGGCGGATCAAACGCTGCCAAACCTACGCCTCGCGTTGGCGAAAGCGGTCCCAATGAAGCCCCGGCCGGGAATTCCGAGACCACGATCAAGGTTGACGTCAAGCTAGTCAACGTGTTCGTCACCGTGACCGACGACCGCGGAGCTCCCATGGCCGGGCTGCAGAGAGACAATTTTCACCTGCAAGAGGACGGCAAGGCGCAGAAGATCGCAGTCTTCGATAAGGAATCCGCTTTGCCGCTCTCCATCGTGCTGGATATCGACACCAGCCTGAGCACACGCAAGGATTTGCCGCTTGAGCTGGCCTCGGCGCGCCGTTTCGCCCACACCATCCTGCGCCCCGTCGACGGTCTTGCCGTTTACGGATTCAGTGAGGTGGTCAACGAGGTCGTGCCTTTTACTTCCGACCTCAGATTGATCGACCGCGGCATTGACCGCTTGCGTCTCGGCTCCGCCACCGCGCTCTACGACGCTTTGTATCTCGGGGCGCAGGCACTTGATCGCCGCCAGGGAAGAAAAGTGATGGTGGTGATTACCGACGGTGGTGACACCGTCAGCACAACCAACTACCAGCAGGCGCTGCGCGCGGCAGAGGAAGCTGAGGCGCTCGTCTACAGCGTTATTGTGGTTCCCATTGAAGCCAGCGCGGGCCGCGATACCGGCGGTGAGCATGCTTTGATCCAGCTTTCCACCGATACCGGCGGCCGCTACTTCTACGCCACTTCTTTGCCCCAGCTGGACGACGCCTTCCGCCAGATCAGCGATGAGCTGCGCACCCAGTACTTGCTGGCTTACTACCCTTCGGACAGACTGTCCGACTCAGATTTCCGGCGCATCCAAGTCTCCCTCGACGGGCTGCCCGACGGCTCGAGCTTCAAAGTGCGTCACCGGACCGGATACTACACCTCCAGAGCCAATTTCTGATCCCGGATCGCCCATCTGCAAGGATGAGCCTACAACCTGCCATATCCCATTTACTGGAATTGGAATACCGAATTTGGAATTACCGCAGGTTTGGCAGTCCACAATCCGTGCACCTGAATCGGTCGAATAGCTTACAACTCACTGACATAACATAGAGATAACAAGTCAACTCACATAACCGCTGATTCGTGGTCTGTCAATTGCACTAATAGGCCATTCTAGAGGTTTCGCAATGTGGGCTAGAGAGTCAACTGTCTTCAAATTCATGGGAAAGACGGCACAGATTGAAAGGTGGGAAAATATGTCTCTAAAACCAAATTTTCTGCGGAGTCGTTCGTTGTACCGGCTGGGCCTCATCCTACTAGCCATCGCCACAGTGATGGGATTTGCGGCGATGAGCTTCGCCCAAGCCACCCTCTCCACCGGCAGCATTCAAGGAACCGTGACCGACCAGACCGGCGCGGTAGTCCCGGATGCGAGAGTCACCATCACCAATGGAGGCACTGGCCAGACGCTGACCTTTACCACCAACTCCGCGGGCCTGTACAACTCTGGTTCGCTCATTCCGGGTGACTACAAAGTGCGGGTGGAAGACAAGGGGTTCCGCACCAGCGAACTTCCGGTTACCGTCGAAGTGGGAGCCATTTCCTCAGGAAACATCAAGCTGGAAGTCGGCCAAACCAGTCAGGTAGTAGAGGTACAAGGCACGACGGTGGCAGTCAACACCGAGCAAGCCACGGTGCAGGGTGTGGTAACGCCGGAGCAGATTGAGAATCTGCCTCTCAACGGGCGTAATTTTCTGGATTTGGCCCAACTGGAGCCCGGCATACAGGTTCAGGACGGGGCTGGCTTTGATCCCACCAAGAATGGTTTCGCGTCGATCTCCATCGGCGGCCGCGCGGGCCGTACGGCGCGCATCATGGTGGATGGCATAGACATATCCGACGAAAACGTGGGCACGACCACCCAAGACATTCCCTCCTCGGCGATTCAGGAATTTTCCATCGCCCAGTCCAGTTTGGATCTCTCTTCCTCTCTCACCTCTTCCGGCACGGTTAGTGTAACCACCAAGTCGGGCTCGAACGGTCTTCATGGAGAGGGTTTTTACGGGTTCCGTGACCAACGCGTGGGTTTTGCCGCGTTTCCGGGGGGTGTCACGCCTCCGTTTCAGCGCAACCAGATGGGCGGCAATGTCGGTGGGGCCATCATTAAAGACAAGCTCTTTTTCTTCGGCGATGTGGAACGCACCAAGCAGGATTTTGGCAACGCGGTCACGTTCTCCGCGCCCTTTACCGACCTCGGCGGAGTCTATAGCGCTCCCTTCCGCGATAACAATTACGTGGGCAGGCTGGACTGGAATATCCGCTCCAGCACCCACATGTTCTACAAGTTCGGCTACGACAATAACGCCATTCTGAAACCAGCCAACAATTACTCGCCTTTCGTAAACCGGGACAATACACCCTCCCACACCATAGGACTTGACACCACGACCGGCAGTTTTACCCACAGCATTCGCTATGGCTACGATTACTTTAACAACTCCCTGGGGGTTGCCCCGTCTGGCGCTGGGCTCATTGACCCCGATCCGAACTTGTTTATGATAGCTAACAACGGCGGGATGCTAACCGGGCCAAACGATAACGCGCCTCAAGGTACGATCCAGGCCAACCATGAGGTAAGGTACGACGGCTCCAAGCAGTGGCGAAGTCATATCTTCCGCTTCGGGGGAGCCTACGACAAGATTTCCGTCGGAAGCTTTGCCGCCTTCGGCGCGCTGGGAGCAATAGACGTTTACGCGCCGATCAATCCCGCCTCCATCGCCCCGGCTCTGGTGTCCGGCGGATCGCCGGCGGACAACCCGCTGAACTATGCCGTGAGCTCAGTCACCCTGTTTAACGGTCAGGGAGCTTTCAGCGAGAAGGTGGCTTTTGGCAAGAAGGCCTACAGCGGTTTCTTCGATAACCGCATCGAGTTCTATGCGGGAGACGCCTGGAAGGTCAGGCCTAATCTGACCCTGAACTATGGCGTACATTATAATCTCGATACGAATCGGAATAACAACGACTTGAATTCAAACCCCGCCTTGGCCAGCGCTCTCGACCAGTTCCAGCCGGGGCTGGGTAATAAGACCAATGCTCCCAAGCTGGACTTCTCGCCGGAACTGGGAATTGCCTGGGATCCGTGGCATAACGGCAAAACCGTTATTCGCGCCGGGGCGGGTCTTTACTATGAGAACACCCCCATCAACGACATTCTCTTTGACCGCGTCTCCCGTTTGCCCACCGGATTGTTCTTCGGGGACACGGGCTTTTGTGGCTCTACCTCCTCCGTGAAGTTTCCCGGGGTGGCAACGCCGGTAACGAGCTCCGATGGAATACCGCTTAACGGCCCTGCCGGCACGGCAATTTGCAATTCGCCCCCGGCGCAAACCATTGGCGGAGTGACCGTTGCCAAAGCAATCGCCGATTTGCAGACAGCCTATCAGGCTGCTACAGTGGCGGCTGGCCCGTCGGCTAACGGCTCCTTCGTGCCCAACCTGGGTGGTACCATCGGCAACCCGGCAAGTACCCTGGCCCCCGACTACGTTACTCCCCGTTCTTTCCAGTTGAACGTGGGATTCCAACACCAAATTGCGCGCGGCACCGTGCTCTCGGTGGACTACATCCACAACATGGGAACGCACTTCCTACTGGGAGTAGACGCGAACCACGTGGGTGCGGCGCGCAACCTGAACGCTGCCAATGCAGCGACAGCCATTGCGAACACCCTGACAGCATGCGGGGTTTCCAGCATTGACGCCGCAATTGCCGCCTGCCCGGGGTTGCACCCAGCAACCGGTGGCGCCCCGGCCGGCCCCGCCACCATAGCGGATTTCGCATCCAACGGCTTGGACGCCAGCGGTACACTGCCCAGTGCAACGGCCGCGTTTCCGGGCACCAACCCAGCCGTCGGGTTTGGTGAAGTGTTTTACCCCATCGGCGACTCCCGTTACGATGCTCTGCAGATGTCAGTGCGCTCCAATGTGGAGCATCCTTTCCCTGGCGTAGCGCAAATGAATCTAGTTCTCTCTTATGCGTTCTCGCGCCTGGACAGCAACTATCCCTATACGGTGAATGCCGGCAGCCAGGTTTCGGGCGACCAGGACTTCTTGAACCCAGCGGTTGACTGGGATCACCCCAATCGGTATTTTGGTCCAGCGGCGCAGGACCGGACGCACCAAATCTCGTTCGGGCCTGTATTTCAGATTGCGCACCGCGGGCCTCTCGTGAGCTTTATCGGCCATCTTGACTCGCCCCTGCCTTTGACCCTGGTCCTGCCTCAGGTCGGGGGCGGCGGCCAACCCGGTGAAATCTTCCGTACCGATGTGACCGGGGATGGCACCGTCGGATACCCGGCCGGAGAGGGTGGTGATATTGTCCCAGGTTCGAATGTGGGAGCGTTTGGTCGCAGCATTACGCCTGGCAACCTCAACAACTTCATCAACGGCTACAACTCCAACAGCGCGGGCAAGCTGACTCCAGCGGGACAAGCGCTGGTGACAGCGAATCTCTTCACCCAGGCTCAGTTGGTTTCGCTAGGCGCGGTAACGCCTACGATCGCTGATGCTCCTGCGGGTAACGTAGGCATGGGCTGGATGCGAACCGTGGACTTCCGCTTTGCCTGGCCCATCAAAATTCGGGAGCGCTTCACCATTGAGCCTAGCGTTACGGCCTTCAATGTGTTCAACTTCGCCAACTTCGATACCTCAGTCAATTCGCTGAGTGGCATCCTGCAGGGCAGTCCGGGAGTATCGGTAAACAACGTGACCGGCTTCTCCGCAAACTGTCCCACGGGCACTTGCCGCACTGGCGACCGGATTGGCCCCGGCTCCGGCGTGTTCTCGCTGGGATCACCACGGGAATTCGAGTTTGGCCTGAAGGTAAGGTTCTAACCAGCACGAATCGCGGACACTATTGGCCGCTGGCGACGCGCCAGCGGCCTTTTTCATGGCTAATATGGTGAATTAAGTTACCCGTGCGAAACTGAATCTCCGCTACCGCATCGGATATCTCCAAGTGATAGACAAGTCACAACATAACAATCAATTACTGTAAAAACTCCAAGTCCCATATGGCTTTTCAAAAACAATCTATAGAAAATTGGATATTAAAGTTGAAATAGGCATTCTTAACAGCATGCTGTCTGCGGTGTAAGTGTCTGACAACGCTTGCTGAATGGTCGCTGTCGGATGTTGGTCTGTAGATTGCTCCCGCTTGAATAATTCTAAAAAGTGCCAGGGGCGACTTGAGATTTCAAGGTTCTGAAAGGAAGGTTGCGCAATGTCCACCATTCTCCCCAGTTCTCGGTCCGTTTTCGTGAGATGCGCCTTTGCATGCCTAGCGTATGCGCTCCTCCTGGCGTTTTGCCTGCCGGTTGAAGTCCACGCTCAGACCACCATTTCCACTGGAAGTATTCAGGGCAGCGTAGTTGACGCGACCGGGGCGGTGGTCGGCAACGCCAAAATCACCATCATCAACAAAGCCACCGGACAGAAGGCTGGCCTTGCGACGAACTCAGGCGGCACCTACGCTTCGGGCGCGCTAACCCCGGGAGACTATGTGGTACGAGTAGAGGCTCCGGGCTTCAAGACCACCGAAATGCCGGTGACCGTGCAGGTGGGCGTGACTGCATCCGCCAATGTGAAGCTCGAGATCGGCGAGTCGAGCCAAGTTGTGGAAGTGCAAGCTACCGAATTGCAGGTGAACACGGAGCAGGCCACGGTCCAAGGCGTCCTCAATACCGAACAGATTGAAAACCTGCCTATCAATGGCCGCAATTTCCTGGACCTGGCTCAGCTCGAGCCGGGCGTGCAAATTCAGGACGGCGGCAACTTCGATCCCACCAAGAATGGCTTCTCTTCGATCTCGTTTGGTGGCCGTTTCGGGCGTACCGCCCGCATCGAAGTGGATGGCATCGACACCAGCGACGAGACGGTAGGCACCACTACACAAAACATCCCCGAGGGCGCGATCCAGGAGTTCCAGATCGGACAATCGATGTTAGATCTCTCCACGGAGTTAACTTCCTCCGGGTCGGTCAACGTGACCACGAAATCGGGCATGAACTCTTACCACGGGGAGGGTTACTACTATTTCCGCGACCAGAATCTGGATGCCAACCTTCCAGCGGCCTCGCACAATTATTTCCAGAGGAACCAATTCGGCGGCAACTTCGGCGGCGCTCTCATCAAAAACAAGTTGTTCTTCTTCCTTGACGCCGAGCGTACCAAGCAGGACTTTATCAACCCGGTCGTGCCTGGGGGAACTTTTTCGGGTCTCACGGGAAGTTTCAACTCGCCCTTTCGGGAGTTGAATGGAATCGGGCGGCTGGATTACAACCTAAGCAACAACTACAAGGTTTTCTATCGCTTCTCCTACGATCAGAATAGTGACGTGCTGGCCTTTGCGCCGAACTCCTTCCAACCCTTCAAGAACGTGACCCACACCCGCGATCACGTGGTCGGGGCTGATTTCACGACCGGCAGCTTCACCCACAGCGTCCGTTTCGGGTACATGAAGTTCTACAACCAAATTACCGCGGTGCCCGCCGGCAGTGTCTTCGATCCGTCCCCGCTCATCGAACTCGCGATCGGCTCCGATCCAAACTGCATCAACAATGCGCCCGACGTGTTTTGCTCCGGCCAGCCCTTTCTTGCGCCGCAGGCTACACCGCAAAGCGACCACCAGATCAAGTATGACGGCAGCAAGGCAATCGGTAGCCACATCCTTCGCTACGGCGGCGGTTTCAACCACATTCAGGGAGGAGGTTTCGCCAGCTTCCTGAAGCTGGGGCCTGCGGTCTCAGCGGGCACCGGTGCTTGCAACGCGACCTGCCTGGCTCTTCCCGGAGGAGACACGAACCCGCTGAACTATCCTGCGAACGCTGTGACGCTGGCCAATGGTCAGGGATTCTCTTCGCAGAAGGCGGCTTTCGGCTTCCCCGGCGGTGGTCTCGGCCCGGACAACCGGTTCTCCTGGTATATGGGCGACTCCTGGAAAATCAAGCCGAATTTTACCTTGACCTATGGCCTTCGTTACGTGCGCGACACCGGTCGTTCCGACAGCGATACCGGCCCGCTTTCCGCGTTGAACCAGTTCGGTCCGGGCTTGGGTAACGCTGTAAACAACCCGAACAAGAACTTCGCGCCGCAGCTTGGCATTGCCTGGGATCCGGGCAAGAGTGGAAAGACAGTGGTTCGAGCCGGGATTGGTCTGTTCTACGAAAACTCGATCTGGAATAATATTCTATTCGACCGTCCTGCCCGCGAACCGGTGGGCCTGTTCCTGTCCATGCAACCGGTTTGCTCGGGTGGCGCGGCGCCTGCGGGAGGCGTCACTCTGCCAGGTGGGACAGTTGTCAATCCAACTTTCTGCGGTCAACCCATCGGGCAGGTGCAGGGGCAGATTGCGGCACTCCAGGCCCAGTACCAGGCCGCAGCGTTAGCTGCAGGTCCGCAAGGAAACCCGGTGTACATGGGCAATGTGCTGGAAGACGGGATCAATGCCACCGGCACAAACTTGTTTGCCCCGGACTACAAGACGCCTCGTTCGGTACAGATGAACTTCGGCATTCAGCACGAAATTCGGAAAGGCATGGTGTTCACGGCGGACTACCTCCGCAACATCTCCACCCACACCCTGCTCGCGGTAGACACCAACCACGTGGGCGATGCTCGTTACTTGAACGTGAACGCAGCCTTGGCTGCCATCAACGCCACGCTTGCTGCCAACGCCCCGGCCTCGGGTTGTCCGACGGCCACGAGTGCCGGAGCCAGTTCACAAGCGGCGGTGACCTGCTATCTGGCCATGGTTCCCACCGCGAACATTTCAGACTTTGCCAGCAAAGGACTGGATTCAGGGAACTCCATCAATGCAGGGGCTCCGTGCCCAACCTGCGCGTTTGGAGGCGTCAACTCGAGCCTGGGAACAAACCAGATGCTTTTCCCCATCGGGCGGTCGGTGCTCAACGCCCTGCAACTGTCGTTGAAGCAGGACGTGCGTAGTCCGTTCAAGGGTGTTCCTTACCTGAACCTGGTGGTGTCGTACGAACTTTCGAGATTTGTGTCGCAGGCGCAGGACACCGACTTCATCAACAACGCCTGGGACAACAACAACCCCGGGAAATTCATCGGTCCAGACAGCCTGGACCGCAGGCACCAGATATCGTTGGGCGGGATCATGGAGTTGCCGCGGTCATTCCGGTTGGGGATCATCTCCCATTTCTATAGCCCACTGCCGCAGAACCTCACGCTGCAAACCACCGGGGCTCCTGGGGGAATCTTCGTCACTGACGTAACCGGAGACGGCACCGGGGACGGCGCACTTCCCAACGGTTCCAACGGCGGCTTCGGGGACATTCTCCCGGGCACCAACCTGGGCTCATTCGGTCGCGATGTCACCCCCGGCAACATCAACAACGTCATCGCAAATTACAATCAGAATTTCGCTGGCAAGCCAACCCCCGCGGGCCAAGCGCTCATCACGGCAAACCTGTTCACCCAAACCCAGCTGACCGCACTGGGCGCGGTCATGCCGCAGGTAAGCCCGGCACCGGCCAACCAGGCTGGCGACAGTTGGCTGCGCGCTTTGGACCTGAGCCTGAACTGGACCTACAAGGTGAAGGAACGGGTGGCGATACAACCCGGCGTTACCTTTTTCAATGTGATGAACTTTGTGAACTTTGACGCTCCCAAGAACACCCTCAGCGGGGTCCTGAGCACTGTGGGCACCCCCGCATCTGTGGGAACCGCGAACGGCACGCCCGGAGAACAACCAAACAATCTGCGTATCGGCCTCGGTTCTGGCGTCTTTGGTCTGGGTTCGCCGCGAGTGATCGAATTTAATTTGAAGCTTACGTTCTAGTTTTCCGGATTAGTTGCGCTGTGACGGCCGCCAGTCTGGGGACTGGCGGCCTTTTTCGTGTGCTGCGGGGCGTTCTCGCAAAGCTGCGGCGTGTAGAATGCCTGCATGGCATTTCACGGTCAGGGACCCTCCAATGCTCCACGAAAGGGAAGGACTCCGCCCGCCCCGGAAACTTCCCAAGAAGCCGCTTACTTAAAAGGCATTGGCGAGAAACAAAAGCCGGTCAGCATCAAATTGGTGGACGGCGAAGTGGTTCGGGGCTGGATTGAATACTACGATCGCGACATGGTGCGGCTCACGCGCGACGACAAGCCGAACCTGTTCATCTTCAAACACGATATTCTCTACATTGCCGAAGACGCGGAGAAGCGGCCCTGAAGCTTGTAGCTCCTGGCTTCTAGCTCCTAGCTTCTAGCTAGACCAGCCCGGGGTTGTTTCAAGCTACAGCTAGAAGCTAGGAGCCACATGCCAGGAGCATTGCAGGTGAATTCAGCCAAAACCAATCAGCCAGATTTCGTCCCGGCCATGACGGAGATCGCCCGCGAGGCGGGCACGCTGTTGATGAGTTACTTTCATCAGCACGTGAAAATCGAATACAAAGGCGAAGCCGATCTGGTGACCATCGCCGACCGCGCCTCGGAGAAGCTGATCCGCGAGCGCATCCGCAGCCTGTGGCCCGCGCACGACATTCTGGGCGAGGAAGAAGGGCTGATCGATACGGGCAGCGACTACCGCTGGTACGTGGACCCGCTCGACGGCACCACCAACTTCGCGCATGGCTTCCCCGTGTTCTGCGTTTCGATGGCGCTCGACTACAAAGGCCGCCGCATAGCCGGCGTCGTGTACGATCCGACGCGCGACGAAATGTTCGCGGCGGAGCAGGGAAGCGGCGCGTACCTCAACCAGCAGCGGATCCACGTGTCGAAGGTCGCGAATCTGGCCGAGGCCCTGCTGGCGACAGGTTTTCCTAGCCACAAGCGGCACAAAAACCCGAATATTTACTTCTATCACCAGATCACGCTGCGCACGCATGGGGTGCGGCGCGCGGGCTCGGCGGCGCTTGACCTGTGCTGCGTGGCCAGCGGCCGCTTCGACGGGTTTTGGGAATTCAACCTCAATCCGTGGGACACGGCGGCAGGTGTGCTGATCGTGGAAGAAGCGGGAGGCCGGGTCACGGACTTTCACGGTGGACCGTTTCCCATCAACAGCCGGGAAACGCTGGCCTCGAATGACTTGCTGCACCCGGCCCTGATGAGCGAATTCGATCAGATTTTTGCCGGTCGCGGGATGGAGCCAATGGCCGACCCGCGCGAGCATAGGCGGTGAGTCTGCGTGTAGTAGAGAATCTGACGTCGGTGATCTAATTTGGATTATTCCCTATGATCCGTGGGAGTGGGTTAGACAAAGTAGGAGTGTGCTGCGGGAAGGACACGAGTTCACTCGTGCTGCCAGATTTCCTGAAACGGCTCGCGCTTCAGCGCCTGCGGGCAGGGTCGACGATTTCGCCTGCAGGATAGTTGCGCCAGATCGGCGCGGAGCCGAGTTCCGCGCTACTTGCGGCACGACTGGAAGTCATGCCCTTCCCAAGACGGTCCATTCCAAAGCATCGCGAATAATGCAGACTAATCCCGCGTCTCCTCTGTGTCTTCCCTGGGAAGAAACAAGGAGACCACGGAGGACACAGAGAACGCGGAGGCAAGAACCAGTGTGAATCGTCGCCGCAAACTCGGAGCAATTGCCCTGAGCGCCTTGGTCATGACGCTTGCGGCTGGTCTGTCAGCGCAAACCGTTCCCGACGCCGCCTACCAGCAGTCGTTCGACAAATGGAAAGCCGACCTGGTCGACGACCTCAAGCAGAATTGGCTGCCGCTGGCCGGATTGTTCTGGCTCAAGCCGGGAGAGAACACTTTCGGCACAGATCCGGCGAACCTGATCGTGCTTCCGGCAGGCTCGACTGCCGCGCACGCGGGTTCCTTCGTTCTCGAGAGCAGCGACGTGACGGTCAAGCTGACGGCGCGAGTGAACGCCACTATCGCGGGCAAGCCCGTAACAGCAGCCAAACTGCAGTCGGATGCCTCCGGAAATGCCACCGTGGTCGAGTTAGCCGCGCTGCGCCTGAAAGTGATTGTCCGCGGACAGCGCATCGGAATTCGCGTCAAAGACCTCAACAGCCCGGCGGTGCGGAGTTATCACGGGCCGGAGTTCTATCCTCTCAGCCTGGACTCTCGCGTCACCGCGGCCTGGGTGCCTTCGAACGAAAAGAAAACGGTCGACGTCCCGGACGTGCTGGGCGATGTAACGCCCACCCCGGTGGTTGGCAAGGTGCAATTCACACTCAACGGCCACTCGCTGGAACTCACCGACCTGGGCGGCGACCCCTCCAAGGGACTGTTTTTCGTATTCAACGACCTCACCAGCAAGACGACCACCTATCCTGGAGGCCGCTTCCTGGAGACTGATCCCGCGGTGAATGGGAAAGTCGTGCTCGACTTCAACCGCGCCTACAGCCCGCCCTGCTCGGTCACGCCGTACGCCACCTGTCCGCTGGCGCCCAGGGAAAACCGGCTGACCGTGGCCGTCGAAGCTGGCCAGAAATACGATCGGGCGCACGCACATCACTAGAAGTTTTTGTCTGCCTAGGCTCTCCCGGTAAAGGAATACAATTAAGGTTAGGGCGACGTTCGGGCTCCTTCGGCGCGATGTCGCTCTGTCTTCGTGGGAGTTGGGCTGTGATCCACTCATTGCTGGAACGTAAGATCGAAAAACGGCCCGACCGAGTGCGTCTGCCCGGACGCATTCTTTTCCTGACCGAAGACCCCGAACTCATCCGGCGGCAACTCGCCGGCGAAGACTTGCCGTGGGACACGAAGAATCGCGCTAACAACCCCAAGCTGCGCGACGATATTTCGACTGATGAGATCACCCCTGCGCACATCTGCTTCTTCTTCGATGAAACTTTGGGCGAGTTTCCCTACACCGGGTTGAAGTGCGGGAGCGACACTCCCATTCAGCGCGGAGATGTGAAACGTGGCGGATTTGTGGCGGCGGTAAGTGGCAAGCGGCGAGGCAAAGGCTCCAGCCGCGAGCAGTCGCCTTATGCCGAGCTTTGCGCGGGCATCAAGATCGTCATCGCGGAAAACATCGAGCGCATTTACCAGCAGAACTGCCAGAACCTGGGGGTGCTGACCTCGACCGATTTTTTGTTGATCGACAGAATCCGCTCCGCCGAAGAGATTCCACTGGCTGAGTTTACCCAGGGCGAAGACGAAATTACCCGCCAGATCATCGAATACGGCGGCTTGTTCAACTTCAACGTTGCGCGCCTGCAGGGCAAGGTTTTTCTGCCGCCGCTTGAGACCAAACCGCGGGCCATGACCCTGGCGGAAAAGATCTTTGCCCGGCACATGACCGCTTCAAGTGCGGAGACAGCACATGTGGGGACGGGCGCTCCCGCCCGTCCGGCCGAGCATAGCTCGGCAGCCGTCAAGCCCGGCGATGCCGGCTTCGCCCGCACTGACCTGCGTTTCAGCCACGAGTACGTCACTCCTATGGCCGCCATCTTCTTCGATCAACTCGTGGGACGCGACGCGCCGGCGAACGATCCAGCGTCCATCGTGTTCTTCCGCGACCACCTCACCTTTCTGGATGAAGTCCTCTCCGAACAAAAGCGCAAGATGGGCCTGCTCGACTTGGCCACGCAACTCAAGCTCAAGCAGGAGGA
>Ga0209415_10001272_pt1 | contig 48161 bp, 38 predicted proteins | sample PeaSoiSIISIP2007_FD_187696 | JGI IMG/M metagenome (GOLD analysis project Ga0209415, IMG submission 187696) | Peat soil microbial communities from Weissenstadt, Germany - SII-SIP-2007 (SPAdes) (version 2) | ecosystem: Environmental > Terrestrial > Soil > Wetlands > Peat | place: Germany... | reverse complement strand
GCAAAGGTCTCCCTGTTCATAGGGTGACATTTTCACCGGGCCGTTAAGGGGTGACAGAATTATTGGGCCAAGACACTGACGTCTCGCCCGCCTTAACAAAGTGAAGTCAGTTATGCTAAGGTGTATTGTCGTATCGCGAATTGTTTCATCTAAGTATTATAAATTGCTTCTGAGCGCTTCAGCCTGGAGTCCGCCGTGGGCAGAATCAGACGCTTAAGTGTCACCTTGGCGCTCCTAGCGTGCATGCTCTGCGCCACTCCGGTCTTCGCGCAAGACCAATGGCCCGCCACTGTCTGGGAAAAACAATTTCCGAAACTCATTGATTGGTATGTGCGGACTTCCTCCGGGGTCCTGCTCGTCTACTCTGGAAAGTCCCTTACGGCGCTAGACGCTGTGGACGGCCACCAGCTTTGGGAAATGCAGAACATCGAGCTTGGGGGTGCTTCCGATTTCGAGTCTCGGGGCGCAAATATCCTCGAAATCCCGGGCATGCCGGTTCTTCTCCTCAACCGCGTCAAACAAGCCGGCGCCGCCGAGAACGAACTCCTCGGCGTGGATTTGTGGACGGGCAAAATCCTCTGGCACGCGCCGGAACTGGGTGATCTCCTGCAAGCCCTCCCGCTCTATGATTCCGGGAAAGTCCTGGTCATCTGGAAAAGCGCGGACAAGTTCAAGAACGTAGTCATAACGACCGCCACTACTGCAGCGGCAATTAGCGGTGGTTACGCGGTGCCGGGTCTGTTCCTCGCTATGGGGACCGTGTCATCGGGACAGAACTATCACTATCACCTCGGCCTGCGCCTGCTGAATCCAGTCGATGGCTCAGCAGATTGGTCCGCGGAATTCCCCCGCTCTTTCACTCCGGGCTTCACCATGTTCCGGCCAATCAACAGGCAGGTCTTTCTCTACGGCTACCAGATGTCAGGTGAGCTCATCGTGGGGAAGGTGAACCTTCAGACCGGCCAGCGTGCCTGGGATCAGCCGGAACACCACTCGCTCAGCCTCCGATATCTGCCCAACATCCGGGCCGAAGCCGGTCGCCTTTTTGTTTCTTCCACAGACGTCGCCGCGATTGATGAAAACTCGGGTGCAGTCGTCTGGAAAACACCCAAGCTGGGGCAGCTCGCAGCGCTCGACCTGGAAAACGCAAGCGTTCTCGTGGCTGGAGAGGAGGGAGCTTTTGCCCTGGACGAGGGAACGGGTGCCGTTCAATGGCGGTTCCACACAAAGACCAAAGTCGGAATCGCACTCATTTTCCATGACCAGCATGCAATCGCCTTCTGCAGTCGGTCGGAATTGCAGGTCGTTGATTCGACCTCCGGCAAGCTCCTCCGCGAAGGCCGCGTTCATCTGACCCATGATCCGATCGCCGCGATTCACATCGGGAGTACGTTGCTTCTCACGATCAGTCCATCGGAGACTAGCCTCTTTGATATCTCCACCGCAAAACAAGTTTGGTCGGAGAAATCAGTTGGCTGGCCGGCGCCACCCGTCGCTTCGCTGACCTCGCACACGATCGCAAACACGCCCGGCCTCGTCTTGCCAGAGGACTTCCAACTCCAGCTGAAGCAGAATTGGGAAAAGCTTGTGATAGCTGCCGGAAACGATGCCGCAGCGAACCTCGGACTTCAACGCCTCCGGCCGTTAGTGGATGACCCGTCTGTGCAAACAACGCCCATGGTTGCCCTTCTTGGAGACTTAGATCCGACTGGAGGATTCTCCCTCTGGCTCGTGGACACAGCTTCCGGCACGAAGCGAGTAATAAAGACCTTCGCCGGAACTCAGCCTGACGCAAGCACGAGTCTTGGCCGGATATTCATGGTTCGCTCCGGCGGCTCCACCTTGGACGCCCTCGCCCTGCCAAGCAAATAGTTGCAGCCACCGGCGAACCAGCGCCCGAGAAGCCCTGGTTGCGAAAATCGTAGTTCTTGTTCGGAACCTCCGTTTCACACATCGTTGGCCGGCCCTTCGACCACACGAATGTTCAGAGTCGAACCGCAATGTCTGGGTTGAAGGCCAAGAGGGAACTGCTGTCACGGATTGGCACAGGTCCTCACCGGCTTCCGCAAAAGGGATGAGCTCCGGTCAAGCTAACTCCCATGAAATCAGTTAATTGGAACTTCGATTCGGGCCGCGAATGGTGACAGGAATGCATTTAAAACCAGGGCAGACGTTTGCATTCCAAAGGGACGATGCACCGCCATGCACTGAGGACCAACTATGGTCGATAAGACTTCTCGAGCAGTGGCCACGCGAAAGCGCGGATGGACTCTTCCCGCTCTCGTTTTTCTCGCTGTGGCAGCGGCGGGCTGGTTCTCACTGCACGTTTATCTAAGGGGCGGAAGTCTTCTTTCATTTGTTCGGACGACAGACATTGGCGATTTGAAGGGATTGCAAAAAGGCAGCCGGGTTCGCCTACGCGGGACCGTCACCTATTACGAATTCGGTTCGCAGTCTCTTTACCTGCAGGATTCCACCGGCGCCATCGTCATCGGCTCCTTCGGTCACGATTGGGGATTGCATCCCGGCGAGCGAATCGAAGTCTCGGGAGAGACGACGGGGAACCTCGACGACAATCCCGGGCACAGCGGCGTGGCCTTCTCCCGCATGCAAGTCAAAATACTCGGGGAATCGGCATTACCCGCTCCGTTGCAAACTCCGGCCAGGAGTTTTTGGCTTGCCGGGCTGGGCGCTCAGAGAATCGAATTGCGTGGAGTTGTGCGCGCTGCTTCGAAGCAAAATGGCCATCTTGTTCTGGATTTTGGGCCCAAGGAAAATGGCCGCATCGCGCAGGGCAGGGTCGGTCAGTCTGTGAGCATCCCGGTCGTTATCCTGAACGGCGGAAGCCTGGATGCCAGCGCGCTCGTGGATGCCGAGGTGGATATTCAGGGTGTTGCGGGGCCCCCGCCCGATGTCAATCCCATCGGTATCGCCTTTCAGTTTCTGGTGCCAGGTTCTGCAGATGTGCGGGTTGAGCAGCCCCCTCCCCCGCATCCGGTGCTAGTGTCTGCGATCCGTGATCTTCTTGTGGAAACTTCGCCGATCTCTTCCGGCCACCGCCTGCAATTGCGGGGCAAGGTAACAGGCCAAAATCTCGGCAAGCACCTTCTGGTCATTACCGATGAGACCTGCGCACTTTCCGTTCAAACAGATGGCACTACTGGCGCTACGCCCGTGAAACCCGGCGATATCGTGGAGGTCCAGGGTTTCCCGTTTACCAATGCACTCTCGGTCTTCTTGCAACATGCCACGTTCCGGCTGATTGCGCCTGAGCCAGGAGCCGCGAGGGTTTCAAGAACTCATGAGCAAGATCGGGAACAGTCTGGAAGCCTCCCTGTCTTGACCACCCTCGAACGTGTGCACGAACTCTCCACCGCGCAGGCAATGCTCCGCTACCCCGTTCAGGTGCGGGGCGTTGTGACCTTCTACGATTTGCGGGGCTTCAGCTGGATCCAGGATTCGACCGCGGGCGTTTTTATGGACTTCGCGGGTCAGCTGGACGGCCTGCAAGCCGGACAAGAGATTCAGGTGAATGGGCTTACGGGCCCTGGAGAATTTGCTCCCGTCATCGTCCAACCGCGCGTCCAATCTCTGGGTAAGGGCCATTTTCCCAAACCCCTTCGGCTATCGGCGGCGGATTTCGCGTCCGGAGAGGAGGATGCCCAATGGGGTGAGGTCGAAGGCATTGTGCACCCCATGAAAGTGGACAGCGCAAGGACTCCATTCTTTTATCTTTATACCGATATAGGTATTGTGCGAGTGGAGAGACCCAACTCCGCGCTGGACAACCAGATGGAGAATTTGGTGGACGCCAAGGTGCGCGCCCATGGAGTCTTAGGAGCAACGTTCAACCTCCACCGGCAGGTCACAGGTGTGCGGATGTTACTGTCCAGCATAAACAATTTGGAGATTCTACAGCCGGGGCCGGCCGACCCATTTTCAACACGAGTGCGCCCCATTGCTGAACTCTTGCAGTTTTCACCAAGCGAAAGTCCTAATCACCGCCAGCGCGTTCAGGGCACGGTCTCCCTGCGCGGCAACGGGGACAGTTTGTACATCGAAGATGCCACCGGCGGGGTTCAGGTTCAAACGGACGACGCCTCCGTCCAAACCGGTGATCTGGTTGATGCCGTGGGTTATGCGCTGCCTGGCGAGTATTCGCCCGTGCTCTCGGACGCCGTAATCCGAAAAATTGGCCGGGGGACACTCTCTGCCGTTCCCACGATCGCTCCGCAGGACGCGCTCACCGGCGATTTCAACAATCGATTGGTCGCCATCGAAGGAACAATTCTGAGCCGCGTCGCGAATTCCACGGAACAAAATCTGGTCCTCCGAGCGGGCGACTATACTTTCAACGCCCAGCTTGAAACCGGCGAATTCGTGCCGGAACTCGATCGTCTGCGCGATGGGAGCATCGTGCGGCTAACCGGCATCTGTGTCGGGCAGGGTGACCCCGCGATCATGGATGTCGACGACACTCGTGTTCCGCAATCCTTCCGCCTCCTGCTGCCCTCTCCTAGTGACATTGTGGTGGTAAAGAATGCTTCGTGGTGGACAGCCGGCCGCACGCTCTCGGCCCTGGGCCTTACGATTTTGATCATCCTTCTTGCGCTGGCTTGGGTAGGCGCGCTGCGGCGTCGTGTGGCTGCCCAGACGGCCGCATTGCGGCGAGCCACCGCCGTTGCACAAGAGGCGCACCATGCGGCGGAAGCCGCAAGCCGGGCCAAGAGCGAATTCCTTGCAAATATGAGCCACGAGATTCGCACTCCGCTCAACGGCATCGTGGGCATGACCGATCTCGCCCTCGAAACCGAACTCACCCCCGAGCAGCGAGAGTTCCTCGATACCGTTAAGCTCTCCTCCGATTCCCTGCTTGCGGTCATCAACGATATCCTGGACTTCTCCAAGATCGAGGCCGGCAGGCTCGATATCGAAGCCCTGGATTTCTCCCTCCGAGATTCCCTCGAAACCACCATGAAAACGCTGGCCTTGCGCGCGGATGAAAAGGGGCTCGAACTCCTCTGCGAGATCGCCCCAGAGGTTCCAGAGATCGTGCGCGGCGATTCCACGCGCATCCGCCAGTTGGTCATGAATCTGGTCGGAAATGCCATCAAGTTCACCAACGAAGGCGAAGTGGAATTGAAGGTGCAACCCGAGGGGGAAGCGCATGGTGCCAGTCAATTTTTACATTTCATCGTTTCCGACACCGGCATTGGAATCCCTGAGGAGAAGCAAAAAGCCGTTTTCGCCCCGTTCAGTCAAGCCGATGCCTCCACGACCCGGAAATATGGCGGCACGGGCCTGGGACTGACCATTTCGACGCGTTTGGTTGAGATGATGGGAGGAAAGCTATGGGTCGAGAGTGCCGAGGGGCGTGGAAGCAAGTTCCACTTCACCTTGCCGCTGGGGGTCGCCCATAACCAGCAGATTGCGGTAGGCACCGTCGCGCCGCCGGAGATATTGCGAGGAGTGAAGGTTCTGATCGTGGACGATAACCGCACGAACCGGCGGATTCTGGAAGCGATGCTGGGGCGCTGGGAGATGCAGGCGGTCTCGGTGGAAGGAGGCGAAGAGGCCCTCGTGGAGTTGGAGGCGGCTCAGCGCGCGGGAGTTGCGTACCCATTGGTGATCACCGATGTGCTGATGCCCGGGATGGACGGTTTTCACCTGGTGGAGAAGATTCGCAGCCTCCCGGAATTATCCACTGCAACCATCATGATGCTAACGTCGGCAGGAACACGCGGGGACACCAAGCGCTGCCGGGAGCTCGGTGTCGCTGCGTACTTGATGAAGCCGATTCGGCAATCGGAGTTGCGGGAGGCCGTGGCGCGAGTGCTGGGAGCACGGCAGCATGATGGAGTGATTCCGCTGATCACGCGCTATTCGCTGAAAGACGCGCGGGAGCCTGGGACCTCGTTGCAGATCTTGTTGGCCGAAGACAATGCCGTGAATCAACGGCTGGCCGTGCGGTTATTGGAGAAGAGGGGCCACAGAGTGACGTTGGCGTCGAACGGCCTGGAGGCGGTTCACGCGCTGGAGAAAGAACGTTTCGATCTGGTCTTGATGGATTTGCAAATGCCGGAAATGGACGGGTTCGAAGCCACGGCGGCGCTCCGGAAAAAAGAAAAAAGCACTGGAACTCATCAGCGGGTGATCGCTTTAACGGCGCACGCCATGAAGGGCGATCGCGAAAGGTGCCTGGAAGGGGGGATGGACGGCTACCTCTCGAAACCGATCCGCCCCCAGGAACTCGACGCCATTCTCGAAAACTGCCCCCGGCGCCTCGCCGCCGAAGCCCTCCCTCCCCCAGAACCCGTCACGCGCTCTTCGTGAACTTTGCGCGGCCGCCCCGCCCGCGGCGGGATGAAGCGTGGCCTGTCGCGGGGAATCCCGAAGATGATCCAATTTCACGCTTCATTCACTGCGGATGGCGTGAGGCCAACCGCTGGAGGGATCTGAATGCACAGCTGGTGCTGATGAACTGCCCGGATTTCGCACCAACCGGAATTACCGACCTCGATATGCTGTGGTTTGCCCACCCGCCCGCCCCCGCCGCGCCAGTGCACGAGAAGCGCAGGCTGCAAAAATCGCAGCCCCGGCTGGGAACTTCCGTTTTACACTTCTTTGGCCAGCCCTTCGGCCTCGCACCACGCGAAATTTGCACATCCATTCGATCCAAAAGGAGAAAACAATGAGGATGTCACGCACGAGCGCTGCATTACTGCTAGCCGGAACCCTGATTTTCCTGTTCTCCGCAAGCCCTGCACGCGCACAAAACAATTCAAATCTGCAACTCACCTGCAACTCCCTGCAATTTAGCGTCGTGGCCTCGACGCGCAGGCCTGGAATTTCGCCGCGGAGGCAGCCGGGCACCATCACCTGCATCACCAGCGTCAACGAAATGGCGCTGAAGTTTCTCAACGATGCGAGGGAAGAACGCCGTTATGCAACTGCACGCCTCGTGTGGCTGAGGACCAACAGCAACGCCGGATTCCTGGAGGCCACGATCACGAATGCCGTCGTCTCGGGCATCGAAGTCACGGAAGAATCTGGGCTGCCCGTCGAGGAAATCACGCTTTCGTTCGAGAGGGTGGACTTCCAGTTTGAGGGGAGCAAGGACCACACTCTGCTCGACGCCAGCCCCATGCGCTGACGGACTTCTGCGCATCAATCGGTTTTTCCGGCTACGAGCCGCGCGCATGCACGCGCCCGTGCGCGGCTCCTCGCCGCAAGACAATTTGAGGTTTTCTCGATTCCGCTTATTTCAAGGAGTCCAGGTCGATTACGAAGCGGTACTTCACGTCGCTCTTCAGCATGCGTTCGTACGCTTCGTTGATCTGTTGAATCCGGATCATTTCGATGTCCGCTGTGATTCCGTGTTCTCCGCAGAAGTCCAGCATCTCCTGCGTTTCGCGGATGCCGCCGATCATCGAGCCTGCGAGGCGCCGCCGTTTCGTCAGCAGCGTGAACGCCTCCACCTCCAGCGGTTTTTCCGGCGCGCCCACCAGCGTCAACGTGCCGTCCAACTTCAGAAGCTTCATGTACGCGTTGATATCATGATGCGCGGAGACCGCGTCCAGAATGAAGTCGAAGCTCTCTTCATGTTTTTCCATTTCCGTTTCGTTCCTCGAGACCACCACCTCGTCCGCGCCCAGCCGCACCGCGTCCGCCGTCTTGTGCGAAGACGTCGTGAATAACACCGTGTGCGCCCCGAACGCGTGCGCAAACTTCAGTCCCATGTGCCCGAGCCCGCCCAGACCCACGATACCCACTTTCTGTCCCTTGCCCACTTTCCAATGCCGCAGCGGCGCATACGTTGTGATCCCCGCGCACAGCAGCGGCGCCGTGCCCGCCGGGTCCAGCCCGTTCGGCACACGCAGCACATAGGCTTCGTCCACCACGACGCTGTCCGAATATCCCCCGTACGTGACGCCCCCGAGAATCGTGTCGTCGCTGTTGTACGTCAGCGTGATGCCGGGCTCGCAATATTGCTCTTCGCCCGCGCGGCACTCGTCGCACACGCGGCACGAATCCACCATGCAGCCGACCGCCGCGAGGTCGCCCTCCTTGAATTTCTTCACCGCGCTTCCGGCCTTCACCACCCGCCCGACGATTTCATGTCCCGGCACGCACGGATACACGGTGTGCGTCGCTTTTGCCCACTCGCCGCGCGCCAGATGCAAATCCGAATGGCAAACGCCGCAAAATAAGATCTCAATTTGCACGTCGTGTGGAAGCGGCGCGCGGCGCACAAAACTAAACGGCGCCAGTGCCGTAGTCGCGCTGTAAGCCGCGAATCCTTTCGCCGGAAATGTCTGTGGTTTCGATCCGCTCTCGCTTTTCGCTGGAACTCGCCCCGCCGCTTCGGCCATCTCTGAGGTCCTCCTTGGCATGAATTGCGATTCCAGCCTAGCCCGGCCGGCAGCCCAAATGCAAATCGCCGCTCCCAGTAGCACAGGCACTCCTGCCTGTGTGCCTTTTCTGCCTCTGCCCCAACACCCGCTGGCCGCGCCCGCTACATCTTCCGAATCAACAAAAGCGACTGATCGTCGAATTGCGTGCCGAACCGCGCAACACTCTCCGACAGCGACCCGTAAATCGTTTCGAGAGGCTCGCCGCCGTGCTTCTGAAATTCCGATCGCAGCCTCTCAAGCCCAAATTCCTCCCCCTTGCGGTTCGCGGTCTCGACGAATCCATCCGTGTAGAGCGCAAACACGTCTCCTGGCTCCGCCTGAATTTCCGTGCTCGCGAATTCCCCTTCGGGCAGAATTCCCAGCGGCATGTTCTGGCATTCCAATTCCGTGATCGCCCCGGTAGCGGCCGAAAAACGCAAAATTGCCGGATGCCCTGCTAGCCCAAATCGCAGCCCGCCCCCACCTTTCGCTACATAGCAAAATGTCACGAACATATCCGGCTTCTTCAGCGGATACAGCACTTCGTTCAATCGCGGCAGAAGATGCCCCGCGTCATCCCCCGAACTCAGCAGCATCCGCGCCGCGCTCTTCACCATCCCCATCACCACGCCCGGCGCCACCCCGTGTCCCGACACATCCGCCAAATACGCCACCCAATTCTCATCCCCTCCGGCAACATCAATCAAATCCCCGCCCACGTCGCCGCTCGGCAAAGATTTCCCATAGAACTCATAGCCGCCCATCTTCACTTCGATCGCCGGCACCAGCACATGATGAATCTCCGTGGCGAGTTCAATTTCCGCCTGCATCCGGAAGTACCGCCGCCCTTGCGTGATCGTGACGTAAAGGAAGCACCCATAGCCCAACAAGACGGCAAAAATGATGGCGAGCCCGTCGAATGTGAGCCGTTCCTCCATCCGCGCGATCTCTCCCGCGTTCATCTTGGCAAGCACGAGCTCGGGCGGAAGCGCCTGGGCAAGAAGGCGCAGCAGCGTATAGTGCACGGCGAAAAGCGGCACGGACGCCTTCCACCACTTGCCGCGCAGAGCGAATCCGGCAATCGCGTAGCACACAGGGAAGATCCCGGAGACCAGCAGGGTCAAAGCGTAGGGCAACTTCGGCATGCGCCCCATCTGCAAAATGTCGTTAGACAATCCAATCGTGGCGAAGAGGAAGAAAACGCCGAGCTGAAAAAGAAAATACGCTCTGCGTGGAAGATTCCCCCGTTGGATCTTGGCGCCGCTCATTGGGAATTCATTGCGTCGCCGCATCCTACCATGAAGCCACTTGACCTAAAATATTCAAACTCGCGTCAGTCGACGTACAATGAGCGTGTGACCTGCCCGTTCTGCCATAGACTGCTGACGCGCAATGAAATTGAGGCCTGGGGCTCGTTTCCCTGCCCGCAGTGTCACAAGTTGCTTCGCGTCCGCAGAAATTACGCGATGCGAATCGTCCGCCTTGCCCTCATCACCGCTGTTTTTAGCTATGGTGAACTACAAATGTCAGCATGGCTCAGACTGCACAGGGACATAACCATTGGCGTCTCTATCGCGACCATTGGTTTGATTGACGAATGGGTGACTCGGCTCCTCCCCGCCACGATTGAACCTGCCGGACAGGGCGGGTTCGCCGCGGCCTGAAGCAACCATTCGAGGCGCTGTCTTGAAGGTAGGCACATTGCCCTTAACCTTCCCCGCGAGTCCTTGACCTCCAGCGCTGTGCGCCCCATCATGGCGGGAATCTTGAGAGGCCTGCGATGACCGACGTGCACCGCACGGACATTTCCTCCGGCACGCTCGACGCCGAGACCATCCGCTCCAGTTCGCTTTACAACAAAGATCTCGCTCCCGTCCCCGCCGCAGGCCGCCACTGGGGCACCTACAACTACGCCGCTCTCTGGATCGCCATGAGCGTCAACATCCCCACCTACATGCTGGCCAGCGGCATGATCGCCAAGGGCATGGACTGGCGGCAAGCACTCGGCACGGTTTTTCTGGGCAACGTTTTGGTCCTGATTCCGATGCTTCTGAACGCCCATGCCGGCGCGCGCTACGGAATTCCCTTCCCCGTTTTCGCGCGCGCGTCGTTCGGCGTCCTCGGCGCCAACATCGCCGCAGTGCTCCGCGCGCTGGTGGCCTGCGGCTGGTTCGGCATTCAGACCTGGATCGGCGGCGAAGCCATCAACGCGATGATTGTCGCCCTGCATCCGGCCTGGAGCGATTTTCGCTGGGGCGTCGCGGTCTGCTTTCTGGCGTTCTGGCTGCTCAACGTCCTCGTCATCGCGCGCGGCATCGAGACGATTCGTTTTTTGCAGGGCGTTTCCGCCCCCTGTCTTCTGCTCCTGGGACTCGCGCTGCTCGCCTGGGCGCGCTCCCGCGCGGGCGGTTTTGGCGCGATGCTTTCCGCGCCGTCGCACTTTCAAGATTTCCATTCGTTCTTCATCGTCTTCGTTCCCTCGCTCACCAGCGTTGTGGGCTTTTGGGCCACCGTCGCGCTGAACATCCCCGATTTTACGCGCTTCGCAAAAAGCCAGCGAGCGCAAGCGCTCGGACAGGCGCTCGGCCTGCCCACGACGATGACGTTTTATTCTTTCATCGGCATCGCCGTCACCAGCGCCACCACGATTATTTTTGGCGAGGCGCTGTGGAATCCGGTGGACGTTCTCTCGCGCCTCGGCAGTCCCATCGCCGTGATTGTCGCGATGATCGCGTTGCTGGTCGCCACGCTCAACGTGAACGTCGCCGCCAACGTCGTTTCGCCCGCAAACGATTTCTCCAATCTGTATCCGCGAGGCATCAGTTTTCGCACCGGCGGCTTGATCACTTGTTTCATCGGAATCGCCATGCGCCCCTGGTGGATTCTGGCCAGCTTCGGAAATTACATCTACAGCTGGCTCTTGGGTTATTCCGGTTTTCTGGGGCCGATCGCGGGCGTGATGATTTGCGATTATTTCGTGATCCGCAAAAAAATCATTCTGGTGGAGGATTTGTATCAGCGCGGCGGCTTCTACGAATTTTCGCGCGGCGTGAATTGGCGCGCGGTGGCGGCGCTCGCCCTGGGTGTGGCAGTCGCGCTAGTCGGTAAGGTCGTGCCCGCTGTAGCAGTTCTCTACAACTACGCCTGGTTCGTCGGCTTCGGCGTCAGTTTCATCGCCTACTACATCTTCATGCGCCTTGCGCCGTCTATCGAACCAGTCTCCGAGGCCGGTCCTGTCTGATTGCCTGCGCAGACGCGAAACCTCTTCAATGTCCTGCGGGCGGCGCGCACTCTGCGGAGTTTCCACCCGCGCGGGCGCGATCCTTCCAACTCTGGAACGGTAGTCCGTTCTCCACGCGCTTCATCGTGATGCACTTCTCCACCGGACACACTAGGGCGCACAAATTGCAGCCCACGCATTCGTCCAAGCAAATGCGCGGCACGTGCACGCCCATGCCGCGCGGATTCTTCTTGCCGTTGCCCGCGACGGCGTACGGCTCGATGCACTGGTGGGCGCCGTCCTCGCATGCCACGTAGCAGAGCTGGCAGCCGATGCACAGATCGGAATCGATCTCGGCGATGATCTTGTAATTCAAGTCGAGATCGCCCCAATCCACCACGTTCGGCACGGCGCGGCCGCGAAAATCTTCGATGGTGCGAAAACCGTGCGCGTCTATGTATTGCGAAAGTCCTTCGACCATGTCCTCGACGATGCGGAAACCGTAGTGCATCACCGCCGTGCACACCTGCACGCACGACGCGCCCAGGGCGATGTGCTCCGCCGCGTCGTTCCAGTAGGAGATGCCGCCGATGCCGATGATGGGAATCTTCACCGCCTTCGCCACGCAGGAAACCAGGTGCAACGCGATCGGCTTCACCGCCGGCCCGCAGTAGCCGCCGTGTGAAGAGCGCCCGCCGACATTCGGCGTCGGCGCAAACGTATCGAGGTCCACGCTCATGACGGAATTGATGGTGTTGATGAGACTCACCGCGTCCGCGCCGCCGCGCTCCGCAGCAAGCGCCACCTTGCTGATGTCCGTGACGTTGGGAGTCAGCTTAACAATGACAGGAATCTTCGCCGCCTCTTTCGCCCACGCCGTGATCATCTCGGCGTACTCCGGCACCTGCCCCACGGCCGCGCCCATGCCCCGCTCGCTCATTCCGTGCGGGCAGCCGAAATTCAGTTCGAGCGCGTCCGAACCGGCGTCCTGCGCGCGGCGCACCATTTCGTGCCAGGCCTCGCGCTTCGATTCCACCATCAGTGACGCGATGACCAGGTTCTTGGGAAAACGCTTTTTCACTTCCGTGATTTCCCGGAGATTCGTTGCGATGGGACGATCGCTGATCAATTCAATGTTGTTGAAGCCCATCACTTTCGCGCCGTTGTAATCGAGCGCGGCGTAGCGCGAGCTGGTATTCACGATGGGTTCGCCGATTGTTTTCCAGACGGCGCCGCCCCAGCCCGCCTCGAACGCGCGCATCACTTGCCCCGCCGTGTTCGTCGGCGGGCCACTCGCCAGCCAAAACGGGTTCGGCGATTCAAGACCGCACAATTTCACGCGCAAATCAGCCATGGTTCACCTCTTCAAATCTCGTTCGCGCCGCACGAAAAGCGGCCGCGCCCATCGTACTCAGCCTCCCGTCGCCGGCCGGCTTTGCAATGCCCGCACGCCAAACCATCCCACCGTCGCGATCATCCCTATCCACCCGATGACGCGCACCGCTGCGCCGATTTGCGTATCGTGCTCGACGAGGCCGACGCTCGAGAACAAGTACCACCAATCGTGCACGGCGGCGTCCGGATCGCCCACGGTAACGTAGGTCAAACATTGGCACCGCGCATCCGCCATGTAAATTCCGACCGGCAACAATTGCTCGAAGAGAAAGAATCCGCAGAACGCCGCCCCGGTCAATTGTCGCTGGGACGCAAAGTATACGGCCAGGGCAAACGGCACGAACAATTGCAGGAACGTGCCGCCCACGACCATGATCCACTCGCCGAAAAATCGAAACAGCAGATGGCCGCCTTCGTGAATTGGAACGAAAACGAGATCCATCAATTTGGTCGGCGCGCCGTCGGTCGCCGCGCTCAGCAGCATGACTGCGAAAAACACCAGCCCGATCACTGTCACTGCGATGGGAACGGGATTCCATTCCTCCTTGAGAACGCCCAGGAACGGAAGCCGCTCCCTGAGCCATTCGGCGGCGCGCATGCCGCTCAGCTCCGTCCCCGCGGCGAGCCCAGGACTGCATCCATTCCGATGGCGGCCTGCTTGCCTTCGGCGACGGCGTCCACCACTTCTTTCCCGCCGTTCGTGCAATCGCCGGCGGCAAAATATTTGGGATTTCCGGTTTGATGCTTTTCGTTTATCGCAATCGTTCCATCCTTCTGCAGTTGGAGACCCGCCACGGCGGAGAGCAATTGCGTGGCCGGTTTCTGGCCGACGGCGCGAACGATCATGTCCACTTCGAGAACGAATTCGGAGCCGGGGATCGGTTCAGGCTGGCGGCGTCCTCGCGCGTCAGGCCCTCCAAGGCGCGTATGCACGCATTCGAGGCCCGTAACGGCGCCGCCCTTCGAGAGAACGCGCACCGGTTGCGTCTGCCAGAGGAATGTGACGCCGTCTTTCTTCGCAATGGTGAACTCGTATTCAAACGCGGGCATCTCCGCCTCGCTGCGGCGATAGACGAGATAGACTTTCTCGGCATTAAGGCGGCGCGCCGCAGTGACGACATCAATCGCCGTGTTGCCCGCGCCGATACACGCGACGCGGTGGCCGACCTCGACGCGATCGAACGGCAGCGTTTTCGTCTTCTCGATGAATTCCAACGCGCCGTAAACCCCGTGCGCGTCCTCGCCGGGCAAATGCAAGGCGGTCGTCTCGCCGAGTCCCACGCCGATGAAAATGGCGTCGAACTGTCTTTCGAGATCGGCGAAGGAAATGTCGCGGCCGACGTCCACTTTCTGTCGGAACTCCACACCCAAATCGCGAATCATCTGAATTTCGCGGAGTGCTTCCTGAGCGCGCGACTTGTAGGCGGCGATGCCGTAGGTGTTCAGGCCGCCGGGCCACTCCCGGCGATCGAAGACCGTAACGCCGTATCCCCAAAGGCGCAGTTGCGCAGCGGCCGAAAGCGATGCCGGACCCGCGCCGATGCACGCGACGCGCTTTCCGTTCGCCGGGCCGGCGTGATAGAGCGCCATCTTGCGATCGAGAACGTAATCCACAGCGTAGCGCTGCAAGCGTCCGATCTCGATCGCGCGTTCGCCTTTTTCATTCATCACGCAGGCGCCTTCGCACAAAACCTCAGTGGGACACACGCGGCCGCAGCTTTGGCCCAGAATATTCGCGTCCAAGATGGTGCGAGCCGACCCAATGAGATTTCGCGTGTAGATTTTCTTGATGAAGCTAGGCACGTCAATATGCGTCGGACAGGCCTGAATGCACGGCGCGTCAAAACAGTAGAGACATCGCGCAGCCTCGATCGCGGCCTGGCGCTCGGTCATGGGCGGAGTAATGTCCGCGAAATTCCTTTCGTACTGTTCGGGAGAAAGTTTCGGCGCAACCTGGTGAAGGGGCATGTCTGCGCATCTCCAACGCTTACCGCAATGGCGCGGCTTGCGCGCCCACGATTGCCGCGTCCGGACGCGGTCTGGTCGCGGTCAAAAACACGCAACCCGGTGAGAGACTTATTCCTCACCGGGCGGCGGATTTCATCGTCTCGAAAGATACTAGCACCGGCGGCGTGTCGCTGACCGGAATTTCGCCGGATTAGCCGATGGGTTACACAGCGGCTTCCTGGCGAAATCCTGCGATTTCTAGCGCGGCAGCACTTGATAGCGCGCCATCATTCCCGCCAGCATGTGGTCGCTGATGTGGCAGTGGTAAAGCCAGATTCCGGGCGCATCCGGCACCATGTCCGCGGTGATCATTTGCGCGGAGGTCACGACCAAAACGTCCGTGCGCTGGCCCGCGACCAGCACCGTATTACCGTGCCAATGCGGGGTGTGCGCGTTGTTGAAGTCACCGAGTGTGGCGACGTACCAGCGGACGCGGTCGCCTTGCTTCATCGTCATCATCGGAATATTTCCGTAGATGTAGCCGTTAATGGACCACTTGATGTTGCCGTCGACGAAGCCCGTCCCAACGATCGTTCCGGCCATTGCACCGGGAGTAATGAGATGAGACTCCGCGCGGTTCACACCCTGTGGATCGCTGGTGTGATCACGGATGTTGTCTTCGAGATACCAACTCTCGTTCTCGTTAATCGCGATAAAGATGGTGACGAACTCGCGATCCACATCCTTGGGGCGGCCATCCGGCAAGGCCATGCCGCGCCGCGTGACGACGATCACTCCGAAAAGGCCCGAGGCCACGTCGCGCAGTTCGTCGGCGTGCGAATGATAAAACCAGAAGACGGAGCTGGGATCGTTCGGACCGGGACCGGCGCGCTCCGGAATCTGCCACACGTATGTGTGCGTCGCCCCGGGAGGTACTGCGCCGTCGTCCTTGTCCGCGCCGGAAGTGCCGTCGTTGTAATCGGCGCCCTCGGAATCCTTCTGATAGAGAACTCCATGCGGGTGCATGCTGTAAGGATGCGAGCCGTTATTTTTGAAGACGACCTTAATTGTGTCGCCGACTTCGCCACGCAAAATCGGACCGACGATGCCGAGATATTGCTCTTCGGGAGGGCGCACTTTCAGCGTGGAAAATGTGGCGTCCGTATATTCGCGGTAGATCGCTTTCTTGTAGACGCGACCGATGCGATGAGGCCCCGATTCGGTGTAGAGCTTTGCGATGTCGTCGAAGGGCATGCCCATCGCTTCATCGCGGCCCGACGGCGCGTAATCCCAGTTCACCTCGTCGGCAGCGACATAGTAGGTGCGCGTCTTGCCGGCGGGTTCAGACTGCGCTGCGCTCGGACGAACAGCCGGTGCAAAAAGAAACATTCCAATCAATACGGGGACAACGAGAAAAACGCGTGCGCGAAATCGCTGAATCACTTTTCCTCCGGAGTGCGTGGCGCCGCTATCCTAACAGGAATTTCCAACCGTACCAGCCGGGCGGAGTTGCTGGGCTAACTCGCGCCGGCTGCTTAGCAAGCTCGTGGGCTTAGCGAGGATTCCCGATAAGAATAAAAGGAGCCCAATAGTACGGGGCAGAATAGAGCGAGTTGTTGGAGTGGAGTAGAGAAATTTGAGCCCGACGCAAAGCCTCCGCCTTTGTCATTCCGGGCGTCGTGGTCCACAAGCGGTATAGCTCCCGCATGAGAAGCCCCGTGCTCTTATCATCGACCTCCCAGAGCGACGCCAGCACGGCTTTCGCTCCTTTACTGTTCGCCACATCGCCCAGGCCATCCACTTCGTGACCGTCACCGGCCGTATCACCGACCGCCGTGTCGCATGCGGAAAGTGCCAGCAACTGGGTCTGCGAGAAATCGAAGGCAGGATCGTCTCGCAGATCGGCCAAGCTCAAGTGCCCCCCTTGCGAGTCACTGCCGCCCAGCAGAAGGAAGGATTGCGATTCATTGCCGGGGACGAGATCGAAGTGACTCGCAATGTGGACGAGCGGAGGGTTTTGCTCGAGCGCCTTCTTGATTCTCTCTACTGTGAAGTTGTCATCAAGAAGAATTTCACCGGGCACGACTCCATTCGGACCGCCTTGCGTCCGGATCACGCTATCGAGTTCGCCGGGCACTGAGGGAAGGGCGGGAAAGCGTCCGTACTTCTTCGAGACACCCATTCCCAAACCGAACCAAGTCGTCACGACAGGCCGGTCAGCCAGACCACTGTCGTTCAGGGGAGTGAACGCGACGCTCTGATATTTCTCCACCAGATATTGCTGGCCATCGTTCAGTGCGGCCATCGGAATGTAGCGTAGAACGTCGTCGAGCGACCAGAGCAGCGTCCTAGCCTTGGCTCCTTGCAGATCCTGCTCGATCGGGCCGACCAAAATAGTGTAAAGCTCGCGCGCATCCGGCAGCGGATCGCCGTCCGAGGCGGACAACTCCCGCTTGAAATCTAAAACCTTCGCGCGCAAATCGGCGGGCGATATCGGAAACTGGCGCGCCACGATCGTGTTGGGCGTCACAACGATTGCCGTATATTGGTCATCGCCAACGAGCGTATAGATCGCTACAGTCCCGGGGTCGAGTTGGGAAAGTATGTATTGAATTCCGACGACAAGATGTCGGAGTTGGTTTTCGCTCGTCCGCGAGTGTTCGGTTTGGCCAAGCGAGCCGTGGATGTTGTCCAGAAACTGGTTCCATTCCTGATTGGCCACTTTCAATTGCGCATCGAGGTCGGCCAGATGCTGATCTTCTTCGGGCGTGCGCGAGGGCTTGGCGCGCAGTGAGGCCCATTCGCTGGCGATGGCGGTGACTCGGCTGGAGATATCCTGGAATTTCTTGTCCAGAGTTTCTTCGTCCGTGGTCATCGTGGGAGCCGTCAGGGCGGGCGCGCCACCGCGCGTATCCTGCCGGATGAAGTCGGAGTATTCCTGGTCCTTCAACAAGTCGAGCACCTGCTGTGCCTCCGGCAAACGGCCCTCGGCAATGAGGAGTTCGGCGAGTTTACGGTACACGCCTGATTTTGATTTCAGGAAGCTCTTCTGAGCCTCCGGTTGCAAACCTTGGATGTTGTGCCGGATATCCTGGAATTGCTCGATTGATTTCTTGCCAAAGAAGATCGCCAGTGAAAATTGCTTCTCGCCCTTCCAGTAGCTCATCAAATTGCTGAGAACGACCCCTTCTCTGAGAGGATCTTTCACTTCGCGGCTCAGCATCAAAGCTTGCGAGAAATTGTCCAGCGCGTCTTGGTTTTGGCCCAAATCGTTGCGGACCTTTCCAATGTTGCTGAGCGTTATCGATTCCCCATCACGGTCGCCCACTGCGCGATGGAGCACCAAGGCCTGCTGATAGTTGTCCAGCGCCTTCTGCTTCTCGCCCAAATCATCATAGGTGGCCCCAATGTTGTTCAGGTCGGTCGCTTCGGAAGCCCGGTCGCCCACCGCTTGCAACAGGGGCAGGGCCTGCTCAAAGTAGTCCAACGCCTCCTGCTTCTTGCCCAATTCGTTGCAGGCCTCCCCAATATTCGTTAGCGTCCTCGCTTCCCCACCGCGATCGCCTACTGCGCGAAACAGAGCTAGGGCCTGCCCGTAGTTGTCCAACGCCTTCTGCTTCTCGCCCAAGTCGTCATAGGTGGCGCCGATGTTGTTCAGGTCGGTCGCTTCCGCAGCCCGTTGGCCCTCGGCATGCAAGACGGGCAGGGCCTGCTGATAGTAGTCCAAGGCCTTTTGCTTCTCGCCGAGCGCGCTGTAGACGATTCCAATGTTGTTGAGGGTTACCGCTTCCCCACCGCGGTCGCCCACCGCGCGATACAGCGCCAAGGCGGGCTCATAGTTGTCCAGCGCCTTTTGCTTCTGGCCCAAATCGTTGGAGACCTTTCCAATATTGCTAAGCGTTGCGGCTTCCCCCTCGCGATCTCCCACGGCCCGGTACAGCGCCAGGGCCTGCTCATAGTTGTCCAGCGCCTTTTGCTTCTCGCCCAAATCGTCATAGGTGGCGCCGATGTTGTTCAGGCCGGTCGCTTCGCCAGCCCAGTCGCCCAACGAATGCAACGCGGGCAGTGACTGTTCAAAGTAATCCAAGGCCTTTTGCTTCTCGCCGCGCGCGCTGTAGACGATTCCAATGTTATTGAGGGTTACCGCCTCCCCACCGCGGTCACCCACTGCGCGATACAGCGCCAAGGCCGGCTCATAGTTGTCCAGCGCCTTTTGCTTCTCACCCAAAGCGGCATATGCAAGACCGATATTGTTGAGGGTGATCCCTTCCGCGTCCTGATCGCCCACCGCGCGGAGCAAGGGGATGGCCTGCGCATAGTGGTCCAGCGCCCCCTGCCGGTCGCCAAGCTCGTCGAGAACCCTCCCTACGTTTTCAAGAAGCACTCCTTCTTCATAATTGTCATCAATGGCTTTCCAAAGCTGCAGGGCGTCTTCGCCCACCTCGATCGCCTCCTTCTTTGATTCGGCGTCGCCCCGCACGTACAACTGGATTGCGTATGTTGTCTTGCGTTCTGCAGCGATGCGTGTCAGGTCTTGCGGTTGGGGCACTCGCAAGTCGGTGACCTGCACTTGATACTTCCCGCGAGCCGCGTTCGGGTAGAGAGACTTGACTTGAACTTCGTACGCACCCGGGGCCCCGGAAATCATGGAGGCCGGTTCCAGTCCCCAAGCACCGGTCAGACTGTAGGTCGTGGTGATCGGATTGCCGTCCGGCCCAACGAGTTCGAGCGCGACGTTTATTCCTTCTTGCTCGACGACCACGCGCAGGAATTCTCCCTTCTTCAGAACAATGCGGTAAACATTGGTTCCTCCACCCAGCAACTCGGATTCGACGGGCATACTAAGTTTGAGTTCACCGGGTTGGCTGGGAGAGGTGGCGGGCGCATTGGTTGCAGCAGGCTGGTTCGTGTGCTCCTGCGGGGAGCTGCTTTGCAGAGATGCCGAGGCGATGTTGGCGCTACAAAGCAGAGCCACGCATGCGACGCAGATGAACGCGGACCAGGACTTGGGGACAGCCAGTCGTTCCTCGGCCGAGTTCTTAATAGCTCTATGCAAGTGGCCAGCAAATTTATGCCGGGAGCCGAAAGGAGTCAATCTTTCGCGCACCAACGCTGAGTGCGTCAAGACTAGGTGCGCCCAAGAAAAATGTCCGACTCATCGATGCGAACCTACGAGAAGAGGCGTACGCGGGCTACTCGTGCTGGCTGACCGAGAGGAGGTTGCCGTCGGGGTCTTTGAACCAAGCTACGCGGGCGCCGGGGACGGTCCAGATGCCGCGCTCATCCTGACCGGGCAATTTGAAATTCTCACAACTGACACCCTTACCGGCGAGGGCCGTGACTGCTTTTTCGATGTCGGGGACTTGCCAGCCGAGAATCGTGAAGGAGTGCGGCTTGTATTCGGGCACTGGCGTAACGCGCAGCATCGTTCCGTTCGCGTCAAAGACAATGGCGAATTGATCGTCGCTGACGAGGCGGAGGCCCAGGACATCTTTGTAGAATGTTTTTGCAGCGTCCCTGTTGCGCGTGGGAATGAATGCGACGAGTTTGTGCGAGCCGAGTATGAAACCTCCATAACCGCGGGCGAGCGCTGCCGACCGGCATCATAGGGTCAGGCCACCGGACAGCATAAGGCAAGACGACCAAGTATTGCCATCACTCACATTGAATGCTGAGTGTCCTCTACCAGTTCGCGGTATCTGACTCGTGTTCGCCTGATGTCTTCATCGCTGAAATTTCCGAGGTCGAACCCCCGTAGTGTTAGCTTTCCCTCAATGTCTTCTGGATAGATCCACGCCACGAAAATTCTGTCCGGGCGCTCTTGAAATAGAATTGTTATAAGTGTGCCGCCAAAGGTATTTCTGTTTCTCGATAAAACAACAAATTTACTTCTGTAGTAATTCTTATTCCATTGATCCAATATCGTGTATTCTTCGTCAGTGCCAACTTCCCCTTTTAAATAAGCGTCAAAAAGTGTCCTCAGATATTTCACGTCTGAATTTGTGTAAACGAGGTAGTAGTTCTTAAGCTGCTCGGGGGTGAATTGCGCCACGCCATCGGGAATTCTCGAAGGCTGGTCGCCCTGTGCGGGGGGACTCTTTTGGTAAAGCTGCCCATCAAATTCGTATTTGCGGCCCTGCGTTTGGGCCGTCGCAAGAAAGTGCGTTTCGATGTCTCGAAGCCGATTTGTTCTGGTTTCCAAAATTGTTAGGTCGTGGGCGATGGTGGCCAACGCGATCTCATACCCCTGCGCTGTGGGACGCAAAATCCAGAAGCCAGCTCTGTTTGGGCCTTGCGAGATTCCAAGCCCCACGACTAACAAGTCGGTTTCGCTTTTCGGTCCGAGGTGCACCTCAGAGGCTAAAAACCAATCCTTGGGAATGTTCTCCAGTGAAAGCTGGCTATCTTTTAGGGCGCGCGCAATATTTCGGTCAGTGGCAAGGGCTTTTTTCGCAATATCGCTAAGGGTGAAAGGCTTCTCAAAAGGCGAGTCCATGCTGAACGACGTTTGCTCTGTAGAATCTGTTTGCTGAGCGATTTGCGCGTTAGCTGAAATAATCAGAAGACCAGCGAGGAAAAGACTGGAGGCTAAAATTCTTCGTGATAGAAAAATCGGAGGATTCATAGAGTAGACCCTTTCCGCCGACCGTCTATAAGCATACCACCGCAAATCTGCGAAGCGAATGGGAGCCGCTCACGATCGTAGCTATGGAATCATCAGCAAATCTCAGACCCCGACACGCGCGGTGGAACCAAACTCAGGAGTGAATTGCCACATGGGGCGCTTGCGGGGCCATCGGGCGTGGCCTAAGATGCGGATGGGGACGAGCGCGGAGGACGAATGCGATTCGACACGATCATTCAGGGCGGGACGATCGTTACGGCGACCGATTCCTACAAGAGCGATTTGGGGATTGCGGACGGGAAGATTTCGGCGATTGCGGCTTCGCTCTCGGCGGAGAACGCTACGAAGCGGATTGACGCGGCGGGGAAACTTGTTTTGCCGGGCGGGATTGACGTGCACACGCATCTGGACATGCCGTTTGGCGGGACGACCAGTGCTGATGATTTCGAGACGGGGACGCGAGCGGCGGCGTTTGGCGGAACGACGACGCTAATTGATTTCGCGATTCAGTACAAAGGGCAGACGCTGCGGCAGGCGTTCGACACGTGGATGGCGAAGGCGGAATCGAAGGCCGTCTCGGATTACGCGTTTCACTGCATCATCACCGACATTACGGGCGCGCAGCTGGACGAGATGGGCGAGCTGGTGCGCGAGGGCGTGCCGAGCTTCAAACTCTTTATGGCCTATCCCGGCGTCTTCATGCTGGACGACGCTTCGATTTTCAAGGCGATGTCGGCCGCGGCCAAGCACAACGGACTCATCTGCATGCACGCGGAGAACGGCGGCGCGATAGACGTGATCGTGCAGCGCGCGCTGGCGGAAGGAAAACGCGCGCCGAAGTATCACGCGCTGACGCGTCCGACGACGGCGGAAGCGGAGGCGACAGGGCGCGCAATCGCACTCGCGGAGATGGCCGGCGCGCCGGTTTACATCGTTCATTTATCTTGCAACGAGGCGCTCGAAAAAGTGCGCGAGGCGCGCGACCGGGGATTGCCGGCGTATGCCGAAACGTGCCCCCAATATCTTTACCTTTCGTTGGAGAATATGGACGCGCCGGGATTCGAGGGCGCGAAATACGTGTTCACGCCGCCGCTGCGCGAAAAATGGCACCAGGAGAAACTCTGGGAGGGATTGACGCGAGATACGCTGCAGGTGGTGTCCACCGATCATTGCCCGTTCTGCTTCAAGGAACAAAAGGAACTCGGCAAAGACGATTTCACGAAGATCCCCAACGGCGGGCCGGGCATCGAGCATCGGATGAGTTTGATTTACAGCGGCGGCGTGAACGGCGGACGCTTTTCGGCGAACCGGTTTGTGCAACTGACGGCCACGGCGCCAGCGAAATTGTTCGGACTCTATCCACGCAAAGGCACGATCGCGGTGGGCTCGGACGCGGACATCGTGGTGTTCGATCCGAACGAAGAGCACGTCATCAGCGCGAAAACGCACCACATGCGTGTGGACTATTCGATGTTCGAGGGAATACGCGTGAAAGGCGTGCCGAAGGTGGTGCTGTCGCGCGGGCGCGTGCTCATCGACAACGGAAAATTCGAGGGGCGCGCTGGCGCGGGTCAATTCGTGCGCCGGCAGAGCTATTCGGGCGCGTAGAACGATTCGGCCTTCGCCACAATAAATTCGGAGACCTCGGGCGCAAGACCGATGGAGAAGTGGCCCCGTTTGTCGAGCCGTTCATTCCCAACGATGCGCGTGAGTTCCGAGTCCTGCGGACGCAGACGATTGCGAATGGCGATCACGCCGGAATGGCGATTGTCCGGGTCCTCAATCGCGCCGCGCCCCCCGACGATCACGCGACACGCTGGGGCTGCGCTCGCGGGCGGCGCAATTCCCGCGCAAACTGACTCTCCGTGAAAATGCGCAGCGTAGCGTGAAGGGCGCCGGAAGCGTGGGTTCTACTCAGGCGCTTGGTACAGCGCCAGAACTTTTCCGACGATGAGATCCGAAATTTGGGGATTCCGGGAAACAGTGTAGTGATTGCCGTGAAGAAGATGAACATTTTCCAGGATGCGGGTGCGCAAAGGGTCCTGCGCGTGAATCGTGCCGCGGGCATGGAGAATCTCAGTATTGCGTTCGTAGAAATTAGCGGACTCGCGGACGTTGGTCGGCAAGGTTTTGTCCGTGAGGCCGACGCTATCCACTTGGACCGTCAGTTCGATGGGAATGCCGGCCTGCTGCAAACGGCGAGCGAGCGAAACCGTGGCCCATCCGCCGAAGCTGTGGCCGTAGATGACGACCTTCGGGCCATTGCGAATTACGTCCGGGGTGAGCTGGGCATCATTCTGCGCGCCGAACTGCCGGCGCACCCAGCGGTAACCGTGAGGCCAGTTATACGCTGAGAAAGTGTGGACGCACAGGTTGGGAACGTCCAAGGTTCGCAGCCGATCGCGAATCCAGACAATGCCGGAGGCGGAAGTGGTGGCGGTTTCGAGGCCACCGGTGTAGCCGACGACAACGACCTGGCAGGGCGCCGGTGTCGCGCTGATGGGCGATTTTGCGCCGGGCGCAGCGTGGAGGGAGCAGGCGCAAAGGAAAATCGCGCAGGCGACCGGGCAAAGAAACCTCGTATCGATACGAATCGGGGACTCCCGCGCTTCTTGACCTGAAGCAGAAGCGGCACTAAGGACGGCGCACTGCCTTGACCCAAGGGATGCCAGCCAGTCCATCCTGGAGGACAACGATCACTTCATCCCCGGCGTGAAAACGGTCAAAATCGTCGCGCGGAACAGGGACGCGTTCGATGGTTCGGCCGCCGCGCCACGACGTTACCACAAGACGATAGCCGCGCGGCAAACCCGCCACGCTCACTTTACCGATGACGGCGGCGGGCTCGGTTCGGGGAATTCTGGAATCGAACCGGCCGTTCACGAGCAACACCGAGGCGAGAACCCACGGCACGGGGATCAATCCAAAGTATATCCGCTTCAGGGCTTCCACTTCCTGATGCCGGCGCGCGCGATGCTCTATCCAGTACCCCAAGCCGAGCGCCGCGAAAAAAATCACGCCCATGAAAATCAAAATGGAATCGAGTTCCACGGGAGGAAAAATCTGACTGGCCGGAACAAAGAGCACGGCGCCGACCAGAAACCAAGCGGTGCGTTGCACCAGCCGGCGACGCAGGACGACCTCCGCCGCCGCCGACGTCAGGCCGCACGCGGGACACTGGTCCGACTGGCACTCGGCGCCGCAATCGAGGCAATGGGTCATCGCCCGGAAAGCGAATGGAGCAGGGCTTTCAGGCGAGAAGCGCCTTCCGCTTCGGCCGTCTTGACGCTGGCGCCGATGCCGCGCCCGGGCTCCACGCGCCGAACCACGCAATGCAACGTGATCGGCGGATTGAGCGCGAGCCGGGCCTCGAAGGTCGCACCGACCCAAAGCGGATGCTCCATCTCGATGAACATTCCGTCGCTGCTGATCTCGCGGACGTGGGCCTTCAGGGTGGCCGAGCCCCACTCGATTTCGAGGCCGGCGTGGTACGGGAAGCGCGGCTCATACCGGCGTTCGGGTGAACCTTGCGGCGGGGCGAAGTTCTTTGAACTCATCCGAACCTCTCTAGACGGGGCGATGCTACGGGCGGTATTGCGCGCTGTCAAGCCGCGGAGAAGCGGAGAGTTGCGCGCGAGGTAAACTACTAGGATCCGGCAGGCGAAGGTGAAGAATCTCGCGGCTGCGGACGGTGCGCCAGTTCATGTTGGAGATACTGGCGGAGATTCGCAGGAAGATGCGCCAGGGAAAGCAGATCCTCGAGATCGCTAAGGGTAAGCTCAGGGAGAAACGCGAGGATCCGGTCGAGCGGCGCGCGTGGGTGGCGGACGAGCGCAAGGCGCACCGTTATGTGCGCGGACCATTTCGCGTGGCGGGCGATTGCGGCGACGTTTTCCGCTGGAAGCGTGGCGCGGGCCAGCGTCTTGAGAATTTGCGATTCGGTGAGGAACGGATTTTCCAGCGCGAGCGCCACGACGGCGACATTGGGGTCGGTGAGCAGCGCGCCCGCGACGCGAGCGGAACCACGGCGCGCGACCATGCGCTTTTGTCCCAACGGCAACTGGTTGATGCGGCCGAGGACGAGTTCTTCGGCGAGCCGGCGAAGTTCGGGCGCCACGGCGGGCTGTAAACTGAGTTGAATCAAATCGAGGAGATAGAGCTCGCGCAACAAACGCGTCGAGATACGGCGCGGCGTGTGGGGATGCGCGGCGAGTTTTCGGCGGATGGAAGCATTCGTCATCCACACTTTTCTTCTTGCGATGGAATCGAGAATCGTGGCGGGAAGATCCTTGCGCTCGAGCAGGATGCTGATGTGCTCGGGTTCGATGGCCGGATTTTCGAGTAGCGCGGCGATCACTTCGATGCGTTCATCATGGAGATGCGCGGGGATGGCGTCGCGGGTGACAGCGGCGGCGCTCGCCGCGTCCAAGCGGTGCGCTTCGTGAGCGGCGCCGGGCGCGGGCGAGGACGGCTTAGTCGTCGGAGCCATGGGCTGCGCGAGCCGAGAGCGGCTCGGCCAAACGCTGCGCCATGCGCGCCGCGCCAACGGCCGGCGATACCTCTAGCGCGCAGATCTTCGCGGCGGGCAAGCCGCTGCGAAGCACCGAGTCCAGCATCGCTTCGAGCGTCGGGCTGCGGCCGAATACTCCGCCGGCCTTCGCCAGCGTGAATTCCTGCTCGCGCAGCCCGAGCGAGCGCGCCACGCTCATGGCTAGGCGCGAAAGTTCCAGCGCGGCGGAAAACAGGATTTCGCGCGCGGTGCTGTCTTCGGCTTCGGCGGCTTCGACTACCACGCCGAAAACGCGGGTGAAGAATTCGCCGGCGTTGCCGGCGATACGGTCGGTGAGATCGTCCCAGGTGGGGCATTCGAGCGTGGTGGCGATCATCTCCGCGAGAATCGTTACCGGCCCGTTGCGATCGCGCGTCTGCGCAACGGCCGCAACGGCGCGGCGCCCGATGTCATAGGCGCTGCCTTCGTCCCCGATCCAGGGGCCGTAGCCGCCGGCGCGCGACGTCTCGCCCGCGGCATTTCGCCCGTAAGCCGCGGAGCCCGTGCCCGCGACCAAGACCACGCCGGGGCCGTTCCCAACGGCGGCTTCGAGCGCCACTTCCAAATCCGTGGCGACGTGGACCGTGGCCGCGGGAAATTGCTCCACCAGATAAATCAGCAGTTTGCGCGCGACGCTTCGCCGGCCCGCGCCCGCCATCCCGGCCACCGCTCCAGTAATCTGGCGCGGATGCAGCTTCGCTTGCGCGAACGCTTCCGCCGCCGATTGCGCTACGGCGGAAAATGCCGAAGGGAATCCGACGCGCAACGGGTTCGACGGGCCGCCGCGCCCTTCGCCGACGACTGTGCCCGCGCCATCCAGGATGACGCAATCCGTCTTTGAACCGCCGCCGTCGATTCCGAGAAAATGTGGCATTCCGTGGTCCTGCCGGATCCTGACCGCAAACTACATCGCAGAAAGTTCGCGAACCGCAGAGCACGATTCGGCTGCACTTGACGCCGGCCCACGCCGCTCACTATTATCGCGCGACTTTCCCGGATTGCGAGGCAATGCGTCTCCGCGGCCTTGACCTGACGATCATTATCGCCTATCTGGGCGGAATCACGCTGCTCGGCGTGCTGCTGCGCCGCGGACAGCGCAATCTACGCGACTATTTCCTCGGCGGGCGCACGGCGCCGTGGTGGGCGCTGGCGCTCTCCGTGGTCGCGACGGAAACCTCGACGCTGACTATCATCGGCACGCCCGCCTTGGCGTTCGCCGGCAATCTAGGCTTTTTGCAACTCGTGCTCGGCTACCTCGCGGGCCGCGTGGGGATCGTGGCGCTCTTCCTTCCCCATTATTTTCGCGGCGAGTTTTATACCGCATACGAATACATCGAGCAACGATTTGGGAAGCGCATGAGAGCCGCGGCCGCGACCCTCTTTCTGGTGACGCGCGCGCTGGTGGAAGGCGTGCGCGTGGCGGCCGTGGCGCTCGTGGTGGGCGCGGCATTCGGCACGGGTCCGCGCGCGTCTGTGGCGCTCGTGCTGGGGCTGACGCTGCTGTACACCTTTGAGGGCGGGATGAAGGCCGTGATCTGGACGGATGTGGCGCAGACCGTGCTGTATCTGGGCGGGTCGCTCGCGGCGTTTTTCTTATTGTTGCACCGGATTCCGGGCGGCTGGGCTGAGGTGGTGCACGTTTCCGCCGCAGCGGGCGATAAGCTGCGTGTGTTCGATTTCTCATTCAGCCTGAGAGATCCGGCGAAAACGTACACATTTTGGTCCGGCCTTGTGGGCGGATGCTTTCTGACGATGGCCAGCCACGGGACGGACCAGACGATCGTGCAGCGGCTGCTGGCGGCGCGGTCGGAGCGCGAGAGCAAGATTGCGCTGCTCTCGAGCGGCGCGGTGATCTTCGGGCAATTCGCGTTGTTCCTCGTGCTGGGCGTGATGCTGTTCGTCTGGCACGGCGCGCCCCCGATTGCGGCCGGGGCTAGCTACGATTGGGTGTTCCCGAACTTCATCGTGTCCGCCATGCCGGCGGGTTTGCGCGGGCTGATGATGGCTTCGATTCTGGCGGTGGCGATGTCGAATTTGAGCGGATCGCTCAATTCGCTGGCGGCGTCCAGCGTGGTGGATTTTCGCAATTTGCGCGGCGGCGCGGTGGCGATTGATGCGGGGTCGCAGGCACGCCTCTTGCGGCGTTCGCGCTGGATGACCGTTGTGTGGGGCGTCGTCCTACTTTTTCTGGGAACAATACATTGGGGGCCGCTGCTCGAGGCGGGGCTCACGATTGCGTCCATCACGTTTGGGAGTTTGCTGGGGATTTTCTTGCTGGGATTTCTGGTGAGGCGCGCGAATGCGATTGGCGCGTTTGTAGGAATGATCACGGGACTCGCCGCGATGTTTGTGATTCAACGCGAGAAGTTGCTGGTGTGGACGTGGTTCGTTCTGGCGGGCGCAGTGATTACGTTTGGGGTGGGACTAATTGTTAGCCTGGCTTCGCCGGGCGACGAGAGCGCAGGCTAAGCGCCTAGTCGGCGGGAACAGGGGGACAGGCACTCTTGCCTGTCCTCCGCTGGGTGTGACGAAAAGAAAGATCTGGACAGGCAGGAGTGCCTGCCCTACCCGCTAATCCGACCATGCTGCCGGCGTGCGGTCCCAGCGATGAGCCTTCAGTTTTTGGAGAAGCCCCGCGTCCAGCGGGCCGGCGTCGCTTGCGGCGATATTCTCTTTTACGTGAAGCGCCTTTCTCATCCCGACGATGGTCGTGCTCACCAGCGGATTCGAGAGGATGAATCGCAGGCTCATCTCCGGGAGACTCATGCCCGGCGGGACAATCTTCTTCAGTTCCTCGACGCGTTCTAAGGTTCTCTCAAGATTTCCGGAGCCGAAGTAGCGCGCACGCCAATCGTTCGGCGGGAACTTCGTTTGGAGCGTCATCTTGCCGCCCAGGCTGCCTTCGTCCAGCGGGACCCGCGCGATGACGCCGATATTCATTTTTTTGCACAGCGGGAAGAGTTTGTCCTCCGGCGCCTGATCGAAAACGTTGTAAATCACTTGGACCACATCCACGAGACCCGTCTCGATGGCTTTGATGCCGTTCTCCGGCTCCCAACGATTGAGGCTCAGTCCGAACCAGCGAATCCAGCCGCGCTGCTTCAGCTCTTCGACGGTCTTACGAAAGTCGGGCTCGGCGGTCCAGCCGTCATCCCAGACGTGGAATTGCAGAACGTCGATCGTCTCGACGCGAAGCTTTTCGCGAATGCGCTGGGCGTACTCGAAGACGTGATCGGGCGGAAACACTTCGCTGTATTTGTAGCTCGGCAAAGAGGGCCATTTGCGATTCTTCGGCGGAACTTTCGACGCGGCATACAGGCGCTTGCCGCGATTGCGCGCCAGCGTCTCGCCCAGCAGGCCGTCGCTATTGCCGTCGCCGTAGGCCCACGCCGAATCAAAGAACGTGCAGCCGGCATTCACTGAGGATTGCAGCGATTCGAGCGATTCGCGGTCGCTGGAGCCGCTCCACCCGCTCATGCCCCAAAGCCCGTAGCCGATGTCGCTGACGGAAACGCCGGTCCGGCCAAATGTGCGATATTGCATCTTCTCACCCCTGACAAAGTATTCCGAAAGCTGAGAGGATTGTGCCACAATCCGGGCAATCCCATGGCAGCCCCAGGCCAAATGCAGCCCGCTCCGGAACCGCGTGAACCCTACTGGGTGAGGAAGCCCGGGGTCACGGTCAGCGTCTGTGTGGCCGCCTTTGTAATCCTAATTACGCTCTACCTCGTAACGTTCCCGCTTCCTCGAGGACTGTCACATGATGAACTCTTTCGGGTTGAGGGGGTCTCGATGAGGCCGACGGTGGACGATGGCGAATTCGTTCTCGTCCAGAAGGATGCTTATGTTTACCAACAACCGCAACGGGGCGACATCGTCGTGTTTCTGGCCCCGAATGGCAGGGGCCTATATTTGAAACGAGTGATCGCGGTCGGCGGTGATACGGTTTCGTGGTCGAGCGACAGCACGATCGTGAATGGCAAGAAACTCTTCGAGCCCTACCTTTATGGCTTTCACCCAAATCGGTCGAATGATTCGAACGAAGATTCTTCTGACGATGACGTTGAACCAGTGCACGTGCCTCCAAACTCGTTTTTTGTAATGGGGGACGAGCGCGACCGAAGTAATGACAGCCGAGTCCCAGGATTCGGGTGTGTTCCGCTGCATAACATCCGAGGCAAGGCCATTTCGGCCGGAAAAAGCCGTATCCGATTGCTGCTTTCAAAATGACGGCAGATTCACTAGATCAAACATCGGCACAAAGCTGATTCAAGAGGGCTGCGCCACGCGGAGTTCGCCGGCTTTGCTCTGTATGCTGCGCCCGGAATGCAAAGCAATTGGAAGGGATGCAGTGCACTCGGGATGCAGGATGCGCGCGAGAATTTCGATGCCGTCCACCAGGCGCGGCCCCGAGCGGGAAAAATAACTTGAACCGTCCACGAAATGAATGCGGCCACTTTTCACCGCGGACAATTCCTGCCAGCCCGGCGGCAGCGGCGCGGCGGCATAATCGGCGGCGGCCTGCTCGGCGTTGTAGCCGCAGGGCATCAGTATAATTACGTTGGGCTTCATCGCGAGAACCTCATTCCAATTTACTGTGACAGATGGAATCCCGGGGCGGCCAAGGACGTCCGTGCCACCGGCGCGCTCGACCATTTCCGGAACCCAGTGTCCACCAGGGAACGGCGGGTCGAGCCATTCAAGGCACAGAACGCGCGGCCGCGGTTGGCCGGCAACTGCGCGCTCGACAGCGGCGAGACGCGCTTCGAGCGACGCAACGACTTGCGCGGCCTGCGCCGAGCGCCCGGTGATTTCACCGATCGTGCGAATGTCGTTGTAAACGTCTGCGAGCGATTGCGGATCCAGCGTGAGGATGCGCGGCGCGTGCGGAAGCGTGGCGAGCGTCGCGGCCAGATCGTCGGGCGTGGCGGCGCAGACATGGCAGAGATCTTGAGTGATGATGAGATCGGGATCGAGTTCGGCGAGGGCTTGAGAGTCCACGGAATAGAGGCTTTCCCCGCGGGCGACGTGTTCGCGCACTCGGCGATCCACTTCACCGGCGGGCAGGCCAGGAGAAATGCGCGGGTAAACGACCACGCGTTTGTTCCGAGCCTCGGGCGGGAAATCACATTCGTGGCTCACGCCGCAAATCTCAGCGTCGAGGCCGAGCGCGAAAAGAATTTCCGTGGCCGACGGAATCAGTGAAACGAGGCGCAAGGCGGCATTGTCTTATACTGGCGGCGTGTGTGGCGGGATCAGGGATAGAGCAGATATTTTGCGCGAATGCGGCGGAATGCCTCGAGGTCCTTCGACCAGCCGGCGATGATTTCGGCGGGCGGATCGCCGCGTTCGAGGCGCGCAATTGTTTTTGCATTACCGATCAGGAAAATCATTTTGGACACGTCGAAATACGCGGGATAGCGTTTGCTTAGCGTTGCAGCTATCTCGATGCCCAGTGCGATCGAGCCTCCCTGCGCGTCGAGCCCGAACACTCGGTGAGGCACGCTCGTTATCTCCGCGCCTTCGCAAAGCTGTCCCGCGTACAGACCGGATTGCGGCGTGAAGTGGACGGGCGAGAAGTAAACATCGTAGGGGATGTCTTCGCCGAGCTCGGCAACAAACACGTCAGCGTGAATCCAGGGTGCGCCAAATTGCTGGAACGGCTTATCTGTGCCGCGGCCGACCGAAACTCCGCCAGCCTGCAAGATCTCCAGGCTGGGATAAATCAGCTCCTCCACGAAAGACCGCAGATTCGGCGAGGGACTGACCCACGGTAATCCCGTTTGGTCGAACTGCTCAGCACGATTCCAATTTTTCATGGCGACGACGTGCAGATCACAATGCAGATGCTTTTCGGCATTGAACATTTGCGCCATTTCGCCGAGGGTCATGCCGGGTTGTAGGGGCATTGGAAAATATCCGACGAAGTTTGTCTTGTCGCGGTCGAGCATTGGGCCATCTACGAAAAAGCCGCCGAGCGGATCGGGGCGATCGAGAACGTAGAACGCGATGTGATGCTGTGCGGCCGCCTCCATCGTGTAACCCATCGTGGTGATGTAGGTGAAGAAGCGCACGCCGGCATCTTGAATGTCGAAGACGAGGGCGTCGATGCCCGCGAGCATTGCGTCGGTGGGGCGGGTCGTTTCTCCGTACAGGCTGTAAATTGGCAAGCCGGTTTGCGCGTCGGTTGAGGAGGGAACCCTTTCGTCTTCCGTGCCGCGAATTCCATGCTCCGGGCTGAAGAGCGCGACGAGCTTCAAGTTGGGCGCGTGCGCGAGGAGATCGATCGTGCTATGGCCTGCGCGATCGCGGCCGGTTTGATTCGTAATCAGGCCAATCCGTTTGCCGCCGAGCGGGGCGAAATTTTCGGCTTCGAGGACGTCAATGCCGGTGAGCGTGTGCCCACCCTGCGATTTCGTCTTGGCTCGCGCCTCAGCCGCCGCTGTCAGCACCAAGATGCAGACAATTGAAAGCCCAATCCGCCCATGCTTCCGAAGTCTCATGAATGATCTCGCCGCGCGGCGCGCGCCCCCGTGACCATTCGAGCGCGGCCGCAGCCGCTTCATTGTACGCGGCGAAGGGCGTGCTATATACTGCCAGCGCATGCAGGAGTCCACTTCGCCGGCCAGGCACTGACGTGAAAGCGAAATACTGGCTCCTGATTTTCGCGCTCCTTCTGATGGCACGCACCGCGGGCACCGCCAAACCTTCGCAATCCAGTACGGCGCAGGATCCGCCGTCCAGCGACGCTTCCGAGCGTTGGGTCCGGCAAACGCTCAAAGGCATGACGCTCGACGAGAAGCTCGGACAGTTGCTCGTCGTCTATTACTTTGGCGGACTGACCTCAACCGAAAGCCCGGAATATCAAACGCTTCTGCGCGACGTCGAGCAACAGCACGTCGGCGGATTCATTCTGCAAACGCACTCGACGCCGACCGGGCTCGACCGCAGCCAAGCCTATCCGACCGCGGCGCTTGCGAACGAACTCCAGCGGCACGCGAAAGTTCCGCTGCTGGTGGCGGCGGACTTCGAGCGCGGCACCGCGTATCGCCTGGAAGACGGCACGTCGTTCCCGCACCAGATGGCGGTGGCGGCGACGGGGCGTCCGGAAGACGCTTACACGATGGGCAAAATCACGGCCATCGAAGCGAGGGCCGTCGGCGTGAATTGGGTGTTAGCTCCCGTCGCGGACATCAACAACAATCCCGACAATCCAATCATCAACACGCGCTCCTTCGGAGAGGATCCGCAGCGCGTGGCGCAATTCGTGACAGCGTACGTGCACGGCGTGGAGGAAAACGGCGCGCTGGCTTCTGCCAAACATTTTCCCGGCCATGGCGACACCAGCACGGATTCGCATCTCGGTTTGCCGAGCGTACCGGAGACCCGCGCACAGATCGAAAGCGGGGCCCTGGTTCCCTTCCGCGCAGCAATCGCCGCGGGCGTGAGCACGATCATGACGGCGCATCTTTCGATTCCCGCGCTCGAAGCCGATCCGAATGTTCCTTCTTCCCTTTCGCCCGCAATCGTGACGGGCTTGCTGCGCGACGAGCTTGGTTTCCGCGGGCTGGTGGTGACGGACGCACTGGACATGGGCGGTGTGACTACGCGCTATCCGCCCGGCGAAGCGGCGGTGCGCGCGATTTTGGCGGGGACGGACATTTTGCTGCTTCCTCCGGTGCCGGACGCGGCCCTGGCCGCGCTGCGCGAGAGCGTGGCTTCGGGACGCATTCCGATGTCGCGCATTGACGACGCCGTGACGCACGTGCTGCGCGCGAAAGCCAAGCTCGGTCTGGAAAAAAACAGCCAAGTGAACCTCGCAGCGATTTCGCAAATAGTGGGGCGGCCTGAATTCCAGCGCGCGGCGCAAGACATCGCGGATCGCGGCGTAACGCTGCTGAGAGACGATCAGCATATTTTGCCGCTCGATGCGGCGCGCCCGTTGCGCGTGCTTCTCGTTGCGCTCTCGGGCGATCCGGACACCTACCCCGGCGGGGATCTCGAGCAGGAAATTCGCTGGCGCGTGGGATCGTTGCAAGTGGTGCGCGCGGATACGCAATTCGCGGGCGCGGCGACGATCAAATTGCCGCCGCCGGATTCCTACGATGTGGCGATCGCGGCGGTGCTGGTTCGCGTCGCGGACCGCAAAGGATCGGTCGGTTTGCCGGACGACGAAGCGGCGATCGTCAGCCAGGTGTTTGCGGCGGGAAAACCGGCCATTGTCGCGTGCTTTGGTAGCCCGTATCTCGCCGAGCGATTCCCGCAGGCGAAAACGTGGATCGCGGCGTTCAGCACGGCGGACGTTTCGCAGCAAGCGGTGGGCCGCGCGCTGTTCGGACAGATCGCCATCGGCGGGCGGCTGCCGGTGGAGATTCCGGGCGTGGCGGCGGTGAACTCGGGCCTCGATCTCCCCGCGAATCCGATGAAGCTTGCACCCGCGGATTCGTCGATGCAGGCGCAGCTTCAGCCGGCGTACGACGTGCTCGACCGCGCTGTGGCAGATCGCGCATTCCCCGGCGGCGTGTTGGCCGTCGGCTATCGCAATTCGCTCGCAGTGCACGCGTTCGGCCGGCAAACGTACGACGCGAATTCGCCCGCGGTGACGCCGGAAACGATTTACGACGCGGCGTCGCTCACGAAATCGGTGGTCACTACGACGCTCGTGGCCATGCAGGTGGAAGCCGGGCAAATCGATCTCGATGCGACGGTGGCGCATTACATTCCCGAATGGGCCAGCGGGCCGAATCCCGACTGGCGCGGCCGCGTGACGATTCGTCACCTACTGACACACACCTCCGGACTGCCGGCGCACGAAGATTTCTATAAGACAATCAAAACGCGGCAGGAGATGATCGCCCAAATCTGCGCCGTGCCGCTAGCTTACGAACCGGGAACGCAATCGGTATACTCCGATCTTGGATTCATTTTACTCGGCGAAATTCTCCAGCGCGTGACGGGCCGCCCGCTCGATCAACTTGCGCGCGAACGGATTTTTGCGCCGCTGGGAATGGAGAGCAGCGCGTTCAAGCCGGGCAGGGCTCTGCTCCCGCGGATCGCGCCGACCGAGATGGATTCGGCTTGGCGCAAACGGCTGATTCGCGGCGAGGTGCACGACGAAAACGCGTTTGCGATGGGCGGCGTCGCGGGACACGCGGGAATGTTTGCGACCGCGCCGGACATCGCCGCGTTCTGCCAGATGGTGCTCAACGGCGGAATCTACGCGCACAAGCGGCTGCTCGCGCGCGCGACGCTCGACCAATTCACTGCGCCTTCGCCGCTCGGACAAGGGACGCGAACGCTTGGTTGGATGTTGCCGACGGAAAATTCCGCCAGCGGACATTTTTTTTCACCGGGCAGCTTCGGGCATCTAGGATTCACGGGAACATCCATCTGGATCGATCCGAATCGCGGGCTTTTTGTAGTTTTGCTCACGAATCGCGTTTATCCAACTCGGGACAACGAGAAGATTCAGCAGGTGCGTCCCGCCGTGCATGACGCCATCCTTCAGGCGCTCGATCCCTCCAAGAAATAGAACCGCAATGCGGCAGCAATTACTTCGAACGCATTTTTCTTCTTACGGCGAGAATCTTTGCGGGGAGATTCGGGCGGAACTAACGGGTGCCGACGACGTGCGAATTCTCAGCCGTCGCCGTCGAAGAATCCTCGGATCTGCGGTTCGCGCCGACGTTGGATTGCGATTCGCGCCAATCGTCGTAGCGATCGGAAACCATGATGTGGAAGCAGCGCTCGCGGCGTTCCTCTTCCGGCTCGACCAATCCCTGTTGTTTGAGGGGCAGGAGATACTGTTCGACCCAGACGATTTCTTCGTGGGTCATACCGAGGCGCTGGAGGTCCACGGTGATTCCGGCGAGATGCGAGGAAGCGAGTTCGCCGGTTTCGGCCGCTGCATTGGGATTATGGCGGCGAAGTTTTTTCTGAACTTCAGCGGTGCGCACGGCGGAATTGAGCTGAATCTGATCGTGAAACTGCCGGTAGTAATCGGCGCTCAAGTCGTTCAGAAAATCGAGCGTCCAGGGGCGGCAATAGCGGCGTTCGGGATCGAGGCGCGGGTCGATGCGCAAGGTCTCGTTTGGCACGATCGCCACGAGCTGGCCTTCGGCCACCAACTCTTCAAGCTGCTCTTCATTCTGAATGCGCGGCAACTGCAGGCGATCCACCTCATCGTTCTGGATCACCATGGATTCGTGCGTGGGGCGGAAGAGCGGCGTCCACAGGACGCGATGAGCGCGGCCATGATGCAAGCTCGTGCGAACCGAGCGCCGGGTGGAACGCGTCGGACTTGCGAACGCGGGAACGCACGCAAAGGCCAGTAGCAGGGCCAGCGAAACCATTCGAGACTGGGTCAATCGGCTCACTTTGGCTGCGTCCCTATCGCCGGGGACTCCGGAAGCAGGGTGCGTATTCTACCCCGCCATCAGGAATCTCCAATGCCCAATTTTCGGATAATGCTGGAAGGTTTTCCTACTGTACAAGAGGACAATTCCAAGACTGAAACACCCTGTACCAACGGACAGGGTCGAGCGCGGTTATAATCGCAGCGGTGAAACGCACACTACAGAATTCACGCGCGACACGCGGTCCGCGGCCGGTGCGCGCGACGGAGCGGCGAAATCCCCGCACACGCGGCCTGGATCGCATGAGCACAATCGGAATGCTGCGCGCGATGAATCGCGAGGACGCGAGCGCCGCGGGCGCCGTGCGGCGCGCACTGCCCGCAATCGCGCGCGCCGTGGATGCGGCCGCGCAAGCCCTGCGAAATGGCGGCCGGCTTTTCTACCTGGGCGCGGGCACCAGCGGGCGTCTTGCGGCGCTCGATGCAGCGGAATGTCCACCGACGTTCGGCACTCCCGCGAAGATGGTGCAAGCGGTGCTTGCCGGAGGCAGGCGTGCGCTGACGGGCGCGACGGAAGGCGCGGAAGATTCCGCGAGCAATGGCGCTCGCGACCTTGCGCGGCGTGGCGTCGCGCGAGGCGACGTGGTGGTGGGCATCACGGCCAGCGGAGAGACGCCATATGTACTGGGCGCGATCGAGTATGCGAAGCGGCGCGGCGTGGCCACGATCGGAATCGCGTCAAATCGCAATTCGACGCTCGGGCGGCGCGCGCGAATTGCCATCGTCATCGAGACGGGCCCGGAGGCAATCACCGGCTCGACGCGGCTCAAAGCCGGGACAGCACAAAAGATGGTCCTCAACCTGCTATCAACAGCAACGATGGCGCGGCTGGGGAGGGTTTACGACAATTGGATGATCGGCGTGGCATTGACGAATCGCAAGTTGCAGGCGCGCGGGCTGCGAATCCTCAGCGACGCGAGCGGGGCGGGAGTGTCACAGGCGGCACATGCGCTGCGTCAATCGAGACACGACCTGCGCGTAGCCTTGATCATGCTGAAAGCGGGAGTGGGTGCCGCGGAAGCGCGACGCAGATTGTCCCTCGCGCGTGGAGACTTGCGCCGGGCGCTCGGCGGGAAATCGCAGGCCGGCCTGCAAATCAAATGGACAAATTTCTAATTCAAGGCGGGAACCGGCTCGAAGGCACCATCCGGATCGGCGGGGCGAAAAATGCGGCGTTGCCGGCGATGGCCGCGGCGCTGCTGACGGCCGACGCGGTGCGCCTCGATAATGTGCCGCGCGTGCGCGACATTATCACCATGGGGCAACTGCTCACACGCATGGACGTGCACGTCGAGTTTCCGGAGATGCCGCCCACCGCGCTAAAGATCGAGGCGCGGCGCGTGACGCACGCCGAGGCGCCGTACGAACTGGTGCGCACCATGCGCGCTTCGATTTTGACGCTTGGGCCGCTGGTGGCGCGGACGGGTTACGCCCGCGTCTCGCTGCCGGGCGGCTGCGCGATCGGCACGCGGCCCGTGGATTTGCACTTGAAAGCGCTGGAGAAAATGGGCGCGGAAATTTCCACGGAGCACGGTTACATCGAAGCGCGCGTTCCGGGCAACGGCCGGTTGCGCGGCGCGCACATCCTTTTTGAAAAAATTACCGTGACCGGAACGGAAAACGCGCTGATGGCCGCCGCGCTGGCGGAGGGGGAAACGCGCATCGAGAACGCCGCACGCGAGCCGGAAGTGACCGACCTCGCGGAACTTCTCATCAAGATGGGCGCGCGCATCGAAGGATTGGGCAGCTCGACGCTGACTGTGCAGGGCGTCTCGCGCCTGGGCGGCGCTTCCCACACCATTATTCCCGACCGAATCGAGACCGGAACGTTTCTGGCGGCCGGCGCGATCACCGGGGGCGAGCTGCTCTTGACGAACTGCGCGCCGGGACATCTCGCGGCGGTGATTGCCAAAATGGAAGAGACCGGAGTGGAGATCCGGAACGAAGCGCCAGGGGAACTGCGCGTGCGCGCGCCGAAGAAACTCGTCGCTTCCGGACTCATCACGGAGGAGTATCCGGGATTCGCCACGGACATGCAGGCGCAATTCATGGCGCTGGTCACGCAAGCCGAAGGCGTCTCGGTCATTACCGAAACGATTTTCGAGAACCGCTTCATGCACGCGAGCGAAATGATGCGCATGGGCGCGAACATCTCGATCGAAGGACGCCGGGCGATCGTGCGGGGACCGTCGGTGCTGACGGGCACAAACGTCATCGCTTCGGATCTGCGGGCGAGCGCATCGCTGGTGCTGGCCGGGCTGGTCGCGCTGGGGAGCACCGTCGTCGATCGCGTGTATCACATCGATCGCGGGTACGAGCGCATCGAGCAGAAATTATCTTCGGTGGGCGCGCGCATCGAGAGAGTGCGCAACCCCTCCTGATCCACGTCCGCGCGCAGACTCGGGATTACGTTGCCGAGGCGCCGGCGGTAGCGGGACGCGCGCGCGCCATTCGTTTGCGGCGATCCGCCTGGGCCGCCATTTTGCCCGCGATGGCCAAGAGCAGCGAACGATCCCTCGCCCTGATTTTTGCAAACATTTTCCGGAAATCGGCCAAAAGGAGAGTGTCTTCGCCGTTGTCCCAACTCCCCTTGCCGTTTTGATTTTTTAGGAAAGCTGCGTGCGCTTTCGGATCGGCGCCGTCGTAAAAGATTCGGTACAGGGGAATCTCAAGACCGCGCGCCAATTTTTCAAGGGTTTCGAGCGAAGGGACCGTGCGGCCGGTCTCGACTCGAGAGATGTAACACTGGTGAAGGCCTGTTCGTTTTCCGAGTTCGACCTGCTGGAATTCCTTCTCCTCGCGCAGAGCCTTTAATCGGTACCCAATGACCATGTCCGCCCCCTTTCAACATGGAATGGGAACATGGCGCATAATACCACTAATTATGAATATATATAACGATAAATAAACGGGCCGAAAAAAAGCCACGGGAACCCTTTTCCGTTGTTAGGGAGGTGGGGGCGGGCAGAAAAAAGGGCCCCGATGAAATCGGGGCCCTCACAACGCGTGCCGTGGGATTCGCAGCGCGAAATACGCTTTACGATTCCTTAGGCTGGTTGGCTTCCGCCTTCTGTTTATCGCGCTGCTCTCGCAAAACGGCTTTGCGGGAGAGGCGGATCTTGTTGCCCTCGATTGCCAGGACCTTCACCAAAACCTGGTCGCCCAACTTCAGTTCGTCGCGAACATCCTTAATGCGCTGTTCCGCGATTTCGCTGATGTGGAGCAAGCCGTCGGTTCCGGGGAAGAGTTCGACGAACGCGCCAAATTCCGCAAGCCGAACGACCCTGCCCAGATAGGTTTTGCCGATTTCGGCGGAGGCGGTGACGTCGCGAATCATTTGCAGGGCTTCGTCCGCAGCCTTGCCGTTTCCGGCGAAGACGTGAACCTTGCCGTCGTCCATGACGTCGATCTTGACGCCGGTGGCTTCGATGATCGAGCGGATCTTCTTGCCGCCGGGTCCGATGAGGTCGCGGATCTTGTCGGTCGGAATCTGGAGCAGATAGAGACGCGGCGCGTAGGTGGACATCTTTTCGCGCGCGGTGGTGAGCGTGCCGTCCATGACGTCCAGGATTTGCAGGCGCGCTTTGCGAGCCTGCTCGAGCGCCTGGCGCATGACGGAAACGCTGATGCCGCCCACTTTGATGTCCATCTGGAGCGCGGTGATTCCGGCGCGCGTGCCGGCGACTTTGAAATCCATGTCGCCGTAGTGATCTTCGGCGCCGGCAATATCGGTGAGCACGGCGAACTGATCCCCTTCGACGACAAGTCCCATCGCGATTCCGGCGCAAGCGGCGCGAATCGGCACGCCCGCATCCATCAGCGCGAGCGAGCCGCCGCAAACCGTGGCCATCGAAGAGGACCCATTCGATTCGAGAATGTCCGAGACGAGCCGCATCGCGTACGGGAAGTCCGCTTCGGGCGGGAGCAGATTCACGAGCGCGCGTTCCGCAAGCGCGCCGTGGCCGATCTCACGGCGGCCGGGGCCGCGCAGGAATTTCACTTCGCCGACGGAGAACGGCGGGAAATTGTAATGCAGCATGAAGCGCTTGAAGGACTCCTCCTCGAACAGCAGATCAAGGCGCTGCTTGTCCTCTTTGGTGCCGAGGGTGAGCGTGGCGAGCGCCTGCGTCTCGCCGCGAGTGAAGAGCGCCGAACCGTGCGCCCGCGGGAGCAGGCCGACTTCGCAAGTGAGCTGGCGAATCTGATCGAAGGCGCGGCCGTCGGGACGCCGGTGGCGGACGAGGATGTCTTCGCGGAAGTACTGTTCGCGCAGGCGATCGAAGGCGCGCGCCGCGAGCTTGCGCTTTTCCTCATCCTCTTCGGGAATCGCTTCGAGGATCTCTTTGCGCAGCTCGCTGATGAGATGATAGCTCTCCTTCTTCGGATGATTCTGGGTGTCGATGGCATCGTGGAGACGCGCGCCGTATTTCTTCGCGATGTCGGCGGCCAGCGCTTCATCGAACGGCAGCGGCGCCACGACGACCTTGGTGGGCTTGAGCATCGCGTGCAATTCGCGAATCGCGCCAATGATGCGCTTCACCTGTTCGTGGCCGAACTGCAGCGCTTCGGCGACGGTGTCCTCGGAAACTTCGAGAGCGCCGGCCTCGATCATGACGATGGCCTCTTCGCTTCCGGCGACGACGATATTCAGCAGGCTGGTCTTCTGCTCGGCAACCGTGGGATTGGCGACGAGCTTGCCTTCGAGCAGCCCCACGCGCACGGCCGCAATCGGCTTCTCAAACGGGAGATCGGAAATGAACGCCGCGGCGGAAGCGCAGGTGACGGCGATGACGTCCGGATCGTTTTCGCTGTCCGCGGAAAGCACCATGGCGACGATTTGCGTTTCGTTGCGCCACGATTCGGGAAACAGCGGGCGCATCGGGCGATCGATCAGGCGCGAGGTGAGAATCTCGCGCTCCGAGGGACGCCCCTCGCGTTTGAAAAAGCCGCCGGGGATTTTTCCCGCGGAGTAGGTGTACTCGCGATAATCCACCGTGAGCGGCAAGAAATCTCTGTCGTTGACTTTCGCGTCCATGCAAGCCGTGACGAGAACGATCGTATCGCCGTAACGCGCAGTGATGGAGCCATTGGCCTGCTTGGCGATTTTTCCGGTTTCCAGAACGAGCGCGCGTCCGCCGATTTCGACGGAAACTGAGTAAGGCGCTGATTGAGACATACTTCTATTTTCCTTTCGCGGTCCGGCCGCGACGGCGCAGGGCCGGGCGGAATGCCGCTTCCCCAAATAAGTCAGAATTCAGAATAGAGTTCTGTTGCGAAGGAGGACGAACCCGCGAGGCTGCCGCCGGCGCTCAACCGCGCACAACGCGGCCACTGGCAGGCAGACGACGCAACGGATGCGCGGAACGGCGAGGATGTTCCGAGATTTCGAGGCGGCCGCGATTCGCGCGGTCCCGGCTATTATTTGCGCAAACTGAGGCGTTCGACAATCTCGCGATACCGGTCCGGGTCACGGCGGTTGAGGTAATCGAGCAGGCGCCGGCGCTTGTTCACCATCATGATGAGCCCCCGGCGCGACGCGTGATCCTTCATGTGCAACTTAAGATGCGTGGTCAGGTAATTGATGCGCTCGCTCAACAGTGCGATTTGGACTTCCGGCGAGCCCGTGTCCTTCGGGTGCGTGTGGTATTGCTCAATTAACACTGACTTTGCGTCTCTCAAGTCGCCCTCTCCCATCCGACCCTGCAAGGCGTTTTTTATCGTCTCTTCTTCGACGGAACGAGCGTATCACAGCCGGGCGAACGCAAGCAAAAACAATTTTGACCGGCCGGCGGCCGCAGTTTGGGCGCGCGCCAACGCACTTGAGGGTGAGTCATGGCGATCAATGAATTAGAAACCCGGAAGCGGCGATGCCCAGCGCCGTCAGCGCGGCGACCGAGCCCAAGAGCCAGAAGACGCGTTTGCGCGTGAGGAGCGTGATCGAGCAGATGACGAGGGCGGCTTCCAGGAGCACTTCGGCGAGATCGAAGCGATCGGCGCGCCGCTCGAGGATTTTCACTTCGTCTTCGAGCTTTTGCGCCTCGGATTCGATTCCAGCCTGTTGGCTCTTGTACTCTTCGATTTGCTTTTCGTATTTCGACTTCACTTGCTCGGCCTGCGCGGGGCTTTGAAGCGTGAAAACGTCCAGTTCATCGAGCAGCACTTCATAGCTGCGGCGGCGAATGTCTTTGGATTGGTAATACGCCCACTGGTCGGTGGCTTTGGTCTGGCTGAACAGCTCCTCGGTGGTGGCGCGATGCCCGAGCAGCGAAACCGCCGCAACCAGCACGGCCAGGATCGCCATGGTAATCGTCACGGGCACAAGGCTCGCGTGATGCGCAGCCTCTTCGGCGTGCTCCTGCAACTCCTGCAATTCATCCGGCATGGTAACGGGATCTCCTTCGCGGGAAATCGGCGCGGAGAAGACTACCACGACTCGCGTGTAAACACGCACGAAGGCCATGGCAGCCCAGAGGAGACTCGCGGACGGATTTTGGGCCGATGCTGGCGAGAGCAGCGGTCAGCCATCGCTCTTCATGCGACCTGAATGTCGCTCCTGGTTGTTTTGTGTATCAGCGGGATGCCCAGAGCGGCTCCGTAAACGAAACCGATCGGCACACAGAGGGGCATCCATAGCAGGCCATACGTTTCGATGTCTAAGAGCGACAGCAATAAGGCACCGCCAAAAGACCCACCGTATGAGCGCACGCCAGACCAAGCCAGGTAAACTGCGATCACTAGATATACTGCTTGAAGTGTCAGCGCGGCGGAAAGGATCCCATATAAACCCGCTCTGACAAACAGCGCGCCCAGAGTAGGTTTTCGTCGCCCGCAAAAATCTACCAGCTTCAGGAAGAAGATAGACGTAATGATTCCACCGAGGAGCGGTACGCCAATGTTCAGGACTCGGCTATCGATGAGCGCTCGTGCCGAGGAACCTGAATCAGTGCCAATCGCGACGATCCTGAGTAGAAGAACGCAAACTCCACCTCCGTAGACTAGAGATCCAACGGACGACAGCGCTTTTTGAAGAGGACTCATGGGGAATCCACGCGACGATGTTATTTCTGCCGAATCAGCGCGAGAAATTCCTCGCGCGTCTGCTGATTCTCGCGAAAAGCGCCGAGCATGGCGCTGGTGACGGCTTGCGAATGCTGCTTTTCCACGCCGCGCATGGCCATGCACATGTGCCGTGCCTCGATCACCACGCCGACGCCGAGCGGCGTGATATTTTCCTGGATGGCGCGAGCGATCTGATTCGTCAGCCGCTCCTGAATTTGCAGGCGGCGGGCGAAAAGATTGACGAGCCGCGGAATCTTCGAGAGGCCGATCACTTTTTTGTCCGGCAGGTAAGCCACATGGCACTTTCCGAAGAACGGCAGCAGGTGGTGCTCGCACAAGCTGAATAGTTCGATGTCTTTGACCACCACCATTTGGTCGTAGCACACGCTGAACATCGCGCCGTTGAGCACCTTGGCGGGATCCTGCTGGTAGCCGCTGGTGAGAAAGCGCAGCGCCTTCTCGACGCGTTCGGGCGTTTTGCGCAGGCCCTCGCGATTGGGATCTTCGCCGAGGCGCTCGAGCACTCCGTGCATCAATTGCGCGATGGATTCGCCGGCGCGCGTCTCACGCCCATCATCCAGCAAGAGCTCGTGCACGGGCTTGTCGTGCGGCAATGATTTGGCGTCGCTCATCGTGGTTACCCTCCGGACTTCCCTTGGGATTCGCCTGCGTATTCAAAACTATTCAAGCTCGTCTCTTCCAACCGGACGCGCTCGAGCTTGGCGTGCGGAAAATTGCGCAGACGGTCATAAATTTCAATGCACACATTTTCCGTGGTCGGGACGCGCTCGCGAAACTCGGCCACGTCCTCATTCAAATAAACTTGATCGAACGGCTCGATCACCTGGCGCTCGACGAACGCATCGAGATCGGCAAGATTCGCAATCATTCCGGTCGCCGGATCGACTGTGCCCGAGACAGCCACTTCGAGCACGTAGTTGTGGCCGTGGCCGTAGGGATTGTTGCACTTGCCGTACGCGCGCCAATTCTCGTCCTCGCTGAGCGCAGCGCTGTGCAGCCGGTGCGAGGCCGCGAAATTGTATCGGCGCGTGAGATGTAGGTTCACTGCGGCCCTCGCCCGTTCGTGCCGGCGCCGTCATCGCCGTAGCAATCGACGAAAAGATCCGGCGTCTCGAACAGCCGGACGCGATCGAGCCGTCCGCGCGTGATTCGCGGCTCGAGCAATCGCCAAATCACGCTCGCGATGTTTTCGCAGGTCGGAATCTGACCGGCGAGTTCGGGCACTTCGTAATTCAGAAAGCGATGATCCATCCGCTCGATGATTTCCGTCTGAAGTATCTCCTTCAATTCTTTCAGATCGAGCACCATGCCCGTCGCCGGATCCGGCTCGCCTTTCACGGTCACTTCCAGAACGTAGTTGTGCCCGTGGCCGTGGGGATTATTGCACTTGCCGAAGACGCGCCGATTCTCCTCCGGCGAAAACGCCGGATTGTGATAGAGGTGCGATGCTGAGAATTCGACTTTTCGAGTGATGGAGACCATTGCCATGAGTCAAGTATTCGATGCTCGGGTCAATCGAACTGGTGCGGGAAACGCTCGAACTCCTTGAAAATCACCGGCGCCAGTCCGCGGCTTCACAGCGTCGTATCGCCATGAAATACAAGGCGTTAGCGCTGCAACAAACGCTCCCTTATGCCGCTACTTTCGCCCTCCCACCGGGTACTCGCGCCCCTTCCACTCGACCCTGCCGCGCAGATAGCGCCACTCCGAGGCTGAGAGCGCCACGACATACAGGAGAATCCCCAAAGGATAGTATAGGCTATAAAACACCGGAAACCGATTGCGCCGCAGCGCAGCCGCGTACGCCGCGAATCGCCCGGCCAGCAATAAGAGACCGAGCGCGCCCAGCCACACGCGCACCGGCGTGAGCGCCATCAGAATCAGCGGAATCCACGGCACCACCTGCAAGAACTCTCGCATCACGGCCCAAGCTGTCCCACCGACCAACGGGTAGAGATTCTTCGCCCAACCTTGCCACATCGCGCCAAAGCTGCGGTACATCCGCACTCGAACGCGGCCCTCGGCAGGCGCGAAGTAAATGTGCACGCCCGCCTGCTTTGCCAAACGCGCCAAAGCGACGTCTTCCAGGACTTCTCCGGCGACGGCCGCGTGTCCACCGATGCGCTCGTACGCTTCGCGGCGCATCATCAGATACTGGCCGTTGGCCGCGGCCGCGGGAGAATCGGGATCGTTCACAGCGCCGTAGGAAAAATGCTGCTCGAGTCGCGTGTAGACGAAGGGAATCAAGGCGCGCTCCCACCACGTGCGCGTCTCCTGGTCGGGAGAATAGGAGACCAAGTCCGCGCCTGTCGCGACAGCGTCCGCGAGAGCAGCGGCCGTCGAGCCCGGCATGTGCTCGGAGTCGGCATCGGTGAACAGCAGCCATTCGCCCTTGGCTTGCGCGGCGCCGATTGAGACGCTGTAGTTTTTCCCAACCCAGCCGGGCGGAAGCTCGCGCGTTTCGAGAACGCGCAACGCCGGGATTTCCCGAGTGAGCCGCGCAAGCTCCACCGCCGTGCCGTCGGTGGATTGGTCGTTCACGACGATAATCTCCGCGATTTCAGCTTGCTGCGCGAGCGACTTCACCGCCCGCGCGATGGTTTGCTCTTCGTTTCGCGCGGGAACGATTGCGGACACGCTGGCGGACAGTTTCATTGTCGCGGGGTGGTGTATTATACCGAGTGGCGGGAGAACGCATGAAGAAGAAAATCGTGACGGCTCTGGGGCTGCTGGCTGCGGCAACGGTCATCTATGTATTCGCCGCGCCCAGTTACCGGCAAGGTGAAGCCAGCATGGCGGGAAAGAAGGCGCCCGATTTTCCATTACAAATCGGCGGCCGGCAAATGCATTTGTCGGACTTGCGCGGACACGTGGTGGTGCTGAATTTCTGGGCCACCTGGTGCCCGCCATGCGTCCAGGAGACGCCTTCGCTGAACCAACTGCAGCAACTCATTGCGCCGCAGGGGGGAATGGTGCTGGGCGTAAGCGTGGACCAGGACACCGACGCGTACGCGAAATTTCTCCAGGACCAGGACGTGATCTTCCCCACCTTCGACGACACGACGACGAAAATCCCCAGCACTTACGGAACCTCGATGTATCCGGAGACGTACGTCATCGGCCGCGACGGCCGCATCGCGCGAAAAATCGTCGGCCCGCAAGACTGGCAGGATCCGCACTTCGTCGAATCCATCGAAGCGCTGCTCCACGGGAAGTAGGGCGTTCGCGCCAGGCGCGTGCGTTCCTTCCCCAGGCGAATCTTTCCATCAATAGCGCTCCTCAGGAGGGCACGGCTTCAGCCCCGAAGCCGCGCGTTCATTACAGCGGCGCGCGGCGCAACCGAAGCGCATTCGTAATCACCGAGACGGAGCTGAAGCTCATCGCGGCGCTCGCGATCATCGGATTCAGCAACAAGCGGAAAACGGGGAACAGAACGCCCGCCGCGAGCGGCACGCCCAGCGCGTTGTAGAGCAATGCAAAGAATAAGTTCTCCCGGATGTTGCGCATCGTTTTCTGCGAGAGGCGGCGCGCGCGGACGATTCCGCGCAAATCGCCTTTCACCAGCGTGATGCCGGCGCTTTCCATGGCCACGTCCGCGCCGGTGCCCATCGCAATCCCGACCCGCGCCGCCGCGAGCGCAACGGCGTCGTTGATGCCGTCGCCTGCCATCGCCACGGAGCGCCCTTCCGCTTGCAGCCGCTTCACTACTTCGCCCTTCTGTTGTGGCAGGACTTCCGCTTCGATTTCGTCAATCCCTAATTGACGTGCGACGGCTTCGGCGGTCGCGCGGCTATCGCCCGTCAGCATGACGATGCGCAAACCTTCCGCATGCAGCGCGCGAACCGCTTCCGCCGCGTTCGCCTTCACCGAATCGGCGACGGCGATGAGTCCCACGGCTTTGCCGTCAATCGCGAGAAATACCACGGTCGCGCCGTCGCGTTGCAGCGGCTCCGATTGCTCCATCAGTTCGGGAGCGTCTATTCGCAAGTCGTCGAGGAACGCGGCATTGCCCAGCGCAACTGGCTGGCCGGAAATTGCTCCTGCAATTCCCTTCCCTGCGGTCGCCTGAAAATCTACCGGCTCGGCAAGGGCGAGATTTCGCTCCGCGGCTGCGGCGAGGATTGCGCCGGCGAGGGGATGCTCGCTCGCGCGTTCAAGGCTCGCGGCCATGCGAAGGATTTCGTCTTGCGAGATTTCTTCCCCTGTTCCTGGGATGACGCGCACAACTTTGGGCTTTCCTTCGGTGAGCGTGCCCGTCTTGTCCACCACGAGCGTGTCCACTTTCTCCAGCGCCTCGAGCGCTTCCGCGTCGCGAATCAGCACGCCCGCCGTCGCGCCGCGCCCGACGCCGACCATGATGGACATCGGCGTCGCGAGGCCCAGCGCGCAAGGGCACGCGATGATCAGCACGGCGACGGCGTTCACCAGCGCATACGCCAGCCGCGGCTGCGGCCCGACGGTGGCCCAAACCACAAACGTGATCGCGGCTGCCAGCAAGACTCCGGGCACAAACCACGCGGACACTCGATCGGCGGTTC
>Ga0209415_10001271_pt1 | contig 48175 bp, 42 predicted proteins | sample PeaSoiSIISIP2007_FD_187696 | JGI IMG/M metagenome (GOLD analysis project Ga0209415, IMG submission 187696) | Peat soil microbial communities from Weissenstadt, Germany - SII-SIP-2007 (SPAdes) (version 2) | ecosystem: Environmental > Terrestrial > Soil > Wetlands > Peat | place: Germany... | reverse complement strand
GCCGCCTCCTCCAGGGTGCGCATGTGGGTCTCGGCGGCGAAGAGTTCCTTGTAGGGGTTCATCCCCTCCACTCTTCCCTGGCAGATCACCCCCTTGGAGTCGCACATGATGACGTTTTCCCGCTTCACCCCCAGTGCGATGGCGAGCTTGGCGCAGGAGTTGGCCGAGGCGCCGGCGCCGTTTACCACCAGCCGGATGTTCTCGATCTTCTTATCGGTCAGCATGAGCGCGTTCAAAAGGGCCGCCGAGCAGATGATGGCGGTGCCGTGCTGGTCGTCGTGGAAGACCGGGATGTTCATGGTCTTCTTGAGCGTCTCCTCGATGTAGAAGCACTCGGGCGCCTTGATGTCCTCCAGGTTGATGCCGCCGAAGGTCGGCTCCAGGAGCTGGCAGGCCTTGATGATCTCGTCCGGGTCCTCGGTGTTAAGCTCGATGTCGAAGACGTCGATGTCGGCGAAACGCTTGAAGAGGATGCCTTTTCCTTCCATGACCGGCTTGCCGGCCAAGGCCCCCAGGTTGCGGAGTCCAAGGACCGCGGTGCCGTTTGAGACCACCGCCACCAGGTTCCCCTTGGCCGTGTACCGGTAGGCGTCGTCGGGGTTGGCCTGGATGGCGAGGCAGGGCTCGGCCACGCCCGGGCTGTAGGCAAGCGACAGGTCGGCCGCGGTCAGGCAGGGTTTGGTGGAAACCACCTCGATCTTCCCCTTGCGGCCGGAGGAGTGGTAGCTAAGCGCCGCGGATTTCTTGCTCATCTTAAGCCTCTTCCAGGGCGTTCTCGGTGACCAGGCCGATTTCCAGCTCTGCAACCGGCCGGTTCCCCAGGACCTGCGCCATGCGGTTCATGTCCAGTTCGTTCTCCCAGCGCGAGACCACCACGGTGGCGACGCCGTTGCCCACCAGGTTGGTGAGGGCGCGCGCCTCGGACATGAAGCGGTCGATCCCGAGGATCAGCGCGAGACCTGCGACGGGAATCGTGGGGATGGCGGCGAAGGTGGCGGCCAGGGTGACGAAGCCTGAGCCGGTGACCCCGGCGGCACCCTTGGAGGTGAGCATCAGCACCCCCAGGATGGTGAAGGTCTGCAGCCAGGTAAGGTGGGTGTTGGTCGCCTGGGCCACGAACACGGCGGCCATGGTCAGGTAGATGGAGGTGCCGTCCAGGTTGAAGGAGTAGCCGGTCGGGATCACCAGGCCGACCACCGCCTTCGCGCAGCCGAGGTTCTCCAGTTTCGCCATCATGCGCGGCAGCGCCGACTCGGAGGAGGAGGTGCCGAGCACCAGGAGGAGTTCTTCTTTGATGTAGGCTACGAACTTGAAGATGCTGAAGCCGCAGAGCTTGCAGATGGTGCCGAGGACCACGAAGATGAAGAGGAGGCAGGTGACGTAGAAGCACCCCATCAGCATGCCGAGCTTCGCCAGCGAGCCGACGCCGAACTTGCCGATGGTGAAGGCCATGGCGCCGAAGGCACCCAGCGGGGCTGCCTTCATGATGATGGAGACCACGCCGAACATGGCCTGGGCGATCTGGTCGACGAATTTGGTGACCGGCTTGCCGCGCTCGCCCAGGGCGGAGAGGGCGAAGCCGAAGAGCACGGCGAAGAAGAGCACCTGCAGGATCTCACCCTTGGCAAAGGCGTCGACGATGCTGGTCGGGATGATGCCGATCGCGAAGTCGACGAAGCCCTGCGACTTGGCCGCTGTGGCGGTGAAGGAGGCAAGCCCCTTGGTGTCGAGCTTGGTGACGTCGGCGTTCATGCCGGCCCCCGGTTCGACGACGCTGATCACCAACAGGCCGATGGCCAGCGCCAGGGTGGAGACCACCTCGAAGTACAAAAGCGCCTTGCCTCCGACCCGGCCGACCTTTTTCATGTCGTCCATGCCGGCTATGCCGGTGACCACCGTGCAGAAGATGACCGGGGTGATGATCATCTTGATCAGCTTGATGAAGCCGTCCCCGAGCGGTTTCATGGCGGTGGCGGTGTCGGGAAGGGCATAACCGAGTACGACGCCGACGAAGATGGCGGTGAGTACCTGGACGTAGAGGTGCTGGTAAAACTTCTTGGTCTTCATGTGGTCTCCTTTGACATGGCAAGCTGGAGTAAAACGCAAAACCATATCAGCAAGACGAATACCAAGTGTGTCGCTTGTGTGTAATTGGCCGTTTTGTAAAGAGAAAATGCCGTTTTATTCGTAGCGGGGGCTGGTAATGGTGTTAACCAAAAGGCAATGCGGGAAGAGGAAAAAGCCGGGCAAAGCCGCGTGTTGCGGGGGCGTGCGAGGGGTTAACCGGAGGTTAAGGGCTTAACCAAGGTTAAGCCCATTGCCGGAGCCTTAGTCCCTCCTTCCCTTGAGGGAGGGGGATAGGGGGTGGGGTAGGTGCTACTTCCGCGAGAGTTTCAAACGTTTGTTGAGGGCTGGAGGGGAGATGCCGAGCAGGCGGGCGGCGATGGCCTGCACGCCGTTGGCGCGCGCGATCGCCTCCTCCACCAAGAGTTCCGCCGCTTCCGCGAAGGTGGGGAGGCGCTCGAAGGCGCTGAAAGGATTGCCGGCCGGCTGGGGGGGAGCCTGCTCGTTCTTGCCGCGGCCGATCGCCTTCAGGAAACTCTCCATGGAGAGTATCCGCTCCTTGTGCAGGGTGACCGCGTTGTACACCATGCCGCGCAGTTCCCGGACGTTGCCGGGAAAGTGGTAGGTGGCGAGGATCTGGGCCAGTTCCTTCGGGGGGGTGGGCTTGCGCTTGCCGAGCGACTTGGCGGCGCCGGCCAGGAAATGGTCGAGCAGAAGCGGGACGTCGCCACTTCTTTCCCGAAGCGCCGGGATGTGGATGCGGTGCGTGCAGAGGCGGTAGTAGAGGGCGCGGCGGAACTGGCCGGCCGCCTCCTTCGCGGCCAGGTCGTAATGCGTGGCGACCACGATGCGCGCGTTCAGCCGTTTGGGGCGGTCGCTCCCCAGCGGGAAGTATTCACCCTCCTGCAAAAGGCGCAGGAGTTTCACCTGCGAGGCGGTGCTCAGGTCGCCGATCTCGTCCAGAAAAAGGGTACCGTGCCCCGCCTGCTCGATCATCCCCGGCCGCGCCTGGTCGGCCCCCGTGTAGGCGCCGCGCACGTGCCCGAACAGGGTGTCGGCGAAGACGGTGTCGTCCAGGCCGGCGACGTTCACCGCCGCCAGGGGGCCGCTGCGCCGGCTTAAGGTATGGACGGCACGGGCGATCAGTTCCTTGCCGACCCCGCTTTCGCCGGTAATCAAAAGCGGCTGGCTGCTGGGGGCCACCGCTTCCACGTAGTTGAAGATGTCGTGCATGCCCCGGTCGTTGGTGACGATGTCGGCGAAGGCCTCGGGGTTTTGCAATTCGCGGGAGAGCATGCGGTTTGAGACGGTGCGGAACTCCTGGTGCAGCTCAAGCACCCGGATGGCCCGGAGCACCCCGCCCACCAGCCGGTCCTCCTCGTCGGTCTTGACGACGTAGTCGAAGGCGCCGAGCTTCATGCAGGCGACCGCCGTGGCGAGCTGGTTCAGCCCGGAGATCACGATGGTCATGATCTCCGGGTGGCTCTCGCCTATCTGCTGCAGGAGCGCCTCGCCGGAGGTGTGCGGCATGGTCAGGTCGAGCAGCACCAGGCCGATTTCGCCCTGGTCCAGAATCCCCATCACTTCGCGGCCGTCCTGGCACTTGACGACGTTGTCGATGCCGGCGCAGCTTTTCAGGGTGAGCGAGAAGGATCTTAGCCAGGCGATTTCGTCGTCGACGATCAGGATGCCGAAGCCGGGATATGCGGTGCTTTTCATCTAGGGTTCCTCGTCAGCGGGTACCGGCAGGGAGAGGGTCACGACGGTCCCCGCGCCGGGTGTGGAGTCGAAGGTGAGGTGGCCGCCATGTTCCTTGACGATGCCTGCCGAAATGGAGAGGCCGAGCCCGGTGCCGCCGGTGTCGCGCTTGGTGGTGAAGAACGGGTCGGCCAGGTGGGGGAGGTGCCGTTCGGCGATCCCGATTCCCTGGTCGGCCACGGTTAGGAGCACCGCCCGCTCCTTACCGTCGAAGCGGGTGGAGAGCGTCACCCGCCGCTGCGGGTCGGAAAGGGCCTGGCAGGCGTTCAAAACCAGGTTGACGACCACCTGCTCGATCCGCTGGCTGTTCGCCACGATCCGCGGCAGCTTTTCGCCGTAGGCGACCGAGAAGTGCCGGGTGGAGGAGCGGATGGTGGGGTCGACCAGGCGTAGCGCGGTCTCGACCACCGTGTTCAGGTCGGTGAGCTGTTGCCGGCCGGAGTCGTCGCGGCGGGCGAAGTCCTTGAGGTCGTTGACGATCCTTTTTATGCGCTGGGCGGAGTCGAGCAACTCGTCCAGGATGCGGGGGATCTCCTCGCGCATCTCGGAGTAGGGGACCCCCCCCCAGCATGAAGTCCCCTTCCTGCCGGTAGCGGTCGGCGAAGATCTCCAGCGCGTCGGCATGCACCCGTTTCAGCACCGGGATGTCCAGAAGGATGAGCCCGTTGGGGTTGTTGATCTCGTGGGCGACGCCGGAGACCAGCGTCCCCAGCGAGGCCATCTTGTCGGCCTGGATCAGCCGGTCCTGGTGGCGCCTGAGTTCCTCCAGCGCCTTGTTGCGCTCGATCACCTCCCGCGCCAGCTCCGCGGTGCGCGCCTCCACCCGCTTGTGCAGCGTGCGCGACCAGAGGGCGGTGGCGGCGAGGATCGCCAAAAGCGGCAGCAGGATCGTGGCGCCGTATCTGATCGCCTGGGTCTTGTTCAGGCGCGGCGGATCGTGCACCCCGAGCCACTTGTTGTAGATGGCCTGGTACTGGCCGGTCTTGACGACGATGGCCAACCCCTCGTTGAAGCGGGAGAGGATCTCGCGGTTTCCCTTGCCGACCCCGTAGCAGTACTGCTCGCTGACCACCGCCTTGGCCACCGGGGTTAAGTTGGAGAGGTGGTGCTCGCGGATCATGTACATGCCGGGGAGCATGGCGAGCACCGCGTAGTCCCCTTGGCCGGAGGCGAGCAGGCGCATGACCTCGGCCGGGGTGGGGGTGAGGATCAGGTCCTTTTCGAAGCCGAGCCTTTTCAGGCGCTCGTGCATGATGCCGCCGCGGAAGGCGATCACCTTCTTGCCGCGCAGATCCTCAAGCGCCGCGACCGGACGGCCGTCACGGCGGGCGAAGACGGCGTGGTGCACGATGGTGTGCGGTGGCGAGAAGTCCATGCTGCGCGCACGTTCCCGGGAGTAGGAGATTCCCTGCAGGATATCGATCGTGCCGTCCGCCAGGCCGTTGCGCATGTCGGCCCAGTCGCCGAAGCGGAAGGTCACCTGCATCCCCATCACCTCGGCGATGGCCCGGGTGAGGTCTACGTTGAAGCCGGCGGGTTGGCCGTTTTGGTCGACGAACTCATAGGGGGGATAGGCGCGGTCGCCTCCCACCACGATGGCGCGCTTGCCGGCGGGGTCGGCGCTGGGCGGGGCGTTGCCGGCCCGGGCGACGGCGGCCAGGAGGGTCGCGGCCAGGAACAGCGCCAGCGCGAGCGTGCGGGCGCCGCGGTTCCGGGAAGCGGCAGGTAGTGGGAGCCGGTTGCGATGTATGTCGGGGGGCAAAGGGGCCGGCAAAAGGTGACGTCCTTCCTGGGGTTTCTGCCCGGTGCCGTCGGACGGCGCTTTTCCTTGACGGAACGGGCAGATACGACCATATAGGAAGAAAACGGGCAAGTCAATAGAGCTTCCCCGTTCCCGTACGGCAGGATGAGGAATGGGCTTGGCTCGACGCAGCAGAATGTGGTAATTTCCCAGCAGGAACCATTAGCGGGGGGGAAGGCGGTTTAAGACCATGTCCAGCGATGCCCAGATCCAGTTGGAGCCGGGGTGGAAATCCCGGCTGTTCGACGAATTCCAGAAGCCTTACATGGCGGAACTGAAGGCGTTCCTGCGCCGGGAGCTTGCCGGCCGCAAGGCGATCTACCCGCAGGGAAGGGAATACTTCAACGCCTTCAACTCCACCCCCTTCGAAAAGGTGAAGGTGGTGATGCTGGGGCAGGACCCGTACCACGGTCCCAACCAGGCGCACGGCCTGTGTTTTTCGGTGCCCGGCGGCGTCGACGTCCCGCCGTCTTTGGTGAACATCTTCAAGGAACTGCAAAGCGACCTAAAGCTCGGTCCCGAGCACTTCCCGCACGGCAACCTTCAGTCCTGGGCCGAGCAGGGGGTGCTCTTGTTGAACAGCGTGCTGACCGTGGAGGCGGGACGTCCGGCGGCGCATCAGGGGAAAGGGTGGGAGATCTTCACGGATCGGGCGATTGCCGAGTTGAACGAGCGGAAGGAACATGTGGTATTCATGCTGTGGGGAGCGTATGCCCAGAAGAAGGGTGCGGTGATCGACGGCAGCCGGCACCTGGTGCTGACTGCCCCTCATCCCTCGCCGCTTTCCGCGCATCGCGGTTTTCTGGGGTGCCGGCACTTCTCCCGGGCAAACGTCTACCTGGTCGCCCATGGCCTCGCACCGATCGACTGGCGCCTTCGTTAGGCCGCTTGCTTTTCCTTGATGAAGGCCGCGAAGGCGCTGTCGGTCTTCTTTATGTGCTCCAAAAGCCAGGTCTGCAGAAACTCCAGCACCTCCATCGCCACGAAGGACTCCCCGCTTTGGTTGCGGTTGCGGAACTTGGCGATCACCCGGGTGAAATCGTCGTGCATCTCCAGGTGCCCCGCCGCCGCGGGGTAACCGAGATCCTCCATCATCCGCTTTTCCGTTCCGAAGTGGTAGAGGGTATATTCTTCCAGTTCCTTCATGACCGCATCGACCTCATGCTGGCTGTCGTGCAGCATGAGCGCCTGGTAGCACTGGTTGAGGATCTCCACCAGCCTTTGGTGGTGCTCGTCGATGATCTTGACCCCCAATGCCAGGCCGTCGTTCCATTCCACTATCGCTAGCATGCCTGCTCCTCCAGGTAAGTTGCGCCTAGCCGTGTCCGCCTGCCACGGCCGCCTTCACTTCTTTGATGATCTCTATCTGTCTTTGGATGATGTACTGCGACAGCTGCTGCTCCAGCGTCTTGTCGGGATCGATGGCGAATTTGTACTCGCGGGGGAGCTTGTCGCCCTTGATCACCACCAGGCGTGCCGGCAGCTTCACGTTGATCGGCGTGGGGTGCTCCATGCTTTTCAGCACGAAGTTGATCGCCAGCTCCATCCCCCGCACCAGGTCGGTGGAATAGTCGATCAGCACGCTCACCCCGGTGAGCGAGACGTCGTCCACCTTCCCCTCGATCACCCCTGACGGAGAGTGGATCTGCACGTGCGGATACGGGTCGGGTTCGACCCGGATGAAATTGCGCTGCTCGGCAACCAGGTCGACGTAGCTGAAGCGGTTGAAGGAGGCCGCCTCCCGCTTGGTGTTGGCGTATTGGGCCCGGGCGAAGACGTCGTGTTTGAAGAGCGGACAGCGGATGAAGGCGGAGCGGCTGTGTTCGATGGCATAGGCCTGCTCGCCCTTGACTTCCAGATCGACGATGCCCCGCTCCACCGACACGATGAACGCAGGGTAGGAGATCGGCATCCCCTTATAGTAGTTGATGAGCTTCAACTTGGCGTGCGGGTTGGCTTTCAGGATGGAAAGAATCTCCACCTGATCGTCGTCGAAGCTCTTTTGGATGCGGGTGGTGAAGAGGTCGGCCGTGTCCATGTAGTCCCGTGATAACGTGCTGGTGTCGGCGAAAAAACGCCGTCTGTTTCCCTCACCGCCGGGGCGAGGAACGCGGCAAGCCCTCCTCCCGCATGATAGAAGGGCGCAAAAGAGCAGCTAAAAAATATTATTAATCGCACGTTATGTCAAGGATGTCGTGCGCCCTCGTGCCGTTAAAGCGCGGAACCGAGGTGCCAGGCGGGCGCGGCCGGAGTCGGCTCTTGAGTGAGGCGGATAACGATTTTCATTTGCAACGAGTTTCGGCGGCACTATAATGTCTATCAAAGGGCCTGCACGATTGACAGGAGGTAGACCATGAAAACAATACTGAAAAGGTGCGCCGTGATGGTCACGGCCGGCCTGCTGACCGCCGTTCCGGTTTTGGCTGCAGACACCATGGGATACGATCAGGGGCAACAGGGCAAGGACGAATGCCTGCTGGTATCGATGAACTGCCGTGACAGCGTCGATACGCTGCAACAGAGGATCCAGCGGCTGGACCGCGAGATCGGCAAGGGGACCAGGGTTTACACCCCGGAAGAATTGAGACGCCTGCAGATACAGCGCGATGAAAATGCGGATCTGCTGCGCTCGCTTGTGGAAGGCGGCGGGTCTTGATTGCCCAAGGCAAAGAACGTCATGCCGAAAAAGAGGCCGGTTTTTCCCCGGCCTCTTTTTTTACCTACGGTTTATTGACAAATACGGCGGCGTTCTATATCTCTGCTGGGAAGCTATCGCATCAGAAGGAGCCAGGCCTTGCCGGAAATCGTTTTGCAGAAGGTAACCGCCGCCATCAGCGACACGGCGCGTTTGACGGAAATATCGCTCACCATGCGGGAAGGGGAGCAGTGGGCGGTGGTCGGCGCCAACGGCTCCGGCAAATCCGCCTTCGGCCGGCTTTTGTGCGGCAGGCTCAAGGTGCTCTCCGGCGAGACCCTGCTTCCCGCCGGCGCCGGCTACGTCTCCTTCGAGAAGCTGGACGAGGTCCTGGAGGTCGAACGCTACAACGACGATTCCGATTTCCTGGAGTACGAGGACCCCGGTACCTTGGCGCGGGACTTCGTACTGGCGGGCCGGCCGCAGGACGCGGCCAAGCTGGAACTCCTTGCCGGCCAGCTCGGCTTCCGCGAGATCCTGGAGCGCGGGCTGAAATACCTCTCCACCGGGGAGATGCGCAAGGTGCTGGTCTGCCAGGCGCTGTTGCAGGAGCCGGAACTTCTGGTGCTAGACGAGCCGTTCGACGGGCTCGACCTTGCCTCCTCAGCCCTGCTGCGTACCCTGATCGGTGACTGCATGCGCAAGGGGATCCGGGTGGTGCTGCTTTTGAACCGTTTCTCGGAGATACTCCCCGAGATCAGCCACGTCGCCTATCTTAAGGACTGCCGGCTTTTGGTGGCCGGGCCCGGCAAGGAACTGCTCGCCTCGGGCGCGCTGCGCCGCTTTCACGCCTTCCATTACACCCTGCCGGCGACCCTCCCCGAGGTGGATGCCGCCACCCGGGTCACGCCCCTGCCTCCGGACGTCCCGCTGGTGGCGATGAAGGACGTGGTGGTGAGCTACGGCGACAACTTGGTCCTTAACCGCCTCTCCTTCAGCCTCGAGCCGGGGGAACACTGGAAGATCTCCGGGCCCAACGGCGCCGGCAAGTCGACCCTCTTGAGCCTCGTGAGCGGCGACAACGTGCAGGCCTACGTGAACGACATCACCCTCTTCGGCGTCAAACGCGGCTCGGGGGAAAGCATCTGGGACATCAAAAAGCGCCTGGGGCTGGTGTCGACCGCGCTGCAGCAGGAGTACCGGGTCGGCGTCACCGCCAAGATCGCGGTCATATCGGGCTTTTTCGATTCCATCGGGGTCTACGGCAATTACACCAAGAAGCAGCAGGAGATCGCCCTTGAGTGGCTGGCCATGCTGCACCTGGAACGGCAGGCCGACGTCCCCTTCCGCACCCTCTCCTACGGAGAACAGCGGCTGGTGCTCTTGGCGCGGGCCATGGTGAAGCAGCCGAGTCTTTTGATACTGGACGAGCCGTGCCAGGGGCTGGACGACGTCAACCGCGAGATGGTGCTGAAGCTTATCGACCACCTCGGCGTAAGCGGCCAGACCCAGCTCCTCTACGTCACCCACCATCCCGAAGACCGCATCCCCTGCATCACCAGGCACCTGGAACTGGTGCCGGCCGCAGGCGGCGGCTTTACCGGCGCGATGAGCACGCTGTAACCGCTGTCGCCTGAAGGGGGACTGGCTCCGCAGGTGCCAGTCCCCCCTTGCCATTTTCCCCTTGCCGCTATACTTGACTTGGGCAGGAATCGTGATCGCAGGAGGCGCACAATGATCTGTGCATCGATACCGGAGGCGCTGGCCGGCATAACCGATGGCGCCACCATCATGGTGGGGGGCTTCGGCCTGGTGGGGATCCCGGAGAACCTGATCCTCGGGGTGCGCGAGACCGGGGTCAAAGGACTTACGGTAATTTCCAACAATTGCGGCGTGGACGACTGGGGGCTGGGGCTTTTGCTGCAAAACCGCCAGATCCGCAAGATGATCGCCTCCTACGTCGGGGAGAACAGGGAGTTCGAGCGCCAGTACCTGGCGGGGGAACTGGAGGTCGAACTGGTCCCCCAGGGGACGCTTGCCGAGCGGATCCGCGCCGGCGGGGCCGGCATCCCCGCCTTTTACACGCCGGCGGGCGTAGGCACGCCGGTCGCCGAAGGGCGCGAGACCCGGCTCTTCGACGGCAAGGAGTACCTGCTGGAAACCGGCCTCACGGCGGATTTCGCTCTGGTGAAGGCGTGGCGCGGCGACGTTCTCGGCAACCTGCAGTATCGCCGGACCGCCAGGAACTTCAACCCGGTGATGGCCACCGCCGCCCGGCTGACCATCGCCGAGGTGGAACTGCTGGCTGAGGTAGGCGCTCTCGACCCGGACCAGGTGCACACCCCGGGCATCTACGTGCAAAGGATCGTGCGCGGCGAGCGCTACCAGAAAAGGATCGAGCGCCGCACGGTGCGCAAAGGAGCGTGACCATGAGCTGGAGCCGGGAAGAGATAGCGCAACGGGCGGCCCTGGAGATCGAGGACGGTTACTACGTCAACCTCGGCATCGGCATGCCCACCCTGGTGGCGAACTACATACCGGCGGGCAAGCAGGTGGTGCTGCAGTCGGAAAACGGGCTTTTGGGGATCGGCCCCTACCCGGCGGAGGAGGAGGTCGACCCGGACCTGATCAACGCGGGGAAGGAGACGGTCACCATGATACCGGGGGCGTCGCTGTTCAGCAGCGCCGACTCCTTCGCCATGATCCGGGGAGGGCACCTGGACCTCGCCATCCTCGGGGGGATGGAGGTTTCTGCGGCAGGCGACCTCGCCAACTGGGTGGTTCCCGGCAAGATGGTGAAGGGGATGGGGGGCGCCATGGACCTGGTGCACGGCGCCAAGCGGGTGGTGGTGATCATGGAGCACGTAAACCGTCAGGGGGAGCCGAAGATCCTCAACCGTTGCGCGCTGCCGCTCACCGGACGCGGGGTGGTGCACCGGATCATCACCGACCGTGCCGTGCTGGACGTTACCGGTGCCGGACTTTTGCTGGTGGAGTGCGCTCCGGGGGAGACGGTGGAAGGGATCAGGAAGGTGACCGAGCCGCCGCTCATGATCGCGAGCACCTGCTTGTCATCCTGAGCGTGAGCTATGGATCTGCTTCTCTTCGCCGCCAGGAAAGCAGATCCTTCGCTGGCGCTCAGGGGGACAATCCTTCTGTTACCGTAATAATCAAATAAAAAGGGGGCTCCCTCTCGGAAGCCCCCTTTTTTCGTGCCTGCTACAGCCGCTCTAGTGCGGGATGAAGGCGTAGATCATCATCAAAAGCAAGAGAATGCCGATGGTGACGGCGAGGAAACCGAAGGTCTTGAACAGGAAGTCGTAGACCACGCCGCTCGACTTCTTGACCTGGTACTGCTCGATGACCCCGTCCTGCTCGTAACGCGCCCACTGGTCTCCGCGCTCCTCGATGAACTCGTGCTTGGACATCTGGCCGTTGAAGATGACGAAGTCCATCGGGAACTTTTCGGGCCGCCCGTGGGTGTTGAAGAAGTGGACGGTGAAGATGAAGCCGGTGGCCAAAAGCGCCTCGTCGGAGTGGATGATGGTGGCGACGTTGAAGGCCCAGCCCGGCAGGAAGCTGCCGAAGAACTCGGGGAACCAGAGCATCAGGCCCGAGCCGCCGATGGCGAACATACCCCAGAAGACCGCCAGGAAGTCGAATTTTTCCCAGTAGGTCCAGCGCTCGAAGGTGGGCTTGGGTCCTCTGAAGAAGAACCAGCGGACCATGCCCACCACGTCGGTGATGTCGCGCAGGTTCGGGCAGAGCGATTCCGGTCCGAACAGCCGCTGCAGCGGGTTCCCCTTGAGGTTGCGCCGCAGGAACAGGAAGTGGAAGCTCAGTAGCAGCGCCGAGGCGAAGTAGAAGAAGGTGAGCCCGGCGCAGCAGCGGTGGATGAAGGCCGCGTTGGGCGCCCCGCCGTAGAGGTTCATCAGCATCTTCGCCCACGGCTGGTCGCTGAACTTAAGCGGCAGGCCGGTAAGCGACAGGCCGAGGAAGCTGATGATCACGGTGAGGTGCAGGAAGATGTGGTACCCCTTGAAACGGCGGTACTGCTTGTGACCCTCGGGGACCACGTGCAGCGCGTGCCCCTCTTCCAGGGCGGCCTGTTTCTCCCGGTTCTCCACGAAGCCGCGGATCATCCAGAGCAGGGTGTGCAGCCAGAAGACGGCGAAGGTGCCGGTCAAAAGTCCGGTCATGGCGATGAAGGTGTAGTAGAGGATCGGGTAGTGCTCGCGGTCGTTGTGCTCGCCGTGCGCGTAGAACTTGGTGAAGAGCACGCTGTCGCGCTTGTGGCACTGCCCGCAGGTCTTGACCAGGTTCTGCGGGTTGATGGAGGAGTTCGGGTCGCTCGGGGGGAGGATGCCGTGCGCGGTGTGGCAGTCGGCGCAGCCGGCGACCTTCTCCGGATAGCCGAGGCGGTAGTTCTTGCCGTGGTAGCTCGCCAGGTAGCTTTCCACCGCCACCTTGGAGATGTGGTTGCGTTCGACCAGCTTTTCGTCGCCGTGGCACCTCAGGCAGACCTTGGTATGGAATTCACGGTTCTCGTGGGAGCCCTTGGCGCCGAGCGCCTTGATTTCGTGCAGGTTATGGCAGTCGTTGCAGGCCGCGGAGTCCTGGTTGCCCGCGATGACACCTTTGCCGTGCACGGAGGTCAGGAAACCGCGCTCGTCCTTGTGGCACTTGAGGCAGGCGGCCAGCACCCGCCGCTTGTCCTTGTTCCAGGAGGTGTGGCTGTGGATGTCGGTATGGCAGCTGGCGCAGCCAACGCCCTTCTGAGCGTGGATGCTGTTGGCGTGTTCGGCCGCTTCCTTCTTGTGGCAACGTACGCACTGCACCTTGCCGACCTTGACTTCACCCTTCATGTGTTTGGCGAGATCGACGATTTCGACGTGACAGCTTGAACAGCCGTTTCTGCCGTGGACGGAAACCGCTATCACCGGTGCGGAAATCTTGTCGCCGTGGCAGCCGAGGCAGGTGGCGGGGTCGATGGCTAGACCTTGAGAAGCGAAAACGGGTTGGGTGAGGAGGAAGAGTAGCAGTAGAGAGAAAAGACCTGATGTGAAGCGCGCCATTTTTGATAATCTCCTTGTAATTAAAATAACACCGTTATACCCGCTCCTTGATGGTTAATTGACGTTGCAAACGCGGCTTAATTTAATACTGCAGTTAATAGAAATCAACATAAAAAGTTGAGAAGAATAAACAAGATAGGAGATTTTACCCGGTCATTTGGCTGAATTGGCCAAAAAACCCTCGGTCATTTCACTGAGTCAAAAAAACCTTAATTAATTAAGCGCCGCCCGATCTGCGGTTTTTTCGTCCTCAGGCTGCGGCAAAGCTGCGCCACCAAAGGAAAAGCCCCACCTGGCAGCGTGCCGGGCGGGGCTTAGGGGGCGGGTGTTGACAACTCTAAAGGATACGCAAAAAGGCAACCAGGTCCGACTCCTCCTGTTTGTTCAATTTGAGCCCCAGCACCAGGTTGAAGAACAGGACCGTATCCTCCAGGGTGAGGCAGCGGCCGTCGTGCAGGTACGGCGGGCTCTCCTTGATGCCGCGCAGGGTGAAGGTCTTGATCGGGCCGTCGCCCGGCTCGCGGGTGAAGCGTTCCAGCTTGAGGTCGTGCATCTGCTGGTCCATGTAGAACGGGGGCGTATGACAGGTGCCGCATCTCCCCTTGCCGAAGAAGATCTGCTGGCCGGAAAGTTCCGCCTTGCTTGCCTTGCCGGGGATCAGGTAGCCGGAGGGGTCGAGCTTGGGGGCCGGCGGCACGTCGAACATGTTCTGCATCTGCGCCATGTGCGAGACCTGCACCCGGTTGAGGACGTTCATCCCCTTCTTGGCGGCATGGATCTCGTCGCCGTTGAAGTAGGCGGTGCGCTGCTCGAACTCGGTGAAGTCCTCCACCGAGCGGAGGCTGCGTTTGGAGGCGTGGATCTGCTGGTTGTAAAGCCCGCGCAGGCTGACGGTGTCGAGCCGGAAGCGGCGCTCCTGCGGACGGACGTCCGGGGTGAGATGGAACTGCCCGGTGGTGTGCCCGTTCACGTGGCAGTCGAGGCAGGCGACGCCGAGGCTTGGCTGTGCGGATTTGCGGTCGTCGGTCGGGTTGAACTCCTCCTGCGGGAACGGGGTGACCAGCATGCGCAGGCCGTCGAGCTGCACCGGCGTCAAAAGCTCCTTGAACAGGCGGTAGTAGTTGTTGATCGAGACCACCTCGCCCCGCGAGACGTCACCCAACTCGGGGCGGTTTTGCAGGAAGATGGCCGGCGGGAATTCGGGCAGGAACGCGTCCGGGATGTCGAAGTCCACGTCGAAGCGCTGCAGGCGCGGGAACATGTCGATCTGCACCTGGGGGAACACCTGCCCGCCGGTCGCCTGCTTGGGGTGCGGCAGCGGCGGGTAGGGGAACAGGTTGTCGCGGCGGACGTCTTCGGGGGGCATGGAGTCCAACAGCTCCCAGCTCACCCCCTGCTGCAGCCGGGCGGTGGGTCCCACGGCGATCGGCTTGCCGCGGGTCATCGTCACGTCCGGCGACAGGTGCGGGGTGAGGTCGTACCTCATCTCCAGCAACTGGCGCTGGGTTGCCATCACCTTGGGCTTTTCGGCGACGTCCTGCCGGTACGCCTCCTCGAAGCTGGCCATCGGCTTCTTCGCGTCGAGCGGATCGCGATAGAAGTCGAAGCCGAGCGCCTTCCCTTCGTCGGGCTGATGGACGAAGGCGGTCGAAGAAGGCTCGGCTGTGGCCGCCTGGAACATGCCCGACGTGTCGTGCTGGTTCTGCCGCTGCTCCGGCCGGGTGATCGGCACCGCACGCGGCGTTTGCGCCTCGGAGACCGCGTCCGCAGGCGCCATGGACGGGGCGCTCGCCGGGGTAAGCGTCCAGGACTGCGAGGCCGTCAAAAGCAGGCCGGCGGTCAGGGCGAAGGAACAGGTGACGGCAGTTTTTTTTCTCATGTGATTGGCTCCTTCCGCGCTAAATTTTAATTTTCACATTTTCACATAGCCGGGAGCGAAGTCAATGCCGGCGGGCCTTGGCCTGACGTGAAGATGCCGGTTTTGCGGAAAAAAATCAAAAATCGTATAATCGGGGTAGTAGCGGGAAAGGCGAAGATAAGGGGGCTTACATGAAAAAGTCCGCTCTACTCATATTTTTGCTGCCGGTCCTGTTGTTTACCGCCCCACTGGTTGCGCCACCGGCAGCCGCGGCTGCGCCGGCCGGTCATGCCGGCAGCTTTGGCGGCGGTCACGCCGGCAGTTTTAGTGGCGGGCACGGCGGTGGCGGCGCCGGGCGTTTCAGCGGGCGTGCAGCCGGCGGCGGGGTCGGCCGTTTTGAAGGACGCTCTTTCGGCGGGCACCACGAAGGACGTTTCCACGGTGGCGGCCACTTCGAAGGCGGCGTCTGGATCGGGCCGGGTTGGGGGTGGTGGGATCCCTTCTACTATCCCTATTACTACCCGTACTATGACAGTCCGTCGGTAGTAGTGCCGGAGGCCCCGCAGGAGTACATCGCTCCACCGCAGGAAGAATCCGGTTACTGGTATTACTGCAAAGAATCCAACGCCTACTATCCCTACGTGAAGGTGTGCCCGGGCGGATGGCTGCGAGTGGTGCCGTCGCAATGAGGCCGTGGTAGAGACGTGGGGAAGGAGAACCGAAAATGAAAATACGCGAAGACCGATGACATGCCTGGCGTCTCTGGCGATGCTGGCGATCGGCGGCGGTACCGGCCTGCTCATGCAGGCGGTGCTGGAGGAGGGAAAACGACGTACGCGTCGGCTGTGCCATTTGCCGTTACAGGTTGCGATTTGGTGAAAAGCCCGTTTTCAAGCCCGCAGCCGTTGTGCCGGGCCGGGTTGTATGGTATCGTGCGCCCTTGGCTTCGCAACTGCACACACCAGAGGTTTGCTTGTCGACACCAACATCCTTCCAACGCCTATCACCCTGGCTTGCCGCCGTGGCCAGCGGCTTCCTCATTTTCCTCGGCTATGCCGGGTTCAACCAGTTCTACCTGGAGTGGTTTTCCCTGGTGCCGGTGCTGTGGGCGGTGCGCGACCAGCGCCCCGGCCGGAGCTTTCTGATCGGCTGGCTGGCCGGTACGGTGGGTCACCTGGGGGGCTTCTACTGGGTTACCCAGATGTTCCAGCACTTCGCCAACGCCCCGCTGCCGTTTGCCCTGATCGGCCTCTTGTTTTTGGCGGCAGCCAACGGGGTGGTGGTCGCAGCCTGGGCCTCAGTCACCCGGCTGATCGCCCGTGACACCGGCTGGAGCCTCCTCTGGCTGGCCCCGGTGGTATGGGCCGCGGCGGAAAAACTCTGGCCCGAGGTCTTTCCCAACTACCTCGGGGCGAGCCAGTACCTGCTGCCGCAACTGACCCAGATCGCCGACCTGACCGGCGTCTTGGGCGTCGGTTTCCTGGTCGTCTACTTCAACGCGGTCATCTACACGGTCGCCGATCAATGGCTGTCGCGCCGCCGGCTGCCGGGCCGGACGCTGGCGACGCTTGCGGCGGTGCTGCTGCTGGTGGTAGGCTACGGGCAATTGCGCATACGCGGCGTGGAACGAGAGCTGCGGGGCGCGGAGAGCCTGACGGTGGGGCTGGTGCAGACCAACCGCGGCGCGGCCGACGCCTACCTCGATCCGGCCTCCCGGCTGCGGGAATACCAGGAACTCTCCGGTACCCTGGCCTCCCGCAGGCCCGACCTGGTCGTCTGGCCGGAAGGGGTCTGCACGCTCAACCTCCCCGGCCGCGAGGGGGCGCTTCCCCCCGAGGTGCTGGGCAACCTTGGCACCCCCATGCTGGTGGGGGCCTGCCTGCCGCAGTACGGCGGCGGCGGGCGGGTTGTCAGCAACTCCGCCCTGCTCACCGACGCCGGCGGCAGGATCCTCGGCAGCTACGACAAGACGGTGCTGGTTCCCTTCGGCGAGTACATCCCCTTCGGCGACATCTTCCCGAGCGTCTACTCCTGGTCTCCCTATTCGAGCCGCTTCCTTAAGGGGCAAAGCGAAGAGCCGCTCGTGCTTGGCAAGCACCGGCTGTCGGTCAACATCTGCTACGAGGACATCTTCCCCGGCCACGTCCGCATGCTGATGCGCGGCGGGCGCGAGCGCGTGCGGCCGGAGGCGATTTTCAACCTCACCAACGACTCCTGGTACGGCAAAACGACCGAGCCGCTGGAGCACCTGGCGCTCGCCAGCTTCCGCGCCATCGAAAACCGGCGCGCCCTGGTGCGGGTCACCAACACCGGCATCTCCGCCTTCGTCGATCCGGCCGGGCGCATCGTCAGCCGCACCGGCATCTGGACCAAGGAAGTGCTGGTCGGCCGGGTGCCGCTTCTGCACGGCAGCACCGTTTACCAGGTCGCCGGCGACTGGCTCGGCTGGCTCTGTGCGGTTGCCACGCTGGCGGGGCTGGTTCAGGCGCGAAGGGTGAGAAAGTTTTGACTAAACAATTTAATAAGAGTATCTTTGCCTTCGTGAACAGCCACGTCTGGAGAGGCCTCCCATGACCACAGACATCGAACCCGCCGTTCCCGAAGCCAACCCTCTGCGTGGCAATACCTCCCCGCTGGGAGCCACCATTGCGCGCGGTGGCGTCAATTTCAGCGTCTTCGCACGGGACTGCACCGGGGTGGAACTTCTCCTTTTCGACCGGGTGGACGACGCCGAGCCCTCCCGCGTCATCTGGCTCGATCCCCGCGAGCACCGCACCTACCACTACTGGCATGCCTTCGTTCCCGGCATCGGTGCCGGCCAGCTCTACGGCTACCGGGTTTCCGGCGCCTTCGTCCCGCAGCGCGGCTGGCGTTTCGACCCGGCGAAGCTTTTGATCGACCCCTACGGCCGCGCCGTCGCGGTCCCCGACGGCTACGACCGCGCCGCCGCCTGCCTCCCCGGCGACAACCTGGCCGTGGCCATGAAGAGCGTGGTGGCCGATCCGCGCGGTTACGACTGGGAAGGAGACGTGCCGCTCAAGCGCCCCTTTTCCCGCACGGTCATCTACGAGATGCACGTTGCCGGTTTCACCAAGCACCCCTCCAGCGGGGTTGCCGCCGACAAGCGCGGCACCTATGCCGGTCTGATCGAAAAGATCCCCTACCTGAAGGACCTCGGCGTCACCGCGGTGGAGCTGCTGCCGGTCTTCCAGTTCGATCCCTGCGACGCACCCTTCGGCCTGCGCAACTTCTGGGGGTACAGTCCGGTCTCTTTCTTCGCCCCCCATGCCAGTTTCTCCTCCAGCAAGGATCCCCTGGGGCCATTGAACGAGTTCAGGGACATGGTCAAGGCGCTGCACCGCGCGGGCATCGAGGTGATCCTCGACGTGGTCTACAACCACACCTCGGAGGGGGACCACAAGGGGCCGACCTTCTGCTTCCGCGGTTTCGCCAACGACGTCTACTACATGCTGGCGCCGGACGGCAACTACCTCAACTACACCGGCTGCGGCAATACCCTGAACGCCAACCACCACGTGGTGCGGCGCATGATCCTCGACAGCCTGCACTACTGGGTCAAGGAGATGCACGTCGACGGCTTCCGCTTCGACCTCGCCTCGATCCTGTCGCGCGACGGCGATGGGCGGCCCTTGAAGGACCCGCCGGTGCTCTGGGACATCGAGTCGGACCCGGCCTTGGCCGGCATCAAGCTGATCGCCGAGGCGTGGGACGCAGGCGGACTGTACCAGGTGGGGAGTTTCATCGGCGACAGCTGGAAGGAGTGGAACGGCGAGTTCCGCGACGACGTGCGCCGTTTCCTCAAGGGGGACAACGGCACCGTCTCCCGCTTCGTCGCGAGACTCCTGGCCAGCCCGGACATCTACGGACACCAGGGGCGGGAGCCGGAGCAGAGCATCAACTTCGTCACCTGCCACGACGGCTTGACCTTGAACGATCTGGTGAGCTACAACAAGAAGCACAACGAGGCCAACGGCGAGTTCAACCGGGACGGGATGACGCAGAACTGGAGCTGGAACTGCGGCTACGAGGGGCCGACCGAGCGGCCCGCCATCAAGGAGCTGCGCAACCGGCAGGTGAAAAACTTCCTGGGCATCACCATGCTGGCACTGGGGACGCCGATGCTCCTGATGGGGGACGAGGTGAGGCGCAGCCAGCGGGGGAACAATAACGCCTACTGCCAGGACAACGAGCTGAGCTGGTTCGACTGGCGCGACCTCAAGGCCCACGCCGACGTGCACCGTTTCGTGCAGGAATTGATCAAGGTGCGGCTGATGCGCAGCGAATCGCCGGTCGAGGCCTTCACCCTCACCGAGCTCCTGGAACAGGGGCGGCTTGAGTGGCACGGCGTGCGGCTCGCCTCGCCCGACTGGAGTTTCGAGTCCCACTCCATCGCCTGCACCGCCTGGAGCGTCAGCCGCCGGGTCGTTTTCCACTACATCATCAACGCCTACTGGGAGCCGCTCACCTTCACGCTCCCCTCGCCGCTCTCCCTGCCGGGGGGAAGCTGGCACCGCTGGATCGACACCTCGCTCCCCTCCCCGCAGGACATCGTCCCCTGGGAAAAGCTTCCCGTCTACCCGGACGAGCGCTACGCGACGCTCCCGAGGTCGCTGGTCGTACTGGTGGCGAAGAAGTCACGGTCGCGCGGCAAGAAAGAAGGCTAAAGCGCCCCTTTAGCGCACGCTGTCGAGTTCCTCGGCCCGCATCTTCAACCGGTTCATCTCCATCTCCAGGTCGGCTATGATCTCTTCCTCCCCCTTGACGATCCCCTCGACGTGGAACGACTTGCGCTGCAGTTCGAGGGCGTATTCCAGGAGCTGCGGCGCCACCGGACTCTGGCAGGAGGTGCGCACGATCCTGGTGACGATGACGCCGGTGAACTGGGGATGCTCCTGCAACTCGTGCCGGATCTCGAAGCGATGGGCGTTGATGCCGATCTTCTCCCGCACCGTCTCGCCGTGCAGCCTCATTTCCCGGGAAAGCCCCTCGGCCGTTTGCCCGCTGATGGAGACCTCGGTGACGCCGGGTAGGTAGCGGCCGGGGTGCTGCAGTCTGTCCGTCAGCAGGTGCCAGAGCGTCTCGTGTTCACAATGTACCGGTACTTGCAGGGTTCTCACCAGCATGGGGCCTCCCTTGACAACGGCCTGAATGGAGTGTGGTTAACGCCGGTCAATTGTAGTCGCGCTTTCCCGCGGGTCAAGTGAGGCGCCTCGCGGACGATTGACAGGGCGCGGCCTGAGGCTAGAATGACCTGGCGGCGCAGGACGGCCGGAAAGGAGCGCTGGGTGGCTGAACGCATCGATCGCAGGGAACGGGAACTTCCCCGCTGGCTGAACGCCGCCCTCGTCTTCGGCACCTTCGCCGCGGTGGCGGCGCTGGAGATGAGGCGCCCCTTGCGCAAAAGCCGGGAGCCGAAGCTGGTTCACGACCTGCGCAACCTGGCCGCCTCGGCGCTGGCGGCCGCTACCGTGGCGGTGGCGGAGAAACCGGTGGTGGCGCCCCTGGCGCTTTCCGTCGTAAGGCAGCGCCTGGGGCTGTTGCAGCTGGTGTGGCTCCCGCTGGCAGCGGAACTGCTCCTGTCGGTGCTGCTGCTCGACTACACCCTGTTCATCTGGCACTACCTCACCCACAAGATCCCTCTGCTCTGGCGTTTCCACCAGGCCCACCACCTCGACCACGATCTCGACGCCACCACCGCGCTCAGGTTCCACCCGGGCGAACTGCTGCTCTCGGTTCCCTGGCGGGCGGCCCAGGTGCGCCTCTTGGGGATCTCACCTTTGGGGCTCTCGCTGTGGCAGACGCTCACCCTGATGGCGATCCTTTTCCACCATGCAAACCTTAGGCTTCCCTTCCGGCTGGAGCGCCTGCTCTGCCGGCTGCTGGTCACTCCCCGCATGCACGGCATCCACCACTCGGTGCTGCGCGCCGAGGCTGACGCCAACTGGTCGACCATATTTTCCTGGCCGGATTACCTGCACGGCACCGCGCGGCTCAACGTTCCCCAGCAGGCGATCACCATCGGCGCGCCGGGTTGCCGGAATATGGTGCCGGCCGGCCTTGGCGAGTACCTCATGGTCCCCTTCCGCCCCCGGCAGCAGGGGAGCGACCCCACGCGCCCGCCCATCTCCATCCCGGCCACCATCCTCGCTGACTGATGGTAACCCAAAGGCTTTAACGCAAAGGCGCAGAGGCGCTAAGACGCAAAGCCGACGAAACATCGGCAAAGACCGCGTGGGCACGGGGTGCCCACCCTACGGAAATTTGACTCACCGGAAACCAAAAAAAGCAGGCATCGGGATGCGTTTCCCCGACACCTGCTTTTCGCGTCTTGCTTCTTGCTCTTAGGCCTTTAGCTTTTCCCGAACGGATTTTTACCTTGCGCCTTAGCGCTTCCGCGTCTTTGCGGTAAGTGTTTTAATCCTTTTCTTCCCCGCGGGACTTGATCAGAGCCTGCATGGTGGCGCCCATCTTGGTCGGGCTGGGGGAGACGGCGACCCCCGCTTCGGTGAGGGCCTTAATCTTGTCCTCGGCCCTCCCCTTGCCGCCGGTGATGATGGCGCCGGCATGCCCCATCCGCTTGCCTGGAGGCGCTGTCACCCCGGCGATGAAGGCCGCGACAGGTTTCTTCATGTACTCCTTGATCCACTCCGCCGCCTCTTCCTCGACGCCGCCGCCGATCTCGCCGATCATGAAGACGGCGTCCGTTTCGGGGTCGTCGTTAAAGAGCCTGAGCACGTCGATGAAGTTGGTGCCGATGATCGGGTCGCCGCCGATGCCGACGCAGGTCGATTGGCCGAGTCCGAGATCGGTCAGTTGCTTCACCGCCTCGTAGGTGAGCGTGCCGCTGCGCGATACCACGCCGACCCGACCGGGCAGATGGATGTAGCCCGGCATGATGCCGACCTTGCAGACACCCGGGGTGATCACTCCCGGGCAGTTGGGGCCGATGAGCCGGGTGGCGCTTTTCTCCTGCACCTGGCGGGCGAGCACCATGTCCTTGATGGGGATCCCCTCGGTTATGCAGACCGCCAGTTCCAGCCCGGCGTCGCACGCCTCCAGGATGGCGTCGGCCGCCCCCGGCGGCGGGACGAAGATCATGGAGACGTTGGCGCCGGTGTAGCGCACCGCCTCCTCCACGGTGTTGAACACGGGGATCCCCTCGATGTGGATACCCCCCTTGCCGGGGGTGACCCCGGCGACGATGTGGGTGCCGTATTCGCGGCACTGCTGGGTGTGGAACAGGCCGCTTCGGCCGGTGATCCCTTGGACCACCACCCGCGAATCCTTATTGAGCAAAATGGACATGGACCCTCCTCCAGGTTCAGTCGAAAGTTTGAATCGCGAAGCCTTACTGCTTCAGCATGGCGACGATGCGGGCGGCGCCGTCACCTAAGTTGTCGGCCGACTGCACGTTCAGGCCGGAACCCGCCAGGAGCCGTTTCCCCTCCTCCACCTGGCTGCCGTCCATGCGCACCACGATGGGGAGACGGCAGTTCTTTTCGCTGGCCGCCTCGATGATCCCCTGCGCGATCACGTCGCAGCGCATGATGCCGCCGAAGATGTTGACGAACACGCCGCGGGCGTCCTCGTCCTCCAGGATGATCTTGAAGGCCTCGGCCACCTTTTCCTTGGTCGCCCCGCCCCCAACGTCCAGGAAGTTGGCGGGTTCGCCGCCGAACTCCTTGAGCACGTCCAGGGTCGCCATGGCAAGTCCCGCGCCGTTCACCATGCAGCCGATGTTGCCGGTCAGCTTGATGTAGGAGAGGTCGTACTTGCCGGCGTTGATCTCGAGTGTGTCGAGCTGGGAATAATCGAGCATGTCCGGATACTCGTGGTGCCGGAAGATGGCGTTGTCGTCGAAGCTGATCTTGGCGTCCATGGCCAAGAGCCAGCCGGCGCGCGTCAGCACCAGCGGGTTGATCTCGACCAGCGAGCAGTCCTTCTCCAGGCAGATGTGGTAGAGGTTCTGCATGAGCTGCACGCAGTCCTCGCAGATGCTGCCGGTGAGGCCGAGCTTGAGCGCGAGCCTTCTCGCCTGGTAGGGACGCAGGCCGGTGGTCGGATCGATGGTATAGACGTGAATCTTCTCGGGGCTGCGCTTGGCCACTTCCTCGATCTCAACGCCCCCCTCGGCGCAAGCGATCAGGCAGTAGCGCGAACTGGCGCGGTCCAGCGTAATGGAGAGGTAGAACTCGCGGGCTATTTCCACCGCCTCCTCGACCAGGATCCTGCGCACCTTTAGCCCCTCCGGCCCGGTCTGCGGCGTCACCAGGCGCTTGCCGAAGAGTTCCTTGCCGAGTTCCTGGGCCTGCTCCGGGTGATGCACCACCTTCACGCCGCCTCCCTTCCCCCGGCCGCCGGCATAAATCTGGGCCTTGACCACGCAGTGTCCGCCCAACTCCTTGGCGCCACGCTCCACCTGGTCGGAGGTAAGCGCCACTCTGCCGCGCGGTACGGGGATGCCGTAGGCCGCGAGGATTTCCTTGGCTTGGTACTCGTGGATGTTCATGCGCCCTCCATTAGATAATTTTTTAGCAAAGGGATTTTAATATCTTAGTGGAAGAAAGGCAAGCACCAGCTGTGTGACAGGCGAGAAAGTCGGCGGGAAGGCTTTTGCGTTGCGCCTCCCCCCGCCGGACGTGTATAGTCACAGGCACTTAGCCCCTTTCCCCGGAAAGGCGCCGGCATTACAACGTCCCCTCCCCCGCCAGAGGAGAGGGAGGATAGGCCGACAGAGGAGCATAGATGAGTACTCAGCAGTTTTTCGCAACCACCGCCAAGGGGGTGGAGGAGGTTCTGGCCGGCGAGCTTTCCCGACTGGGGGCGGCGGAGGTGGTCCAGGAAAATGGCGGCGTCCGCTTTGCCGGGGGGATGGAGGCGATGTATCGCGCGAACCTCTGGCTGCGCACCGCGAGCCGGGTGCTGATGCCGCTGGCCGAATTCGCCTGCGAGAATCCCGATGAGCTCTACGCCGGGGTGCGCACCGTCGATTGGCACCGGTACCTGACCCCGGCGATGACCCTTGCCGTCGACTGCAACCTGCGCGATTCGGCCCTCACCCACTCGGGCTACGTGGCGCTGAAGGCCAAGGACGGCATCGTCGACCAGCTGCGGGATAAGCTCGGTACCCGTCCCAACGTCGACACCCGCGATCCCGACCTCAGGGTGAACCTGCGGCTGTTCCGCAACCGCTGCACAGTAAGCCTCGACTGCTCCGGCACGCCGCTCGACCGGCGCGGCTACCGCCTTGAGCGGCACGAGGCGCCGCTTAAGGAAAACCTGGCGGCCGCCCTGGTGGCGTTTTCCGGCTGGGACGGCAGCCAGCCCCTGCTCGATCCCATGTGCGGCACCGGCACCATCGCCATCGAGGCCGCGCTGCAGGCGCTCAAGGTGCCGCCGGGGCTTTTGCGCCTTAGCTTCGGTTTCCAGCGCTGGCCGGAGTACGACAAAAGCCTGTGGGATCGCCTGGTGGCCGAGGCGCACGAGGGGGAGCTGGATACGCTCCCGGCGCCCGTGCTCGGCTCGGACATCTCGCACAGTGCCGTGAACATGGCCTGGGAGAACGCCCGGCGCGCCGGGGTGGTGGGGGAGGGTCTGGTGCAGTTCGACCGCTGCGCCATCGGCGAACTCGCCCCGCCCCCCGGTCCCGGGGTGCTGATCTTCAACCCCCCCTACGGCATGCGCCTGGGCGAGGAGGAGGCCTTAAAGCCGCTCTACAAAGAGATCGGCGACGTGATGAAGCAGCGCTGCAAGGGGTACACGGCCTATCTCTTCACCGGCAATCACCAGCTCGCCAAGTGCGTCGGGCTCAAGCCTTCGCGCCGGATCGTGCTCTACAACGGGCCGATCGAATGCCGCCTGCTCAAGTACGAGCTGTACTGAGCGCAACCCCCTTAATTTGCGGGCTGTCAAGGTAATTTGAAAACGGGGCTTGACACTACCGGCCTTTTTTCCTATAGTGAAATTTCGCTTTTCGGGCCTATAGCTCAGTTGGTTAGAGCTACCGGCTCATAACCGGTCGGTCCCAGGTTCGAGTCCTGGTGGGCCCACCACCTACAATTAGGATGATGTGGGGATGCCCTTAAAGCACCTGATCAGACGAAAAAATACACGTTATGTGGAGAGAGAGAGAGTGCACACCAAGCGGTTGCACTCTTTTTCTTTTGAGCGCGATGATTACTCCAAAACTCTCAGATCTAGTTGGAATTGCTGGTAAAATTGCCCCGCTCGACTTCGCCGAATCCTGGGATAACGTCGGCTTGCAGGTAGGCGACCCGGTGGCGCCGGTCTCGCGGATCATGGTGGCGCTCGACCCCGGGCCGCCGGCTGTTGCGGGGGCGATCGAGGCGGGGTGCCAGCTTTTGGTGACCCACCACCCGCTGATCTTCAGTCCCCTGAAGCGGATCTCGACGGCGGACGAAACCGGCCGGCTGGTGCGGCTGGCGCTCAAAAACGACCTGGCGGTGATCGCGCTGCACACGAACTACGACGTCGCCGACGGCGGCGTGAACGATCTCCTGGCGGCACGGCTCGGCGTGGCAAACGCACAGCCCTTGAAGGTCACCGGCGGCGAGGAATTCGCCAAGCTGGTGGCGTTCGTGCCGCACGGCTTCGAGGGAAAGCTCCTCGATGCGCTCTCCCCGTGGCTGGCGCCGCTCGGCAACTACCGCGACTGCTCCTTTGAGGCCGACGGCACCGGCCGGTTCCGTGCCCTGGAAGGGGCCAAGCCGTTCGTGGGCGGTATCGGCGAGCGGCACACCGAGCCGGAGAAACGGCTGGAGTTCCTGCTCCCCAAGGAGCGGATCGCCCAGGCGGTGGCGGCGATGAAGGGCGTCCATCCCTACGAGGAGCCGGCCTACGACCTCTACCCGGTGCTTAACCGCGGCAACCTGCGCGGGATAGGGCGGATCGGGTTTTTGGCCGAGCCGACTACCGCCGCGGACTTCGCCGTCACCGTCCGGCAGCGGCTGGGTGCGGCGGGTGTCAGGCTGGTGGGCGAGCCGGGGCGCAAGGTAAAGAAGGTCGCGCTTTGCGGCGGTTCGGGCGCCTCGCTCATCCAGGAGGCGGCGCGCAAGGGTGCGGACGTCCTGGTGACCGGCGACGTGAAATACCACGAGGCGCGGCTGGCGGAAAGCCTTGGCCTCGCGGTTTTGGACGCCGGGCATTTTGCCACCGAGCGGCCGATGGTGGAGGGGCTGGCCCGGGCGCTTAAAAGCGCGCTGGCGGCCAAAAGGTTCGAGGCGGAAGTTCTGGAGAATCAAGGAGAACGGGAGCCGTTCAGCTTTTTCTGAGCGCTCCGGGTTCCTGGTCATAAAAAAAGGCGTTGGGGAGGCAGATTTTGCGTAACAACTTGAAGGCGTTATACGAGCTACAGGAGATCGACCTGCGGATTGACGGGCTGGACGGCGAGCGGGGGCAGCTTTTGGCTGAAGTGGAGGCCCTGGATGCGAAACTGGCCGAGGCGCGGGAGAAGATCGCCGCGCGCCAGCAGGAGTCGCAGGGGGTCGAGACCGAGAAGGGGACGCTGGAAGAGAACCTGGCGAGCGAGAACGAAAACATCGTCCGTTCGGAATCCCACCTGAAGGAGATCAAGACCCAGAAGGAATACCAGGCGGTCTCCAAGGAAATCACCGGGGCGAAGAAGCAGATCACCGAGCTGGAAGAGCAGATCCTGCAGAAGATCAACCTGTTGGAGGAGTTGAGCGGCGACATCGCCAAGAAGGAAGCCGACCTCTCCGAACTGGAGCAGAACGTCTCCGTCCAGCAGGCCGAGCTGCGCACCAAGGTGGACGCCTTGGAGTCCGGCATCAAGAGCGACGTCGCCAACCGCGAGCAGACCTTAAAGGGGCTCCCCGCCTCGGTGCTCAAGCGTTACGCCAAGCTTCGGGAGTCGCGCCGCGGCGTGGCCGTGGTCGAGGCCAAGGACGGGAACTGCATGGGGTGCAACATGCATCTGCCGCCGCAGCTCTACAACACCCTGTTCCGCGCCGACGACGTGATCACCTGCCCGCACTGCCAGCGTATCCTGGTGATGCGCCAGGAGATCATGGAAGGGTAAGACCTTTCAACGTAGAACGTAGCACGTAGAACCGTTTCTCAGTTTGGCCGAAGCAGACCAGATGGCCGCCGCTCACCTTCGCCTCGTGCGCGGGAGGGGGGAGGAAAGTCCGGGCTCCACAGGGCATGGTGCTGGATAACGTCCAGCGGGGGCAACCCCAGGGAAAGTGCCACAGAGAGAAGTCCGCCCACCGAAACCAAAGCTGCCATGCGGGCTCGCCCGCCGGGGCCTTGGCGTAGGCGGGTAAGGGTGAAAGGGTGAGGTAAGAGCTCACCGGGTTCGGCGGCGACGTCGGATGCCAGGTAAACCCCACCAGGAGCAAGACCAAATAGGGAAGCGTCAAGGACGGCCCGTCCGTGCTTCCGGGTTGGTTGCTTGAGGGCGCCGGTAACGGCGCTCCTAGATGAATGACCATCGCCTGCCGCCGGGTAACCGGCGGCGGGAACAGAACCCGGCTTACGGGCTGCTTCGGCCAATTTTCAAGACTCCCTTCCCCCTGGCGGGGGAGGGAGATTTTTTTGACACGCAGGATAAACAAAAGGGTTGTGCGGTTGACTGAGGCAAGTTTCGAAGAGCAGTGGCAGGCCGGGGTGCGGGAGGTCTCGCGACGCTTTGCGCTCCTCGGGGAGGACACGCGGCAAAGGCTCACGGCCCTGGCCCGGGAGCTGACGGCGAAAAAGGGCGAGCTTGACGCGCTGAGCGCGCCGGCCGAGCCCGCCGCCCACTGCGCCGCCTGCGGCGGCGCCTGCTGCGTTGCCGGCAAGTACCACTTCACCAAGGCCGACCTTCTGGTCTACCTGGCGATGGACCAGCCGCTTTTTACGCCCAGCTTCGACAACGGCCTCTGTCCCTATTTGTCGGCCGCCGCCTGCCTGATGGCGCCGGGCTACCGGCCGTTCAACTGCATCACCTTCAACTGCGAACGGATCGAGGACCGGCTCCCGGCCGCGTCGGTTGAACGCTTCTACCGGCTGGAGCGGGAGCTCAGGCGGGGCTACGACGGCATCAAGGCCCTTTTCCCGGACGCTTCCCTGGACGGCGCCCTCCTTTAGCGGCGCCCCGCGGCAAGCCGACCCAATAGTTACCAAGACGTACCGGAGGTATGACCGATGGCCACCATAAGCGACCTGGTACTGGTCCACATAGACGATAAACCCGCCTTCTACGCAAGGATCGAGGAGGTAAGCCCCGACGTGAAGCCGGGATGGTGGAAGGTGAAGCTTTTGGTGCTCACCGTGCCGCTGCAGGTCTACACCTGGATCCTGGACGACAGCCAGGTGAACGGCGCCCCCTTCACCATGGGGGGGACGCCTATGATGCTTGAGAAGGTGGTCTCGCCGGAGCCGCCCCCCAAGCCGCTCGCCACGGTGACCAGGAACAAGGGAGCCTCCCAGAAGGGGGGCAACGTCGTCTCGCTGTTCGATCGCAAAAAAACTTAAAGCTTGTCATCCCGAGCTTAGCGAAGGATCTGCTGTAAACTCTCACGCCTTTCGGACCGATCGGCCGGGTCGCCTTGACCCGCCGCGCGCGCCCGGAAGGCGTAACTTTTTGGTTTTTAAAAAGGTTGCCGTACGATGTGTCCCCGTTAACTTGCCGGAATTCCTGCACCTCCAAGACGCTTGCCCGCAGTTCCCCCCTTGCCGCCGGTTAACTCCTTGGAAAATCGCGAAAAAAACGCGTAGTTGCGGGCAATTTTGTGTTGACAACATTTTAGCCCTCCCGTATAGTTCCGTGCCATAGTGGTATAAAGTGGTAAAATGTGGCAACAGGTGCCGGAGCGGGAATGTTCAGAGGGAAGTACGAAACCACCATCGACGCCAAGGGGCGCACCAGTATTCCGGCGAAATTCCGGGACGTTCTGGTGGACACCTTCGGTGACGAGCGCTTTTTCCTCACCAAGTCGAGCCCGGTTCGACTGAGCGAGGGGCAGGTCGCCTACGGTCTGGTCGTCTATCCCTATCACGACTTCCTCGCCCTCGAGGAGAAGCTCAAAGACGGCACGGGCTTAGGCTTGAGCCTGGCCGAACTGGCGGCGGTGAAGCGCACCATCCTGGTGCCGGCCGTGGAGCTGACGGCGGACAAGCTCGGGCGCATGCTGGTGCCCAGCGATCTGAGGAAGAGCGCCCAGCTCGAGCGGGACATCCACTTCATCGGTATGCAGACCAAGATCGATATCTACAGCGACGCCGTCTGGGCGAAAGTCTGCGAGCAGGACGAGCAGAACTTCCCGGTCGACTCGCCGGCGCTGGCCGGATTGGGGCTCTAGATGGGTGGCGCGACTGATTTTCATCATATTTCGGTGATGCCCGACGAGGTGCTCGAGGCGCTTTCTCCCCGCTCGGGCGGCATCTACGTGGACGGCACCCTGGGGGGCGCCGGCCATTCCGGCCTGATCCTTGAGGCGAGCGCCCCCGAAGGGGAACTGATCGGCTTCGACCGCGACGCCGAGGCGCTGGCGGCGGCGAGCGAGCGGCTGGCGGTTTTCGGCGGCAGGGTGAGGCTCTTTCACCGGAACTTCTCCTCCATCGCCGCCACGCTGGCCGAGATCGGAGTGGAACGGATCGACGGCTTCGTGCTCGACCTCGGGGTCTCCTCCCACCAGCTCGACCGGGAGGAGCGGGGCTTCAGCTTCCAGCAGGACGCGCCGCTCGACATGCGCATGGACCGCTCCGCCGGCCGTACCGCGGCCGACCTGGTGAACACGCTTTCCGAGGGGGAGCTTACCCGCATCGTCACCGACTACGGCGAGGAGCGCTGGGCCAAGCGGATCGCCTCCTTCATCGTAAAAGCCCGGGACACGCACCCCATCGAGACCACCTTTCAACTGGTCGACCTGATCAAGGGGGCGATCCCGAAGGCGAAGTGGGAAGAGAGGCTGCATCCGGCGACCAGGACCTTCCAGGCGCTGCGCATCGCGGTCAACGAAGAGCTGAAAAGCCTGGAGGACGGCCTGGCCGACCTTTTGAGGCTTCTCGCCAAGGGGGGGCGCGGCGCGGTCATCTCCTTCCACTCGCTGGAAGACAGGATCGTGAAAGAGAGCTTCCGCAACGCCGCCACCGGCTGCACCTGTCCCAAGTTCGTGCCCCGCTGCATCTGCGGACGGGTGCCCGAGTGCCGGCTGGTGACCAGAAAGCCCCTGCGGGCGACGGACAGGGAAGTGGCCGAAAACCCGCGCTCCAGGAGCGCGCGGCTCAGGGTGGTAGAGAAAATCGTTTAGCAGCAAAGAGGAGAGTCATCATGGGACAGAGCAAGGTCGCCTACGGCAAGGTAGCGGCGCCGGCTAGACCGGTAAGCGCCGTCGGGGAGAATTGGGTAAGCCTCAACATCTCCTACGTGACCGGCGTCATGATCCTTTTGACGCTGGTCTCCATTTTTCACGTCTGGTCGCGGGTAGAGGTGATCGACCTCAACCTGAAGATCTCGGATACCGCGCGCTCCTTCAAGGAAGAGCAGCAGGAAAACAGGCGGCTTAAGCTTGAGGTCGCCACGCTTAAGGCACCGGCCAGGATCGAGGCGCTGGCCAAGGGGCAGCTCGGCATGGCGCTCCCCACGGACCAGCAGGTGGTTTTGGTCAAGTGATCGACACGCCGGAGAAATGGGCCAGGGTCCGGATGCGTACCGCGGCCCTCCTGTTTGGGGCCGCTTTCCTGGCCACCGCCGGCCGCGCGTTCTACCTGCAGGTGCTGCAGAAGGAAAAGCTGGTAAGGCTTGCGGAAAAGCAGCACCAGCGGGTGGAGCGCCTCACCCCGGCGCGGGGCGCGATCTACGACAGCAACAACGACCCCTTCGCGGTTTCCATCGACATGGATTCCTGCTACGCGATGACCCGCGACATCGAGCCGGAAAATCTCGCCGACGTGGTCGCGAAACTTGCGCCGCAGTTGGGGATGAGCAGGCCTGAGCTGGAAGGAAAACTCAAGGGCGCGCGCAACTTCGTCTGGCTGGCCCGGCTCATGGCCCCCGAACAGGCGAAGAAGGTCAAGGAGCTCGACCTGGAGGGGATCTACTTCTCCAAGGAGAGCCGGCGCTTTTACCCCAACTACGAGGTGGCCGCCAGCGTGATCGGTTTCACCGGCGTCGATCCGGTGGGACTCGAAGGGGTGGAAAAGAAGTACGACCGCGTCATCGCCGGCAACGCGGGCCAGACCCTGGTGACCGAGCGGGACGCCCTGGGACGCAACGTCGACATGAAGCAAGTCGCCGGGCTGGACGGCGATTCCCGGGGTAACGGCATCGTCCTCACCCTCGACAAGAACATCCAGTACATAGCGGAGAAGGAATTGGCCAAGGCGGTGGTGAAAAACCGCGCCAAGACCGGCACCGCGGTGGTGATGGACCCGGATACCGGGCGGGTTCTGGCCATGGCCAACTACCCGACCTTCAACCCGAACAGTTTCGGCAAGTACGACAGCTCCACCCTGAGAAACCGCGCCATCTCGGACAGCTTCGAGCCCGGCTCCACCTTCAAGATCTTCCTGGTGGCCGCCGCGCTGGAAAACCGCGTGATCAGGCCGGGGGACTACTTCAACTGCGAAAACGGCGTCTACCGGCTGGCCGGCAAGACCATCCACGACACGCACCCCTACGGGTCCTTGAACGTGCAGCAGATCCTGAAGTTTTCCTCCAACATCGGCGCGGCCAAGATCGGCGGCCGCATGGGTTCGGAAAGGCTGTACGCGGCGCTCACCGGTTTCGGCTTCGGCGCGAAGAGCGAGGTGGACCTGCCGGGCGAATCGGCAGGGGTCTTGCGGCCCGAGAACAAGTGGTACGGCGTGGACCTGGCCACCATCTCCTTCGGGCAGGGGGTGACGGCGACCGCGCTGCAGATCACCACCGCGCTCTCCGCGGTCGCCAACGGCGGCAACCTGATGAAGCCCTACCTGGTGGACCGCATCGTCGACGACCGGGGCAGGGTGCAAAAGCAGTTCGGCCCGCAGGTGAAACGGCGGGTGATCTCGCCGGAGACGGCGAAGACGGTGGCGCACATGCTGGAAAGCGTGGTCGCCGAGGGGGGGACCGGCACCCTGGCCGCGGTGGACGGCTTCCGGGTGGCCGGCAAGACCGGCACCGCCCAGAAGGTGGGGCGCGGGGGGTACTCGGCCAGCAAGCGCACCGCCTCCTTTGCCGGCTTCGTGCCGCTTGAGGACCCGAAGCTTGCCATCCTGGTGGTGGTGGACGAGCCGCAGACCAGCCCTTACGGCGGCCTGGTGGCGGCGCCGGCCTTCTCCGCCATCGCCCGGCAGGCCCTTTGCTACCTGAAGGTGCCGCCCGAGCAAAGCGCCAGGCGCAAGGCGGCCGAGCCGGCCGTAGCCCGCCACGAACCGCCGCCCGAGCAGGAAGCGGTGGAAGGGGGTACCGTCGAGGGGATAGCGAGCGCCGACGGGGTGAACATGCCGAACTTCCGGGGGATGAGCATGCGGCAGGTGCTCAGGGTCATGGAGCGGCGGGGGCTGAACGTAAAGCTGCAGGGAAGCGGCCGGGCCGTGGCCCAGAGCCCCTTGCCCGGCAGCGCCATCAATACGCAGGACCAGGTCTGGGTACGGTTCGAGCCGTCCGGATGAAAGCGGGGGAAGCATGAAACTGGCGGAACTGGTGAGCGCCGTGGCCGGGGCTCAGCTGACGGGTGACGCCGATCTGGAGATCGAAGGGCTCTACTACGACTCCAGGCAGGTAAAACCCGGCGGCTTGTTCTTCGGCCTGAAAGGTGTGAAAAACGACGGCAACGCCTTCATCGAGGCCGCCGTAAACGGGGGAGCTGTGGCCGTGGTGGCCGAGCTTCCCTGTGCCGTTGCCGGGGTCGCAACCGTCCTGGTGCCCAACGCGAGGCTCGCCATGTCGCTTATGGCCGCCCGCTTCTTCGGCGTGCCGACGGCCGCCATGCCCACCGTCGGCATCACCGGCACCAACGGCAAGACCACCACGAGCTACCTGATCGAAGGGATCATGGAAAAGGCGGGCATCCCGACGGCGGTGCTCGGCACCATCAGCTACCGTTTCGCCGGGACCTCGCTGCCGGCGCCCAACACCACGCCGGAGTCGGTGGACCTGCAGCGGACCCTGCGGCAGCTCGTGGACCTGGGGGCCGAGGGCGTGGTGATGGAGGTCTCCTCCCATGCCCTTGAGCAGCGCCGGGTGGACGGCTGCCTGTTCGACGTGGCCGTCTTCAGCAACCTGACCCGCGACCACCTCGACTACCACCGGGACATGGACTCCTACTTCGAAGCGAAGCTGAGGCTCTTCACCGATCTTCTGATCCCGTCGGCCGACAAGCCGCTTCGGCGCGCGGTGGTGAACCTGGACGACCCCTACGGCGCGAGGCTCGCCCGGGAGGCGACCGCGCCGGTCATGACCTACGCCCTGTCGGGGGGGGCGGACATCACCGTCGCTAAGGTCGACTTCTCGGTTGACGGCATCCGCTGCACGCTTACCACGCCGCGCGGTGAGCTGGAACTCAGATCCGAGCTTTTGGGGCGCTTCAACCTGTACAACGTCATGTCCGCAGTAGGCGCAGGGCTTGCCCTGGGCATCGCGCCGGAAGCGATCCGGGCCGGGATCGAGGGGCACCGGAAGGTCCCCGGCCGCCTGGAGCGGGTGCCGAACGAGAAGGGTATCACGGTGCTGGTGGACTACGCCCACACCGGCGACGCGCTGGAAAACGTGCTGACCACCCTGTCGGAATTAAAGAGCGGCCGCATCATCGCCATCTTCGGCTGCGGCGGCGACCGCGACCGCGGCAAGCGCCCGGTGATGGGGGAGATCGCCGCCCGCTTAAGCGACCTGGCGGTGATCACCTCGGACAACCCGCGCACCGAGGATCCGCGCGCCATCCTGGAGGAGGTGCGTGCCGGGGTGCTGCCGCTCGGGCTCAAGGAGTACGGGGTCGAGGAGATCGCGCAGGGCGTTGGCGAAAAAGGGTTCGTGACCATCGAGTCGCGCCGCGAGGCGATCCGCACGGCGATAACGGCGGCGAAGGCCGGCGACATCGTGCTTTTGGCAGGCAAGGGGCACGAGGACTACCAGATCGTCGGCACCGAGAAGCATCATTTCGACGACTGCGAAGAGGCGGCCGAGGCCCTGAGGCTGAAAAACTAGCCGGCGGTGTCAAGGGGGTTCCCTTGACGCCGCTTTTCCTGTTACATTGTAGGGATGGCCAAAACCGGACCATCAAATACAGCATTACGGCAGGTGAAAGTCTTGACGAGTTTTACGGCGCCCACCGCGCCTTCAGGCAGGAACGTTTCGCAGCCACAAAGAGGTTCCATGCTCCCCTTCACGCTCAAAGAGCTGGCACGTGCGACCGGCGGCACGCTGATCGGCGACGCCGCCGAGACCGTCCTCGCGGTGACCACCGACTCGCGCACGGCCAAGGCCGGCGAGCTGTTCGTGGCCCTTCGGGGCGAGCGCTTCGACGGCCACGACTTCGTCGGGGGCGCGGCCGGCAACGGGGTGCGGCTTTTCCTTCTGGACGAGCGCTGGCAAAAGACGGGCAGGCTCCCGGAGGGGGCCTCGGCCGTGGTGGTGCCGGACACCCTCAAGGGGCTTGGCGACCTGGCCGCCTGGCACCGGAGCCGCTTCGACCTGAAGGTGGTGGCGGTGACCGGCTCCAACGGCAAGACCACCACCAAGGAGATGCTGGCCGGCATCCTCACCCAGACCGGGCCGGGGCTTAAGACCGAGGGGAACCTCAATAACCTGATCGGGCTGCCGCTCACCATCCTGCGGCTTTCCGGGCGCGAGCGCTGGGCCGTGCTGGAACTGGGGATGAGCGCCTTCGGCGAGATCGACCGCCTGGCCGAGATCGCCCAGCCGCAGATCGGCATCATCACCAACGCCTTTCCCGCCCACCTGGAGACCCTGGGAAGCGTGGCAGGGGTGGCGAAGGCCAAGGGGGAACTCTTCCTGCGCCTGCCGGCCGGGGGGATCGCGATCTACAACGTCGACGACCCGCTGGTCTCCAGGTGCCCGACGCACCTTAACGTCACCCGGCTGACCTTCGGGCTCAGGGGGGCCGAGGTAAGCTCCGCTTCCATCGTGAGCCTGGGCAAGGCGGGCGAGAGCTTCACACTGCGGCTTCCCGACGAGGAACTGCCGGTGACGCTTAAGGCCTACGGCAAGCACAACGTCTACAACGCGCTCGCCGCGGCGGCCGCGGGCTTTGCGCTGGGGCTCAACTCCGAGGCGATCCGCCAGGGGCTGCAGGAGTTCACCCCCTACGACAAGCGTTTCCAGCTGGAGCAGGTGGGCCACGTGACCCTGATCGACGACAGCTACAACGCCAACCCCGCCTCCATGGCGGCGGCCCTGGCCACCCTGAAGGAGGTCCGCGAGGACGGCCGGGCGGCGGCGGTTTTAGGCGACATGCTGGAGCTGGGCGAGGGGCGCGAGGCCGCGCACCGCGAACTGGGCAAGCTGGCGGCTTCCTGCGTGGAGCGCCTGTACCTTTTGGGCGAATTGGCGCCGCTGGTGGCCGAAGGCGCCCGGGAAGGGGGACTGCCGGCGGAAAGCGTCCTGGTCGGCCGGGACCACGCGGAGCTTGCCCGCGAGCTTTTGCGCTGGCTTGACCGGGGTGACTGCGTGCTCTTCAAGGGGTCGCGCGGCATGCGGATGGAACACGTGGCGCAGGCGGTACGCAGCGCGCTGTCGCCGGCATACGCAGGGGGGGACCACTAGATGCTGTACCATCTGCTCTTTCCGTTGGCGTCAAGCGTCAAGCTCTTCAACGTCTTCAAGTACCTGACCTTCAGGAGCATCTACGCCATGATCACGGCGCTGCTCCTCTCGTTTCTGATCGGCCCCTGGGTGATCAGAAAGCTGGAGGGGTTGCAGGCGCGCCAGGTGATCCGCACCGACGGTCCGGAATCGCACCTGAAGAAGCAGGGGACGCCGACCATGGGCGGGGTGCTGATCCTCGCCTGCACCATCGTCCCGACCCTTTTGTGGGCGGACCTGACCAACGTCTTCATCTGGATCACCCTCTTCATCGTGGCGGGTTACGGCGTCCTGGGTTTCATGGACGACTACAAGAAGGTGGTGGAGAAGAACCCGAAGGGGCTCTCCCCGCGCCAGAAGATGTTCTGGCAGGTGCTTTTGGCCGGGGCGGTCGGCATCCTGCTCTACAACCTGCCCGGCTTTTCCACCCAGCTCTACCTCCCCTTCTTCAAGAGGGTGCACCCGGAGCTGGGGATCGTCTTCATCCCCTTCGTCACCCTGGTGATCGTGGGCGCGAGCAACGCGGTGAACCTGACCGACGGCCTGGACGGCCTGGCCATAGGGCCTGTCGCCATCAACGCCGGCACCTACCTGCTGTTTTGCTACATCGCCGGTAACGCCAAGCTCTCCGGCTACCTGCAGATACCGTACGTCCCCGGCGCGGGCGAGCTCTGCGTGCTCTGCGGCGCCCTGGTCGGCGCGGGTCTCGGCTTTCTCTGGTACAACTCCTATCCCGCCGAGGTGTTCATGGGGGACGTGGGCTCGCTTTCCTTAGGTGGCGGGCTCGGCACGCTGGCCGTACTGACCAAACAGGAATTCCTGCTGGTGATCGTTGGGGGCGTCTTCGTCGTGGAGGCGCTTTCCGTCATCTTCCAGGTCGGCTCCTACAAGTACCGGGGCAAAAGGATCTTCCGCATGGCGCCGATCCACCACCACTTTGAATTGAAGGGGGTGGCGGAGCCGAAGATCATCGTGCGCTTCTGGATCATCACCATCATCCTGGCGCTGGTCGCGATCTCGACCTTGAAGATGCGCTAGATAAGAAGGATCTGAACATGGAGCTTAGCGGTAAAAACATACTGGTCGTAGGGCTGGCCCTCACCGGGGTTTCGGTGGTGCGCTTCCTGGTTGGTGCGGGGGCCCGCGTCACGGTGACCGACATGCGCGGCGAAGAGGCCCTGGCGGACCGGCTGGAGGAATTAGCCGACGTCGACGTAAACCTGGAACTCGGCCGCCACGTGCCGTACAGCTTCCTGATGGCCGACCTGATCGTGGTCTCCCCCGGCGTGCCGATGGACATCGCACCGCTTGTCATGGCCCGCTCCCAGAAGCGCCGCGTGGTGAGCGAGGTGGAACTCGCCTCCTGGTTCATAAAGGCCCCGATCGTCGCCATCACCGGCACCAACGGCAAGACCACCACCACGACGCTCACCGGCGAGATCTTCAAGGCCTGCGGCTTTACCACCTTCGTCGGCGGCAACATCGGCACCCCGCTCATCGACCTCGCCTCATCCGAGGAGCGGGTCGAGCGGGTCGTCGTGGAACTCTCCTCCTTCCAGCTGGAAGGGGTCGAGAGCTTCCGCCCCCAGGTGGCCGTGCTTCTAAACCTGACCGAGGACCACCTGGACCGCTACGCGACCTTCAAGGAGTACATCGACGCGAAGCTGCGCATCTTCGAGAACCAGGGGCCGGGGGACTACGCCGTACTGAACGTGGACGACCCCCTGGTCGCCGCCTGCGCGGAAAAACTGAAGGCGACGGTCTTCCCGATGAGCCGCCTTAAGGAGCTCGAAGAGGGGATCTACTACCGCGACGGCTTCATCACCTTCTCCCACAAGGGCAAGGTGCTTCGCTTCGGCACCGAAGGTTTCCTGCTCAAAGGGGTGCATAACCTCGACAACGTCATGGCCGCCCTGGCCGCGACGCTACTTTTGCGCTGCGACGGCGACGCCGCCTACCGGTCGGTGCGCTCCTTCAAGGGGCTGCCGCACCGGATGGAGTTCGTCACCGAGGTGAACGGCGTCGCGTACTACGAGGACAGCAAGGGAACCAACGTCGGGAGCGTGGTGAAGTCGCTGGAGAGCTTCGACGCGGGCATCACCCTGATCGCCGGCGGCAAGGACAAGGGGGGCTCCTACGAGCCGCTCGAAAGGCTCGTCGCGGAGCGGGTGGCGCATCTCGTGCTGATCGGCGAGGCGAGATCCCGCATGAACGAGGCCCTGGGGTCGCTTACCGACACCTACCTGGCCGAGTCGCTGGAAGACGCGGTCACGTGGGCCGCCGCGCACACGAAACCGGGAGGGGTCGTGCTCTTCTCGCCTGCCTGTTCCAGCTTCGACATGTTCAAGGACTACAAGGAGCGCGCGGAGCGCTTCGTGGCGGCGGTACGCGCCCTTAAGCCCGAGGGGACCAAATGAAGCGGGAGCGGTTCGACATGATCCTGCTGCTGATGGCGGTGATTCTCACCTGCTTCGGCGTGGTCATGGTCTATTCCGCCTCCTCGGTGATGGCCGCCAAGAAGTTCCACGACGGGTTCTACTACCTGAAACGGCAGTCGCTCTTCGCGCTGATCGGCTTTACCGGCATGGCCATCGCCATGCACGTGGACTACCACGTCTACCGCCGGTTCGCCGTGCCGCTTTTCTTCGGCTGTTTCTTCCTGCTCCTTCTCGTGTTCATGCCGGGGATCGGCGGCACCGCCAAGGGGGCGGCGCGCTGGATCAGGCTGCCGGGCTTCAACTTCCAGCCCTCGGAGCTGGCCAAGGTCTCGCTCATCCTCTACATGGCTTATTCCCTGGAGAAGCGCCAGGACAAGCTGCGGGACTTCATGGCGGGGTTCTTCCCCTATCTCTTGATCCTCGGGGTGTTCATCGCGGTGCTTCTGGCCCAGCACGACATGGGGGCCGCCATGACCATGCTGGTCGTGGCCATCGTCATGCTCTTTGCCGCCGGCACCAAGGTGCAGTACATCCTGGGGATGATGCTGGTGGCGGCGCCGGGGATCGCGCTTTTGGTTCTGACCAAGGCCTACCGGATGCGGCGCATCGTCGCCTTCCTCGACCCCTGGCAGGACCCGACCGACGCCGGCTTCCAGATCATCCAGTCCTGGCTGGCACTCGGTAACGGCGGCATCTTCGGCCAGGGGCTGGGCGAGGGTAAAGCGAAGCTCTTCTACCTCCCGGAGGCGCACACCGACTTCATCCTCTCGGTCTGCGGCGAGGAACTGGGTTTTGTCGGGGTGGTCGTGATCGCCTCGCTATTTCTGTTGCTGGTGCAGCGCGCCATCCAGGTGGCCGTCTCCGCCGAGGACACCTTCGGGCGCTTCCTGGCCTTCGGCATCGCCGTGCTTTTGGGTCTTGAGGCCTTCGTGAACATGGCCGTGGTGACCGGGATGTGCCCCACCAAGGGGATCGCGCTGCCGTTTCTTTCCTACGGCGGCAGTTCGCTGATCATAACGCTTGGGGCGGTAGGAGTGCTTTTGAACGTATCGAGCCGGATGAGGGGGACCGCATGAGACTGATCATCGCAGGTGGCGGGACCGGCGGCCATCTCTTCCCGGGGATCGCGGTCGCGCAGGAGTTCCTGGCGCGGGGCACCGGCAACGAGGTGCTCTTCGTCGGCACCGAGCGCGGCATCGAGGCGCGCATGCTTCCCAAGTTAGGCTACCGCCTGGAGACGATCTCCGCCTCCGGCGTCAAGGGGTTCGGCACCGGCCGCAAGATCATGGGCGCCCTGCGCATGCTCTACGGCTATGCCCAGTCGCGGAAGATCCTCAAGGAATTCAAGCCCGACCTGGTGCTCGGGGTAGGCGGCTACGCCTCCGCCCCCCTGGTGCTCGCCGCGCGCGGCCTGGGGATCAGGCGCTTCATCCACGAGCAAAACGCCACCCCGGGCCTGGCCAACAAGGTCCTGGGGAGGATCGCCGACGGCATCTTCATCTCCATGCCGGAGTCGGCCGCCTTCTTCCCGGAGAGCCGCACCCAGATGACCGGCAACCCGATCCGCCACGAGATCCTCTGGAGTTTCCAGGAGCGGACCGAGCGCAAGGGGGACGTCTTCAGGCTCCTGGTGTTCGGCGGCTCCGCCGGGGCGCACCGCATCAACACCACGCTGATCGAGTCGCTTCCCCACCTGGCAAAGTTTGCGGGGAAACTGAAGATCGTCCACCAGACGGGCGAGAAGGACCTGGATCAGATCGTGCGGGGTTACCGCGCCGCCGGCTTCGACGCAGAGGTGGTGCCGTTCATCGACGACATGGCCAAGGCCTACGCCGACGCCGACCTGGTGATCTGCCGGGCGGGTGCCACCACCATCGCCGAGGTGACCGCCTGCGGCAAGGCCTGCGTCTTCATCCCCTTCCCTTTTGCCACCGACGACCACCAGCGCAAGAACGCGGAGTCGCTTTTAAAGCGGGATGCGGGTTTCATGATCCTGGAAGAGGACCTGACCGGCGAAAGTCTGGCCGGGGAAATCGTCACCCTGATGAACGAGCCGGAAAAGCTTGACGAGGTGGAGAAAAACGCCCGCAGCCTGGCGCAACTCGACGCGGCCCAGGCGATCGTGGCGGCGATGGTGCGCAAGACGCCGTAGCAAGAAGGAAAAGGTTGTCATCCTGAGCGTAGCGAAGGATCTGCTTTTTCAGGCGCCAAGGGGAGAAGCAGATCCTTCGCTGACGCTCAGGATGACAAACGGGAAGGGTGCACATCCCAACACCGGAGGTTCAGACATGCTGTCGCGCACACCATGTGGTACGAGAAAGACGTCGCTCGTCAAGAAGGCACGGCTGCCGCACGACCAGCCGGTGATGCCGCAGCCGGGGAAATGCAGCGGCGGCGGGGCGCGGGGACGTATGGACGTGCGCCAGCTCAGGTGCCGGTTGCAGGCGCGCCTGGGGCTGCTTCTGGCCTACAGCCGGCGCCGTACGTAGGGAATCTAACGGGGCTTGGCCCCGAGGGGAGCATACGGATGTACAGAAAGATAGAGAAGATTCATTTCGTCGGCATCGGCGGCATCGGCATGAGCGGCATCGCCGAGGTGCTGTTAAACCTGGGGTACGGGGTCTCCGGTTCCGACCTCCGCTCCTCGGAGATCACCGAGCGGCTGGCCTCCCTGGGGGGCGAGATCTTCTACGGCCACGCCCGCGAGAACGTGGCCAAGGCCGACGTGGTGGTCATCTCCTCCGCCGTGCACGAGGACAACCCGGAGGTGATCGAGGCGCACGAGCGGCTGATCCCGGTGATCCCGCGCGCCGAGATGCTGGCCGAGCTGATGCGCATGAAGTACGGCATCGCCGTAGCCGGCACCCACGGCAAGACCACCACCACCTCCATGGTGGCGACCCTCCTCGCCAAGGGGGGGATCGACCCGACCATGGTGATCGGCGGGCGGCTGAACTCTTTAGGGACCAACGCCCGGCTCGGCCAGGGTAAGTTCCTGGTGGCCGAGGCGGACGAGTCCGACGGCTCCTTCCTGCTCCTGTCGCCGACCATCGCCGTGGTGACCAACATCGACGCCGACCACCTCGACTTCTATTCCGGCATCGAGGAGATCAAGGACACCTTCGTCGAATTCGTCAACAAGATCCCCTTCTACGGTCTGGCCGTACTCTGCCTGGACAACGGCAACGTGGCGGACATCCTCCCCCTGGTGAAAAAACGCTTCACGAGCTACGGGCTGTCCACCCAGGCGGACTTCAGGGCCACCGAGGTGAAGCTTGCCGGCTTCACCACGAGTTTCGTCGCGCACCACAAGGGGGAGAGGTTAGGCGAGATCACCTTCAACATGCCCGGCGCCCACAACGTCCTGAACGCCCTGGCGGCCATCGCCGTCGCCATGGAACTGGACATCCCCTTCGCCACCATCCAGGAGGGGTTCGCCTCCTTCGGCGGGGTGGGGCGCCGCTTCCACTTCAAGGGGGAGAAAAACGGCATCATGGTGGTGGACGACTACGGCCACCATCCGACCGAGGTCCGGGCGACCCTGGCCGCGGCCAAGAGCGGCTGGGGCGAGAGGCGCCTGGTGGTGGTCTTCCAGCCGCACCGCTACACCCGGACCAAGGAGCTGTTCGAGGAGTTCGTCAAGGCGTTCCACGACGCGGACGTGCTGGTCCTGACCGACATCTACCCGGCAGGAGAAACCCCCATCGAAGGGATCACCGCCGAGGCGCTGGCGGCGCGCATCCGCCGCCACGGCCAGCGCGACGTCACCTGGATCTCGGACCGCGAGGAACTCTGCCGGCACCTGACACGCATCCTGCAGCCGGACGACATCCTCCTGACCCTGGGCGCGGGGAACGTCTGGCAGGTGGGCGAGGCCATGCTGGAGCGGCTGCCGCAAGGCGGGGCGTAATGACGTCCCGGCCGGCCTTGGAAAAGGTGGCGCGTGAATTGCGCGGCGAGTTCAGCTGGAACGAGCCGCTCTCCGGGCACACCTCGCTCAAGGTGGGAGGTCCCGTCGACCTCTTCATCGAGCCGGCCGACCTTGCCGACCTGAAAGGCGCCCTCGACGTGCTTTTGGCCGAGCGGGTCCCCTACCTGGTGATCGGCGGCGGCTACAACCTGCTGGTGAAGGACGGCGGGGTCCGCGGCTGCGCCATCTCGCTGCGGGCGCTCGACCACTTGAGGGCGCTGCCCGGCGACAGCCTGGAAGTGGGGGCGGGGGTGCGCAACTCCATGCTCGCCACCGTCGCCTCCGAGAACGGCCTTTCCGGGGTGGAGTTCCTGGCGGCGATTCCCGGCACCTTCGGGGGGGCACTGGCCATGAACGCCGGCGCCCACGGCGGGGAGATCCTGAACCGGGTCGTGGAGCTTGAGACCCTGACTGCCGGCGAGCAGCGCCGGCGCAAGCGGGAAGAGCTCGATTTCGGCTACCGCTATCTGAAACTTGAGCCGGGCGAGCTCGTGGTCGGCGCCACCCTGAGCCTCAAGCAGGACGACCGGCTGCAGATCGAAAACCGCATGGCCGAGTTCCAGCGGCTTCGGGCGGGGCAGCGGGTCGGCTTCCCCAACGCCGGCTCCTTCTTCAAGAACCCGCCGGGGAGCCAAGCCTGGCGGCTGATCGACGGTGCGGGGCTGCGCGGCATGACCTTAGGCGGCGCGCAGGTCTCCGAGGTGCACACGAACTTTCTGGTGAACCGCGGCGGCGCCAGGGCCATCGATTTCCTGGGACTGGCCGCCCTGGTGAAGCAGCGGGTAAAAGAGACCAGCGGCATCGAGTTGGAAGAAGAAGTGCGCATTATCGGCGAAGAGTGAAGGCTTTATCCGGCCGGTGAAATTGCTCATTGAGTCCCCTCTCCCGCAAGGGGAGAGGGAGGACGGGCAAAGAGCAAACCTGATCTGCAAAAGAGGACGGGTATGACCACAGAAGAACTGAAAACCAAACGTATCGGCGTCCTGATGGGCGGCCTTTCCGCCGAGCGCGAGGTATCGCTTAAAAGCGGCGCCGCCGTGCTCGCCGCCCTCACCCGCCAGGGCTACGACGCGGTGGGGATCGACGTCGGTCGCGACCTGGCCGCGCGGTTATCGAGCGAACAGGTCGAGCTTGCCTTCATCGCCCTGCACGGCCGCTTCGGCGAGGACGGTTCCGTCCAGGGGATGCTGGAACTGATGGGCATTCCCTACACCGGCTCCGGCGTGCTGGCAAGCGCCCTCGCCATCAACAAGATCTACTCCAAGGCGATGTTCGCCGCCGCGGGCCTAAGCGTCGCACCCTACCGTGTGCTGCGCCGCGGCGAGAAGCCGGACGAAAGCCAGGTGCTGCCGGTGGTGGTGAAGCCGTCGCAGGAAGGCTCCTCGGTCGGCGTCTCCATCGTCAAAGAGCAGTCGCAGATGGACAAGGCCCTTGCCGACGCCTTCGCCTACGACGAAGAGATCCTGGTGGAAAAGTTCATCAAGGGGCAGGAGGTCCAGGTCGGCATCCTGGACGGCCGTGCGCTCGGCGCCATCGAGATCGTCCCCAAGAACGAGTTCTACGACTTCGAGGCGAAGTACACCGACGGCATGGCCGAGCACATCCTGCCCGCCCGCCTGCCCGAGCCGGTGTACCACTCCGTGCTCAAGGCCGGCGAGCGCGCCCATGCCTCCCTGGGGTGCCACGGCTACAGCCGGGTCGACTTCCTGGTGACCGAAAGCGGCGAGGCCTTCATCCTCGAGGTGAACACGCTCCCCGGCATGACCGACCTGAGCCTTTTGCCCGAGATCGCCCGCGGCGCCGGCATCGGCTTCGACGAGCTCGTGGCGCGGATCGTAGCCGGAGCGTCGCTCAAGATTTAGAAAGTAGCTCTTCCGCGTCCCCCCCTTTGCAAAAGGGGTACAATCCCCCCTCCCTCAAGGGGAGGGGGAGGACAACGCTGCCCTACGTCCACCTTTTACAAAGGGGGACTTTGAAATGACTCAATTGACGAGTGTTCCAATTGCGCGACCTGCACGCCAAAACCAAGCGCCCTCAAGCCGCCGCCCGCAACCGGGTGAAGAAGGCGCCCAAAAAGCGCAAGCCGATCAACTGGCGGCCGATCTTCACCTGGCTCTCACGGGGGATCGGCGCCGCGGCACTGTGCGTTGCGCTGGCGTGGGGATCGGTGCGCGCCTACCGGGTGACCTCGCGCGCCACCTCGGGGTGGCTGAGGCTTGAGACCATCGAGGTCACGCCGCTCAAAAGGGTGACCCGCGCTGAGGTGCTGGCGCTTGCCGGGGTGAAGCCGGGCGATCCCATGCTGGGGCTTAAGCTGCGGACCATCATGGGGCAATTGGCCAAGAACCCCTGGATCGAGCAGGTGCAGGTGCGGCGCTACTTCCCGCACACGCTTGCCATCACGCTCACCGAGCGCGCGCCGGCGGCGGTGGCCAACGTGGGGTGCCTTTACTACCTGGACGCCAAGGGGAAGCTCTTCAAGTCGCTTGCCGACGGCGACCGGCTGGATTACCCGCTGATCACCGGGATCACCGAGGAAGACCTGGAGAAGGACCCGGACGGGGCCAGGGAAGCGCTGAAAGGTGCGCTGGCCCTGATCGCGAACCTGAAGGACGGCCGGATCTTCAGCCTCGACGAGGTCTCCGAGATCCACTACGACAAGGGGTACGGTTTCACCCTTTTCACCATGCAGCGCGGCGTGCCGGTGAAGGTGGGCAACGACGGGTTCCAGGAAAAACTTGCGAGGCTCTCCGGCATCTATCCGCAATTGAAGGCGCAGATGCAGAACCTCGACTACATCGATCTTGATTACGCCGACCGAATTATAGTGAAAAAAGGGTAGTAAAGGGGGAGGGACCATGTCCGCAAAGAGAGACAATCTGATCGTGGGGCTCGACATCGGCACCACCAAGATCTGCGCCATCGTCGGTGCCGTCACCAGCGAAGGGATCGACATCGTCGGCATCGGCACGAGCCCTTCCAAGGGGCTCCGGAAGGGGGTGGTGATCAACATCGAGAGCACCGTCTCCGCCATCAAGAAGGCGATCGAGGAAGCCGAACTGATGGCCGGCTGCGAGATCAAGTCGGTCTACGCGGGGATAGCCGGCGGCCACATCAAGGGATTCAACTCCCAGGGGGTGATCGCCATCAAGAACCGCGAGGTCTCCCCCGAGGACGTGAAGCGGGTGATCGAGGCGGCCAAAGCGATCGCCATCCCGATGGACCGGGAAGTCATCCACATCCTGCCGCAGGAATTCATCATCGACGACCAGGACGGCATCCGCGAGCCTTTAGGCATGAGCGGGGTGCGCCTGGAGGCGAAGGTGCACATCGTCACGGGTGCTGTGGCGAGCGCGCAGAACATCGTCAAGTCCTGCAACCGCGCGGGTCTCGAAGTGGCGGACATCGTGCTCGAACAGCTCTCCTCCTCCGAGGCGGTGCTCTCGGCCGACGAGAAGGAACTGGGCGTGGCCCTGGTGGACATCGGCGGCGGCACCACCGACATCGCCATCTTCGTGGACGGCGCCATCAAGCACACCTCGGTCCTCTCCCTGGGGGGGAACCACCTCACGAACGACATCGCCGTGGGCTTGAGGACGCCGATGGCCGAGGCCGAGCGGATCAAGCAGAAGTACGGCTGCTGCCTCTCCGCCATGGTCGGCAAGGAGGAGACCATCGAGGTGCCGAGCGTGGGCGGGCGCAAGCCGCGGGTCCTTTCCCGCCAGCTTCTGTGCGAGATCCTGGAGCCCAGGGTGGAGGAGATCTTCACCCTGGTGAACCGCGAGATCGTCAAGAGCGGCCTGGAGGATGCCATCGCCTCCGGCATCGTCATCACCGGCGGCTCCACCATCCTGGAAGGGATGCCGGAATTGGCCGAGCAGATCTTCAACCTGCCGGTGCGCCGCGGCCTGCCGCAGCGGATCGGCGGCCTGATCGACGTGGTTAATTCGCCGGTTTACGCAACCGGCGTGGGGCTTGTGATCTACGGATCGAAGAACGAAGGGGTGCACGAATTTCCGACCCAGTCGAGCGACGAGACGGTATTTCGCCGGGTCAGCCGCCGGATGAAGGACTGGTTCGGCGAGTTCTTCTAAAAAAACATTTTCTTTACTGACATTTGCTCTTTTCATGAGCCGGTAAACGTTGTATAAAACGCTAATGTCTTGAACCGCCGGGGGGCGCGATAAGGGGAGGAAGTTCATGTTCCATTTCGATGAAAGCATCGACCAAAGTGCGAAGATAAAGGTAATCGGGGTAGGCGGCAGCGGCGGCAATGCCGTGAACACCATGATGGCCAGCGGCATCAGCGGGGTCGATTTCATCGTGGCCAACACCGATGCCCAGGCGCTTCGCATGTCGAAGGCTCCGGTCAAGATCCAGCTCGGCGGCCAGCTCACCAAGGGGCTCGGGGCGGGCGCCAACCCGAACGTGGGGCGCGACGCCGCACTCGAGGACAAGGACAAGCTGACCAACGCCCTGGCGGGCGCGGACATGATCTTCATCGCCGCTGGCATGGGCGGCGGCACCGGCACCGGCGCCGCTCCGGTCATCGCCGAAGTGGCCCGCGAAGCGGGAGCCCTCACCGTGGGCGTGGTCACCAAACCCTTCACCCGTGAAGGCCGCCAGCGGCTCGCCAAGGGCGAAGACGGCATCAAGGAATTGAAGAAACACGTCGACTCGCTGATCGTCATCCCCAACGACCGGCTGCTCGGCCTGGCCGGCAAGTCCATGTCCATCCTGGACGCCTTCAAACCCTCCGACGACGTGCTCCGCCAGGCAGTGCAAGGCATCTCCGACCTGATCACCCAGTCCGGCCTGATCAACGTCGACTTCGCCGACGTCAAGGCGATCATGAGCGAGCGCGGCATGGCCATGATGGGAATCGGCTTGGGAAGCGGCGAGAACCGCGCCGTCGATGCCGCCATGCGTGCCATCTCCAGTCCGCTTCTGGAAGACATCGACATCTCCGGCGCCAAGGGCGTGCTGGTCAACATCTCCGGTTCCGCCAGCATGACCATGGACGAGTTCGACGCCGCCAGCCGCGTGATTCACGAGAAGGTGCACGAAGACGCCAACATCATCATCGGTCTGGTGATCGACGAGAGCCTGGACGAGACCATCAAGATCACCGCCATCGCCACCGGCTTCGGCGACCGTTTCGACCTGGAGAAAGGGCGTCACGAGATCCGTTCCGTGGGTGCCGTCGCCAAGCCGTCCGAGATCAACCGCGAGATCCCGACCTTCATCCGCGACAAGCAGCAGCGCGACACCATCGCCCGTCATCCGCGCGCCTTCCTGATGGAAGACGAGGATCAATACGACATCCCGACCTTCCTGCGCAAGTCCGTCGACTAGGCCCCATCCGCCAGGAAGTGCGACCAAACCGTTAGAACAAAGGCCCGGCCCCCGAAAAAGGAGCCGGGTTTTTTTTCTTGAAAACGAGCCGAGCCTTTCCGTCCAAGAATCCCCCCTCCCCTGGCGGGAGGGGGCGAGGGGGAGGGGGAACACGCCACAGTCGATATACTGTCAGTCTGACCACCCTCCGGTCAATTCATGGAAACAATCAATGTCCCCGTCTCTCAAAGAACAACAGCGCCGCGTAAAGCAGATAGCCTATGCCATCCTGGCCGCCGGCCTCGCCGCCTCCGTCGCCATCTATCTCCTCGTCCCCGATCCCGAGCCAAACCCCCTGACCGACCAGTTGGAGAACTCCAAAGCCTATCAGCGCAGTCTCGAGATGTACGGCGGCAAAGCCAACATCCTGGCCGGGCAGTTGACCCGTTGGTTC
>Ga0209415_10001270_pt1 | contig 48192 bp, 43 predicted proteins | sample PeaSoiSIISIP2007_FD_187696 | JGI IMG/M metagenome (GOLD analysis project Ga0209415, IMG submission 187696) | Peat soil microbial communities from Weissenstadt, Germany - SII-SIP-2007 (SPAdes) (version 2) | ecosystem: Environmental > Terrestrial > Soil > Wetlands > Peat | place: Germany... | reverse complement strand
CGGCGGGGCTCGAAGCCGATGAAGAGGTGGCGACGCCCTCCGCGCCGCGTGCGAGCGCGAAGAAATCGACGCAACCAAAGACCCGTGGGCGTATGGTCAAGCGCGCGCCGGTCGCCGCGAAGCAGGTAAAAAAGCCGGCGATGAAATCGCGGCCAGCAATAAAAGCGACGAAGAAGACCAGCGCCAAGAAACGAAGTTAGAAGTTGGAATTCAACAGCGCGGGCGGCCGGACGCACGAAATGAGTAGTGCGCAAATGAAGGGGCGGCGCGGGTAATCCCGCACCGCCCCTCTCATTGAACCATATTTACTCAGTCCCTTACGGCGTGGTCTCGATCGTTTTGTCGCGCACCAGGACGCCGTCGGTATAGAGCTTGCGGATCTGCTCGTCGCTCAAGCTAACCAGATCGCGCAGGACGCGCTCGTTATCCTCGCCGAGACGCGCCGAGCGTAGATCGGTCCGATCGGGCCACGCCGAAAACTTCACCGGTACGCTGGGAATTGCGACGCGGCCGAGCTGGCGATCCTCGATCCAGCGGACGGTCTTGCGCTCGTTGAGATGCGGATGATTGACGGCTTCGTTCACCGTCAGGACCGGAGCGCAGGGTACGCGCTGTGCATCGAGTGCGGCAATGGCGGCGTCGCGGGTAGGCATCGTGGCGAGCCAGTCTTCGATGATCTTCTGCAGTTCCAGCATATTATCGCGCCGTCCGCGCGCACCCTTGAAACGCGGGTCGGTAGCCAGTTCTGGCATGCCCATAGCGCGGCACATCTGGACCCATTGATGCGGCGTGGGCACGCAGAGATAGACGTATTGATCGCCGCGGTAGTGGAAGATGCCGGTGGGACCGCCGCCCGGATGCTGCGAGCCGTTGCGCGTGGGCTTGTACTTTTCGCCCCGCAACGAAACCTGCGGCACGCTGGCTTCGTGCATGTGGAAGTAAGTATCCAGCAGCGAGGCGTCGAGGTATTGCCCTTCTCCGGTGCGCTCACGATGGATTAGCGCGAAGCCGATCGCCATGGCAGCGGCGACGCCGGTCGAAACGTCGCCAATCGCCATCGTGGTGATCGCGGGCGCACGGTCGAGTTCGCCGATGCCGTCGGTGATGCCGGCATACGCCTGGCCGATATAGTCATAGCCGGCCTTGTCGGAGAGCGGCCCGGTCTGCCCCGCCATCGAAATCGAGCACATGATTATCTTCGGGTTGATCTTCTTAACGTCCTCGTAGGAAAAGCCCAGCCGCTTGATAACACCGGGCGCGAAGTTCTCCACTACGACGTCGATCTTCGGCAGCATCGACATGACGAGTTCCCGCGCGCCGGGCTGCTTCAGGTCGATCGCGAAACTGAGCTTGCTGTGATTGTGCTGCTGGTAATAGGTGCTCTGAGTGGACTCCTTGAATTCCGGTTTCATCGACTTGAGGCCACCGGCGCGCACGCGATCGCCGTCGGGGGCGAGTTCGAGCTTGATTACCTCGGCTCCCATCTCGGCGAGTAATCGCGAGCAGGTTGGGCCGGCGACAAATTGCGTGAAATCCAATACGCGGTAGCCCTCAAGCATGCGCGGCGGCTGGTCAGACATCTATAGTTCCTCCGAGTAGTCTCAGCGACCGTTGGCGGCCGCGGGAAAACGTGACGGAAATGCGTCTTTCGCCCAAACTATAAAATGCGCGGGACATTGTCCAATCATTGATCGGCGGGAACGAGTTCGCGCGTGGACGATAGGCTGGCGCGCGGAACTTAATCATCAACTTAATCATCGGGCAGGTGCAACCCGGGTTCACTGCCCAGGTTCGCTGATGCCGTGAAAGGTATCGCTTGCGGTGCGTCGATGGCGTGGTAGAAGAAATAAAAATCATCCAGTGCGCGCGCATTTGAAAGCGCGGGTCCCATCAAGGAGAGCGGCAATGGCAATGTTGAATACGGTGCTGGGTCCAATCGATGCGAGCGATATCGGCGACACCATGTCGCACGTTCATCTGACGATCGATTTGCTGTGCTGGCACATGCCACCGGAGTCGGGGCCGATGCGCGGGCTCAGTGAAGGGCGCATCACGATGGCCAACCTGGGGGCGGTGCGGCGCAATGCGATGCGCGTCCGGGACAACTTGGTGCAGGACGATCTCGATCTGGCGATTCGCGAGGCGACTGACTATCGCGTCGCGGGCGGACGCACCGTGATCAACTGTGACCTGCCCGGCATCGGGCGCGACGTCGTGGCGCTGCGGCGAATCTCACGCGCCACCGGCATCAACATCGTAGCGTCCACCGGATGGTACGTGCAGGCGTCGCATCCGCCGGAGATTGCGAGCAAGGGGATCGAAGAATTGGCGGAGATCATGGTCAAGGAGATTACAGTCGGCATCGGCAAGACAGGCGTGAAGGCGGGGAACATCGGCGAAATCGCGTTGAGCGGGCGGACGCGCGAGCCGTTCCAGGCGGGCGAGGAGAAGGTCTTGCGGGCCGCCGCGCGCGCGCAAAAGGCGACAGGAGTATCGCTCACCGTGCATCCGAATTTTCCCGGCGATCGTTGGGATACCTATATCGACTTGCTCGAGAAGGAAGGGGCGGACCTCGGCAAATGTTACATGTCGCATCTCGGGCTCTACCCGAATCCGGAGGTCTCGAAGCGCATCCTCAAGCGTGGCGTCGGCTTCGTCTCGTTCGATCAGCTCGGGCACGAAGAGCTATTCGGTAATCCCGCGGCGCCCGGACTCGGCTACTCGACCGATAAGGAAGAAGTGCGCTGCATCGTCGAACTGCTCAATGCGGGTTATGCGGATAAGGTGCTACTGTCGGCGGAGGTCGCGATGAAGACCTGCTACAAGGAGTTGGGTGGATGGGGATACTCGCACGTCCACGACAACATCATCCCGTGGCTTAAGTCGCTGGGCGCTTCGGTCGAGGATGTGGATTCGATCATGGTGGGTAATCCGCGCCGGCTGCACGCGGTGGTGTAGGAATCGTCGCGAGGCTCGGGGCGAATCGAAAGACAAACGCGCCGCATGACCGAAGTCATGCGGCGCGCGATCATCCACCCCTTTTCCCGACCCCACCCAATAATGAATCTTCTAATGTTGTGCGATGGCCAATTCCGGCGCCGACGCCGCGCCGTTGAGCTGAGTAGCGTGCGCGGTGCTGAAGGTATCGGCGAGTAACGCGAAGTCGTCGCCGAGCTCGGTCGCAGGCTCGAAGGCCCGTGCCAGCTTAATCAGTTGGGCCTGGAATTCCTTGGCCGGCTCGAGCGAACGCACCAATTGGTTGATATTGATTTCGAAGGCGTCGGAGAGCAGCCCGAGCTGCTGCTGTAATCCCTTCATCGGCGCGAAGCTTTGCGCTAATTCCGCGAGCTGCACCTGAAACGCGCGCATCGGCTCGAACGATCGCGAAAGCTGGGCGAGTTGTTCATGAAATGCGCGCAACGGCCCAAACGACTTCGCGGCCGACTGTGCCAGCGCTTCGACCGGCTCGAAGGTTTTGGTCAGCTCGACGAAGCGGTCCTCGAAGGCTTTCACCTGTTCGAACACTTTCGAGACGGCCTGCGCGACTTGATATTGGCTATTGGAGTCCATCGCATCTTCTCCGGCGCTGGTATCGATAGCGGCATTTTCGGCGTAACGGAGGGCAGCCTCGCGAATCGTGTTCGGGGTCGAAGCGGCGAAGATTTTCTCTTCGCTTATTTTGGGCGCCACGGGCGGCTGATATACGAAGTTGCCGTTCGTCTCAGTCGCAGGTGCGACCGCTTTGACCTCGGCAGCTTCGTTGATCTTCTGGGTGACGACATGGAGTTCCGCCGAGCTCCGCTTGTAAACGGAAGTCGTCTGCGCGGGAGCTCCGCCGACCGGTTCGAGAAGCCGACGACGCAGTTCTTCGAGCTTCAGGTTCATAAACTCGCCCCCTGGGTTAAAGCAATCAGCGGATCACCATGTCAGCAATCGGCATGCCATCACTTGACCGCGCTGATCTCGATGGGAACAGGGATAACACGCCCGCCGTAGCGACTGTTCGCGCGAAACGTCTGGAGACATGGGTGGGGCTGTAATAGCATCTAATGCGATAAGTCGCGCAAATCTGCAACTTGAACATCCGCCGGCGGACATCTCGGGTTGCTGCAAGCGGATTTTGTTGCTCCCACGATTCAAGCCGTAGCTGCATTGCAACAAAAGATGCGCCCTCGATCTGCGAGCCAAGGTCGTGAGCGCTACGTTTGCAACAAGAAAATTGGAGTCATCGACACCAAATTGCCGCTCGAAACAACGAATCATAGTGTTTATCAGGCATTTTTCGATGTTCGGCGGCTGGCACGATGCTCGCTTCAGTCGGATTCGTCGTGTGATGAAGGCGGGATCCCAATGATCAATAAGTTTCGTACCATGATAGCGAATGAGCAGCGTCAGCTAATGACGTTGGGCTTAGCATTATTGGTGTTCATGGTGACGCTCTTTGCACGACAACTGCAGATTCGGGACTCGAGGTGGAGCCCAGTCGGCCGCATCGGTGACGGGCACGCCAGTCACGCGTCACGGCATGAAGGTGTCGTGAATCATCGGGACCGCACGATTGCGCTTGCAGCGTCAACGGTCGATCCGCGTTAACTCGCCAAATTTTTTTCGCGCCGCGCGAGACCGGGTCACATCGCCCGCGGATTTGAATAACCGCTGTCGCGTGTTACCCTGCGTCCGCAGGATATTGACGGAGAAGCACCAGCGGAGGTTATAAATTCTGCGGAGGGTGGTCGCGCGACCATCGCTAAAGGTCCCGGCCAGGTGGGCCTTCACTTCCCGTTCGAACGTGACTACTAGCGGAGGGTACGAAGTAGGCCCTACCGGGCGGTGCCAAATGTGCAGCCGGAGGGCGCTTCCAGAACACTATGGAGGGCGGTGCACCAGCAGCCGCGGTCCAGGAGCACGCGCACAGCCACGCCGGTGAAGCGGCGCGCAAATGGATCATTGCGGCATCGGTCATCCTCTGCACGATTCTCGAGGTCCTCGACAGTTCGATCGTCAACGTAGCGCTGCCGCACATGCAAGGCAGTTTCTCGGCGACTATCGACGAGGTTACCTGGGTCGTAACGACTTACCTGGTCGCGGCGGGGATCATGATCCCGACGACCGGATGGATCGCCGGCCAATTCGGCCGCAAGACCTATTTTCTCATCTCGATCGCGACCTTCGTCGTTTCCTCGGCGATGTGCGGTGCCGCCCAGACGCTGAACCAGATGGTTGCCTTCCGCTTTCTTCAGGGTATTGCAGGCGCGGCACTGCAACCGCTTTCGCAAGCGATCCTGATGGAGACCTTCCCGCCCAACGAACAGACGCTGGCGATGGCCGTTTGGGGCATCGGAATGATGGTCGCGCCGATCCTCGGACCCACGGTTGGTGGCTACATTACCGACAACTGGAACTGGCGTTGGAATTTTTACATCAATGTTCCGATCGGGGCCGCCGCCGCATTTATGGTCTACACCTTCGTCCACGATCCGTCCTACCTAAAGAAGCTCAAGGGACAGGGCCGCGCCGATTGGATCGGGATCGTCTGTCTCGTGCTATCGCTCGGCCTCGGCGAAATAGTGATGGACCGCGGTGACCGCGCCGATTGGTTTGCGAGCTCGTGGGTCTGGTACTTCTCGATAATCGCCGGCAGCGCCTTCGTCCTGCTGATCTGGCACGAGTGGCGCACGCCGCAACCGATTGTGCAGGTGCGGATTCTACGCAACCGCAATTTTTATATCCCGACGATTATGCTGATTCTGATGACCTTCACTGCCTATGGGATGCAGATTCTGAACCCGGTCTTCCTGCAGGATTTGCTTGGCTATACGGCCTGGAGAGCAGGGGCCGCGATGGCGCCGCGCGGACTCGGTTTGCTCGCGTCGATGTTCCTGCTCGGCAGTATCGCGAAGCGCGGGCTGGATACTCGTCCGCTGGTGGCGATCGGTTTTGTGATGATCGGCATCGCGAGTTGGCAGTTGGGCAGCCTCAACCTCAACATGTCGATGTGGGACTTCATGAAGCCGACGATTTTCCAGGGCATCGGGATGGGCCTGATCTTCCCCAACCTGTCGGCGGCGGCGCTAAGTTCGATTCCGCGCGAGCAAATGGGCTATGGGGCGAGTCTCTTTTCGATGTCACGGAATATCGGAGGGTCGATCGGGACCTCCGTGCTGACCACTCTGTTGGTGCGGCGCGAACAGATTCAGCAGAGCCATCTGGTTGACCACTTTTCGGTCTTCGACGCATGGAGAATGAGCCATGCCCCCGTTCACATGCCTGGCGGGGCAGGTTTCAACTATATGGGTTCGATGATAAGCGGGCAGATGCGTCCGTTCGCGATGATCTACAGTTCCGTGCAGGCGCAAGCGATGATGATATCGCTCAACGACATCTATCGGATGCTCGCATACATGATGATTCTCGGCCTGCTCCTGACCTGGCTGTTGCCGCGCTCGCGAGGCAAGGCGCCGGTCGATTCGCATTGATTGGGGATCTTTTCGGACCTCGCGGCCGAGCTAACTTCGGTCGCCGACTCGTTTGGTTGCCCGCGATCTCGTGATGGTTTAGCTTGATCCTCGTGAAACACCGCGGGTTGCGTTCTTTCATTCGAGCCAAAACGGCGTACCGCCCCTGATTATTCGCCAATTAGCCACTCCGATCGTCATCGACCGGCGGGCACCGTGATCAAAACGCCCGGAGAATTCGAGCTGATCGCTCGTCTCACCGCGAAGCTGCGTCACGGCCGCCGCACCATCCTCGGTCCCGGCGACGATTGCGCGATCCTCGCTCCTTCGCGCTATCAGCAGTTGATGACCATCGATTCGATCGTCGAGGGCGTTCACTTCAAGCTCGAATGGATCACGCCCGAGGCCCTCGGCGCGCGTGCGCTGACCGTGAACCTGAGCGATATCGCTGCGATGGGCGGAGTTCCGAGTGCGTGCGTCGTGAACCTGGCGGTTCGGCCTGGACTCGGCGGGCGCTTCTTCGATCGTCTGTATGCGGGCCTCGCCGATGCCGCGCGTGCGGCGGGCGTCGATATCGTCGGCGGCAATGTCACCAGCGCCGATGCGCTCGCGATTACGATCGCGCTGGTCGGCGACGCCCAGCGGTCCGCGCTGCGGCGCGATGCCGCGCGAGTTGGCGATGAAATCTTCGTCACCGGCACGGTCGGCGATGCCACGATCGGATGGCAAATCCTCGACGGGAAACTTTTTGCACGCGGATCGTCCCGAAAATTTCTGATCGATCGATTTCTGCGCCCGACCGCGCGCCTGACTGCCGGACAAAAGCTGACCCGTATCGATCCACTACCCGCCGCCATCGATATCAGCGACGGTCTCTGGCAGGACCTCGGTCATGTGCTGGAGCGCAGCGGCGTCGGCGCCGAAATCGAAGCCACCGCGATTCCACTTTCACCGGCGTATCGCGCAGTTGTCGGCGACGATCTCGAATTCGCCCTTAGCGGTGGCGAGGATTACGAGATCTTGTTTTGCCTCCGTCCCGGGCACACCGAAGCCGCCCTTTCGCGACGCCTTGGCGTGCCGGCTCGCCGCATCGGCAAGATCGTTTCCGGGCGCCGTGCCAGGCTCATCGGTCGAACCGACAGGGGCAAACTCGGAGCGCCGCGTCTCGGCGGATGGGATCAATTGAGGGCTCACCGCGGACCATGATCCTAATCCCCATCGCAGTTGCGGTGCTGTTACTGATAAGCGCCCTGTTGGCGGCCTCCGAGACCGCGCTCTTCGCGTTGGTGCGGATGGAACACACGCGGACCAATCTGAGCACGGCCGCGCAGCGTGCGCTCGATCGCCTGATGGCGCGCCCGCTCGAGTCGTTGATGATGATCATTGGCTTCAACGAGGCCTCCAACGTCTTTGCGGAGTGTTTCGCGACCACCTTCATGATCCTTTGGCTGGGCGACATGGGGGTCTACCTCTCGGTACCGATAATGCTGGTTACGGTGCTGATCTTTTGCGACATCACGCCCAAGACCTTCGCACTCGGCTTCCCCGGTTTTGTCGCCGAAGTCACTGCGCGTCCGCTGGCGGCAGTCGCGGCCATCGTCCATCCAATTGCAAAATTGATCGCTCCAGCCGCGCCTCCACAGAAGCCCGAGCCGGTTTCGGAGGCGGAGTTCAAAGCCCTGCTGCGCGTGAGCGAATTTCAGGGGCAGGTCGAGCCGCAGGAGCGCGAACTAATTCACAAGGTTTTCGACTTCGGCAGCCGCCGCGTGGCCGAGGTGATGACGCCGCGCGAGAAGATTCACGCGCTCGACGTCGCAACGCCGCCGGATCGAATCGTCGCCGACGTCATCGCAGGCCATTTCTCGCGCATCCCGGTCTATCGCGACAGCCCCGACAACATCGTCGGAATTCTCCACGTCAAGGATTTGGTCACACGCCGGCTGGAACCGGCGCCGCCGCGCCTCGAGCGCCTGATTCGCCCAGCCTATTACGTGCCGCCAGGTAAGCCGCTGGCCGAATTGTTTGACGAAATGCGGCGTGGCCGTTTCCAACTCGCGCTGGTGGTCAACGAATACGGCAAGGTGCTGGGCCTTATCACGCTGGAAAATCTGCTCGAAGAGTTGTTCGGCGAAATTCGCGACGAGTTCGACTATGAAGGCCCTGAGATCACCATGGTGGACAGCGGCGAGTGGTTGGTCTCGGGCGCGATAGAGATCGATCGGCTGCGTGAATCCTTGGGCGATGGAAAATCGCTTGGTGTGAGCGGTCCGCAAACGCTGAGCAGCGTTATCCTGCGGCGCCTCAGGCGGGTGCCGCGCCCCGGGGAGAAATTTCGACTCGGCGACTTCGAGGCTGCGGTCGAGCGAGTGCGCGGTGCCACGGTCGAGGTCGTGAGGCTCAAGCCATGGAGCTAGGTCTGCTGCTCGCCGCGGTGGCCCTTTGCATTGTCTGTCAGGCCTTCTTCGCCGCCAGTGAGATCGCGCTGGTCGCCGCTGACGGACTCAAGGTGCGCGCCGAGCATGAAAGCGGCATCAAGGAATCGCGTGCGGTAAGCCGGATGCTCGAGCGCCGCGATCGCATGGTCGCCTTGATGCTCACCGGCAACAACCTCGCGACCGTCATTGCGGCCGCCGCATTCACCAGTTTCCTGCATGAAGTGAATCCGCACAGCGTTTTCTGGGCACCCTTTATTCTCGCCCCCATAACCCTGCTCCTGGGCGAATCGATTCCAAAAATGCTCGCGATCCGAATGCCACTGGCGGTGGCCCGCTTCGCTGCGCGCCCGCTGAACTTGCTAGCAGCGCTCCTCGGACCGTTGCTAACGGCCGAAACCGCGCTTAGCCGCTGGCTGCGCAAAATTGCGGGCGTATCGCCGGAAGCCGAAAGCGTCTTCCTGAGCCGTGAGGACCTCGCGATGCTGGTGCGCCGAGGCCCGGACGACGCGGCGCCCGCGACCGCGCCGGATGCCGATGCCATTCTGCCGGCCGAGCAGCAGATGATCAGCCGCATCTTCCGCTTCACTCGTGCGGAGGCGCGCAAAGCGATGGTGCCTTTGGTGCGCGTCGAGGCGGTGCCCGAGGAGACCACATTAGCGGGCGTAATCGAACTCGTTCGGCGCGAAGGCTTCACGCGCATCCCGGTCTTCCACCAGCGCATCTTCAATATCGTCGGCGTGGTCCACGCCTTCGACCTGCTCGAAGCGCCCGACCTGAGCCGTGCCGTAGGCGAAGTGATGCGTCCGGTCAGCTATTTTTCCGAAGCGACGCCGCTCGACGAAATCCTGGTCGCGCTGCAGCGCACGCGCGAGACGCTCGCGGTCGTGGTTGACGAATACGGCGGCGCCTCGGGCGTCATCTCGATGGAGGATCTGCTCGAAGAAGTCGTCGGCGACATTGAAGACGAGCATGACGTCCGCGAGGAGCACGCGCGCATCGTCGGACCGCAAACGCTGGTCGTATCCGCACAGGCGGGCGTGGCGGAACTCAATGAACGCTTCGGCCTCAGGCTTCCGGAGCGCGCCGAGTATGCCACGATCGGTGGCCTCGTGGTCGAACGGCTAGGTCATATTCCGAAGCCCGGCGAGCAGCTCAAGTCCGGCGCTGTGACGATTACGGTGACGCGCAGCGATGCTCGCGCTGTGCGCGAAGTGGTGGTCACGCTTGACCATCCGTTGCCCACGAGCGATCCGCGCCGGCGATGACCGAAAAGAAAATCCGCGAAATTCTCGACCTGGTCGCGAGCGGCGGCCTAAGCTCGGACCGCGCGCTCGATCGCCTCAAGCATCTCCCTTTCGAAGACCTCGGCTTCGCTCGACTCGACCATCATCGCGGCCTGCGCCGCGGCCTCCCCGAAGTGATCTTTGGCGAAGGTAAGAGCGCCGATCAGATTGCGGCGATTGCCAAACGGATGGCCGCGGCGGGCGTCAATCTGCTCGTCACGCGGCTCGCGCCGGACAAGGCGCGCCTGCTCAAACGTAAGGTGCGCGCGCTCGATTATAGACCCGATGCGCAAATCGGAATGATAATCCGCGAGCCGCCGGATCTTCGCACGCATGGCACCGTGATGGTTTTGAGCGCGGGCACTTCCGACATTCCGGTGGCGGAGGAAGCGGCGTTATGCGCCGAGGTTTTCGGTAATGCGGTCGAACGTCTCTACGACGTCGGGGTCGCGGGGCTGCATCGGCTGACCGCGAACGCCGCACCGATCCAGCGTGCCAGCGTATTGATCGTGGTCGCCGGGATGGAGGGCGCATTGCCTTCGGTGGTCGCGGGATTGGTGGACAAGCCGGTGATCGCGGTGCCGACCAGCGTCGGCTACGGCGCTTCGTTCGGCGGTATCGCGGCGCTGCTCGGGATGCTCAACAGTTGTGCGAGTGGAGTAACGGTCGTGAATATCGACAACGGCTTCGGCGCGGCCTTCGCTGCCACCATGATCAATCGAGTTGGGCTCGCACGCGGACGCGACTGATGGCCGAGCGCAAGGATCTCACCAGCGGGCGCGCGCGCCGCGCAATCAAGATTGGCGGACTCGCGTCGCAGGTCGGCTCGAGTTACTTGTGGACCTCGCTGCGGCGTCCTTTTTTGAGCACCGGCCGCTACGACCGCGAACTTCTCGATACCCATCTTAAAAACGCGCGGCGCATCGTCGAAGGCTCCCAGCAGTTGCGCGGCGCCTTCATGAAGCTCATTCAGATGCTCTCGACGCGTGCGGATCTTCTGCCCGGCGAAGCGCTCGACATCCTGAAGGCGACTCAGTCGAGCGTGCCGCCAATGGACTATCCGCTGATCGCGAAACAGATACGGCGCGAATTCTCGAAATCCCCCGAGCAACTCTTCGCCAGCTTCGAACATGAAGCGTTTGCCGCCGCTTCACTTGGCCAGGTGCATCGCGCGCGGCTCAAGAGCGGCGAAGAGGTCGCCGTCAAGATTCAGTATCCGGGCGTTGACGCGACCGTCGAGCAGGATCTGGGCAATCTCAAATTGCTTTTGCGCACGCTGCAGGCGATCGCCGGCGACATCATGCGCCAGAAGATCGAGACGAAGACGATATTTACCGAACTTGCCGAGCGGTTGCGCGAAGAACTCGACTACGTCACCGAGGCGCGGAATATCGCCGAGTTCAATCGCTTGCTGGCCGGCGACGAAGATATCGTGCTACCGCGCGTGATCAAAAATCTCAGCTCGCGGCGCGTCCTCACGATGACCTATGTCGATGGCTATCGGCTCGGCGATATTTTCGGGCCGCATACCGATGCCAAGCTCCGGGCTTGGGTCGCGCGAAAGTATTATTGCCTCGTGTGGCGCCAAATCCTCGAATTTGGCGTGCTCCACACCGATCCGCAGCCGGGCAATTACCTCGTCAGCTATCATCCGAAGCTCGGCATATTGGACTTCGGATCGGTGCGCCATTTTTCGGAGCCGGTGCGCAAGGCGAGCCTCCAACTCGCGCAAGCGATCATCGCGGGGGACGACCGCGCGATGGCGGCGGCCCTCGTTAAGCTTGGCTATATCGATCGCACGCAAGCGCCCGCCCCGATGGTTAAAATCATCTACCTGCTGTTCGAGCCGGTCATCACCGATCGGCCGTACCATCCGGACGAGTTCGACGCGATCGCCAAGGCGGCGACCGTCAGTGAAATCGCCTTCGAGCACAAACTCTATAAGTCGCCCCGTCACAGCATCTTCCTGATCCGAGCTTTGATCGGACTCGACGGCATCATGAAAGGACTCGGTGCAAAACTGAACTACGCGGCGCTGTTCCGCGAATGCGTTCGCCATGCGGTCAAAGCGCGAAGCACGGATTGACACCGGTCAAGACGGCTTCAAATCGCGGAACTGCTTCTACGCTATTAACGGGCAAGACGTTCGCTGAGGGTGATTTGGAAGGCGCCGAAAGGATTGCGGAGCGCATCGAAGCGCATCGGGATCACACATTTCGGCGCGTGGCATCGCGCCGCGTCACCGGCGAGCAGAGCGCACTCGCATTCATAAACGAGACTGGCTTTTGCGCGGCGTTCACACCCGGCCTCGGAGTGGCATGCCTGCGCGAGGCAATTGAGGGACGTCGCGAACCCAAACTGCCCGAGCATATTCAGCACGATCGCGCGATCATCATGACGTGGAATCTCAAGGACACTCTTCCGGCACGCAAGGCGGTCTATTACGGCAAAGTGATCGCGGGGCGGCCGGGCTTCATCGCGCTGGAATTGCTGCCGGCGTTTCTGCGCCTACGGGTCGCAGCGGGTGGCTATCGGAAGCTCTACGAACGCGGTGCTTTGAGCCATTGCGCAAAAGTGGTGATGGACGTGCTGGCACGCCGCGGCGCGGCTGAAACCAAGGCCCTCAAGCTTTCCAGCGGCTATGCGCAGCCGAAGCAGCGCGCGGCCTTCGATCACGCGATGAAGGAGCTGCAGGAAAAATTCCTCGCGCTCAAGATCGAGGAGCGTTACGACCCGTTTACCTATGTCTGGGATACGGTCGATAACCGCTGGGGCGAAGCGATGCGTGAGGCGCGATCGCTAAGTCCGAGCGAGGCCACCTATCGAATCGTGCGGCGCTACTTCGAAATTGCGGCTTACGGAAACGATCGGGCGATTGCGCGAATCCTGGGGATCGACCCGGCGCTGGTCGAACGCGCCATGCGGCGGCTCGAACGCGAGCGCACGATTTTTCGCGGCCGACGCATTCCGCACATTCGCGAGACGATTTCAATACTCGCGAGCCTCACATGAAACGTTTTGCGATGCCGCGGATCCATCGCTCTACCATTGTTCGTAGTGTATGGCGCGCCGCTCGTAGCCCGCACCGCGCAGCAGGTCGCGCAACGCGATTACACCTTTGCCCACGCCGCATAGATAAAAATGCCGGCTGCGATCGGCGTCGGCATCGACCCAGCGGCGACGAACTTCATCGAGTAGCCGCGAATAAAGCGCCGTTGAATCATCGCCGCTCATAATCATCGGTTCGTAGCTGAACTCGCTGTGCGTGGCGGCGAGACGCTCGAACTCCGCGGAATAAAGCAGATGCTCCGCGCCGTCGGCCGCATAGAGTAGCGTCATCGATCGCGCTAGGGTGCCGACGATCGCGCGACGAATCATCGGTCGAATCGGCGCGATCGCCGTCCCCTCCGCAACGAAGATGGTCTTATTAGTGGGCGCGGGATCGAGCGTGAAGGTCCCGAACGGGCCCGTGAAATTCAATTGGTCGCCAGTGATTCGCTCGAACAGCCAAGCCGCGCCGGGACCGTTCGGCACGCGATTAAAACAGACCTCGAAAGGCTCTCCGTCCTCCGGACTTGACGCGATCGTGTATGGCCGTATGCGCGTTTCGCCCGCGAGTGGTATCGCGACTGAAATGAACATACCGGGCAGGAATCGCGGCAGGGCACCTTCCGTAATCCGCAGAAAGAACGATCGCGTGTCCGGGCAATGATCGAAAATGCGCTCGACCCGCGCTCGCAGCGACGGGCGCTGCCGCGCTCTCGAAACGGTCGGCGCTGGCGTGGCCGAGCCGCCTGGCGCGCGATCCTCGGGATCGCTGCTCATCCTCCGTGACCCTCGCTGATCTGATTGATCGTGAAGCGCGGCACCACGATAACCACCTCAGCATTTGGATCTTCAATCACGGCCTGACACCCGAGACGCGACGTCGGGGTGAGTCCCGGCGCGCGATCGAGCAGATCTTCCTCCTGTTCCGACGCCTCGCCCAGCTTGTCGAAGCCCTGTTTGACGATCACGTGGCAGGTCGTGCATGCGCAGTTCCCACCGCAAGCGTGTTCCAGGTGGATATGATTTCCGAGCAGGATATCGAGAATCGATCCGGGCAGCCCGTCAGGCTGAAAGGGTGCCTTGTGCGGATCGAATTCAATCGTCTGCTCCGGGTCGCCATTTTCGAAGACAATGCGAATTTTCGCCATCAGTACCCGGTTGTTCCAGCCTCGATCGCCGGTGCAATCCTACTTAACACGCTATGTAAGGACGCCTTTATCAAGGATATGCGCTGCGTCGAGCGGGCGAAACACCCCGCTTGCAGTTTCGCCAGATTTTCGCCATCATCTTGTTGCAGCGCGGGAGGAATGCGAAATGGCGACTTTGACTAAGCGGCAGAAGCAGTTGGTTGATTTCCTTGAGCATTATATCGACGAACACGGCTATGCCCCGACACTCGCCGAGATCGGACAATATTTCGGGTTGTCGTCGCTTGCCACCGTGCACAAGCATTTGAAGAATTTAGAGGGTAAGGGCTACATCCAGAGGACCCATAATCACAGCCGCGCGCTCGAAATCGCCGGTAAAGGCGGAAATGCCGGTGCGCGCGAGATCGCGCTGCTTGGACAAGTCGCGGCCGGCATGCCGATCGAGGCGATTGAGGGTCAGGACACCATCACGGTGCCGGATGAGTTCGTGCGCCGCGACAGCACCTTCTGCCTGCGCGTCAAGGGTCAGTCGATGATCGATGAGGGCATTCGGGACGGTGACTACATTATCGTCGAGAGCCGTGACGCCGCCAATCAGGGGGAGACCGTGGTTGCGTTGATCGGCGACGAAGCGACGGTAAAGAAATACTTTCGTGAAGACGACGGACGCATTCGTCTGCAGCCGGCCAACCCGACGATGGAGCCGATCTTCGTCGATGAAGGGAACCTGCATATTCGCGGCGTCGTCGTTGGCCTGATGCGCCACTACCGCTAGCCGATCGGCATTACGTTTCCGCGCCTGAGTAAGGCCTACCGAACTCGATTCAATTATCGGAGTCGCACGTTTGGTTCCGTTGTTGATTTTTCTGCATCACGCTCTCCAGTTGGACTGGCAATAACGACACCGCAGCTTTCGATACCGCAATCATTGATCGCGGCGGTTCGCATACGCATCGCGATGATGGCCGATAGACCCCAGCCAACCGGCCCCAGTCTCGGCCCGCAAGTTATCTGAGGCCAGTAGGTTTGCGCGGATTGGTTGCCGGCACGGTCGGAAGGTTCGGAGGTTTGCGTCGCCGATTGATTGCGGTTCGCGCGATTCCCGCAGAGCTCTCTTGCAAGCGGATCGGAATCGTCACCAGAAAAGTCGAACCCGTTCCCTCGTGGGATCGCAGTTCCAATTTGCCACCGAGCGCCTTGACGCCGCGTTGAACAATAGCCAGACCGAGCCCCAGACCACGGTAACGGCGCGCGCTGCCGTTGGACAGTTGCGCGAACGGCTCGGTCGCACGATTAAGCATCGCCGGATCCAAGCCCGGGCCCGTATCGCTAACTTCGACTTCGATTGCAGAGCCCCGCAGGCGGTCACGCACCGAGCGGAGGACTACGGTGACCGAGCCGGTGTCGGTAAACTTGATCGCGTTAACGGCGAGATTCAGGAGGATCGACTTGAGCGGACGCCGCGCGACGCGGAACAGATCGGGTGTGCCAGTGAAATCGAATTTGAGCTTGAGGTTCTTATGCTGGTTGGCCGCCTCGAGCACTGGGGTGATTTCAGCGATTAAGCTTCCGGGCGTGATGTCCTCATCGGTGATCGTCTCAGCGCCGACCTCGCTCAGCACGAAATGCATTAGATTGTCGATGGTCTGCGCGAGATCATGAACGTTCGCGTTCATGCGATCGAGCAAGGCGCGCGGTTCGGCCGAAAACTGTTCGCTATGGTCCTCGCGTAAGATATCAACATAGCCTAGGAGGACCTGGACGGGCGTGCGTAGTTCGTGAGCCAGATTTGCCACCGCCTCGAGCCGCATGCCCTGGCGCCATGAATCCGGGCTCAGCGGGCCGCCTAAAATGTTAGCGGCCGAGGTCAAGGGGCCCGCCCCAACAGGGCGAAGCGGTGCATCTGATGTGGTGGCGACCGGACTTAGTGGGCCATCGAAAGAGGGAGGAGCCAGGATAAGAGGTGCATTCAGTACGGCGACGGTTCGGCGCGGTAGCGCTGACGCGTGCTCATCGATTGGTGACGAATTTTCTCCCACTGTGCTCCCTATGCCTCACCGCGATTTCTGCCGCGCCCAATTAAGCGAACAGATCGCGAAGGGGACAGTCGGAGGCTATTCAACCGAAGGAGATGGCCCAATCGGATTAATACCTATTGAGATAACGAAAAGTACCTAGTGAGGCAGGGGAAAGTACTTAGTCAGTCGAAATGTATGAATAAGCGCGAATTGCCGCACTGGCACCGGGGATATCCCTAGTACCAAAAGAGAAAATAAAGAGCAGCGGAGGGGGCGACAACTCTTGTGGAACGTGCCTATTGACGATGCGAGGATTTTCTTTGGCGGGATGTCAGCAGCAGCGATTAGTATCGCCGTGCCGATGCGATAGTGCCGCAGCAACTGTCCGGGCACGATCGCCGCGTGATTTGCCGATGAGCGTATCGGCTTCGAGGCCGGCGCGATTCAGGCGGGCGAGTTCCGCGACGGATTCGCGCAGAAGTCTTCGCACGGCATCCGCGATTTGCGTCACCCAAGCCGTGCGATGCGTGCGGATTCGAATTCGCTGGTTCATGCGGACGCCTCGTGGCGATCGTTGCGGCCGGCAATCATTAAAAGGAGGAGCCGATTGTTCATGCGGCGGCCTCCTCGCGATCGCTGCGGCCTGCGCCAGGCGAACGCAGCAGTCGGAGCCCTGCGCGAATCGAGTCACCGAGAATGATGACCACGACCGCGATGAAAATTGTGGTCATTGCAGCGTCGATGCGATCGTTCCAGATGAGCCGGACAAGTTCGCCCGCACGAACGATGGTGGTCGCGGGAGCGATAAGTTCCGTTTGCAGTAGCGCCGCGTGGGCGAGAAAGCCGACGTTGGCCGCAGGGCTGAAAATCTTTTCGATTCCCGCCGTCATCGTCACCGCAATCAGCCAGGTCAGCGGGATCAGCGTGACGAAGGCGTAGCGCGCCTTGCCCGCACGAATCATCGCACCGGTCGCGACGCAGAGCGCGATCGTCGCGAGCATCTGGTTAGCGATACCGAACAATGGCCACAGCGAGTTGATGCCGCCGAGCGGATCGATGGTGCCGAAGTAGAGAAAATAACCCCACGCGGACACCACGATAAGCGAAGTCGCCAGAATGTTCGGGTATGAGCTTGAATTGCCGAACGGCGCCCAGAAGTGGCCGAGCAAATCCTGCAGCATGAAGCGGGCGACGCGGGTGCCGGCGTCGAGCGTGCTCAGGATGAAGAGCGCTTCGAACATGATTGCGAAGTGGTACCAGAGCGCCATCACGGCGGAGCCGCCGAGCGAATGGGCGAAGATATGCGCCATCCCGACGGCCAGCGACGGTGCGCCGCCAGTGCGCGCGAAGAGCGACGTTTCGCCCACGGCCGCGGCGATTTGCTGCATTTCGGCGGCCGTCACCGGAAAGCCCCAAGCGGTAATCTTCGCACAAGCGTTGGCGCCCGTACCGACGACGCCCGCGGGTGAGTTGATCGCGAAGGACACGCCGGGCTTGAGCATGATCGCGGCGATCATCGCCATCACGGCAACGAACGATTCCATCAGCATGCAGCCGTAACCGACCATGCGGGCGTCGCGCGCCCGCTCGAGCATTTTGGGCGTGGTGCCGGACGCGATCAGAGCATGAAAGCCCGAGATTGCGCCGCAGGCCACCGTGATGAAGGCGAAGGGAAAGACCTTGCCGCCGAAGACCGGACCGGTGCCGTCGGTGAAGCGCGTCAACGGCGGCATCAGGGTGGGCGGATGGAGTGCGACGATGCCGACGGCGAGCGCGACAATGGTGCCGATCTTGATGAAAGCCGAGAGGTAATCGCGCGGCGCCAGCAAGAGCCAGATTGGGAGCACGGAGGCGAGAAAGCCGTAGCCGATAATCCAGGCCGCGAGGTGCGGGGCGTCGAGATCGAACCAGTGAGCGCAGCCGAGTCCGGTAATGTAACGCCCGCCGATGACCGCCAGCAGAATCAACGTGACACCGATTGCCGAGGCCTCGACCACGCGGCCCGGACGCATCCAGGTCATGTAGAGGCCGACGAACATCGCGATCGGCACGGTCGCGGCGACGGTCGAAGTGGCCCACACGCTATGCTTCATCGCGTTGACGACGACCAGGCCGAGCACCGCGATCAAGATGACCATGATGAGCATCACGCCAGCCAGTGCGGTCGCGCCGCCAACCGGGCCGATTTCCTCGCGCGCCATGCGGCCGAGCGAGCGGCCGTCACGCTTGAGCGAATAGCCGAGGATGACGAAATCCTGGACGCATCCGCCGAGCACCGCGCCAATCACGATCCAGAGCGTCGAAGGCAGGTAGCCGAATTGCGCCGCCAGCACGGGTCCGACTAACGGGCCGGGTCCGGCGATCGCGGCGAAGTGATGGCCGAACGTGATCCATCGCGGAGTCGGCACGTAGTCGCGTCCATTGGCCAGGCGTACGGCGGGTGTCGGACGTGAATCGTCGAGTTCGAGGACTCGTTCGGCGATGAATTTGGAGTAAAAGCGATAGCCGATCGCATAGATGCAGAGCGCCGCGACGATGAACCAGAGCACGCTCGGCCGCCGCTCCCCGCGCGCGAACGCGATCAGCCCGAGGCCGTATGCGCCGGTCGCGCCGACGGCGGCCCATAGTATGAAGCGAATCGCCCTCACGCCCGCACCTCCACGAGTTGTCCATTGTGGAAGAGGTTGTCGAGGAACGCAAAACTTATGGGGTTTTCAGGAAACTGAGCTGAACTAGTATCTTAACGCACCTTGCGGACTCGTTAGCTCGGCTCGCAAGCTCGCCTAGTGACGAGGTTTCAGACTTCCCATTGGTCAAGATGCGAGCTTCGCCCGGTAAACTCGGTGAACGGGCGTTCCCGAGAGGACGCGTGCTCCAAATGGAGCGCGGCGATGGCGGACGTCACAAGCGCCGGGAAGCCAATCCTCGATGTTCGCCGACGGGCGGCGTTTAGAAGTGGGCGGGGCGGGTGAGCCGGTTAGACGGGCTTGTCGGCTTTGGTCTCGGTGGTCGCGGTGTCGGCGGACTTGCTGATTGGCTTCGAATTGTCCGGCTCGTTCATCGCGCCCTTGAAATCCCGAATCGCGCGGCCCAATGCGCCGCCGACATCGCCGAGTTTGCTCGGTCCGAAAATGATCAAGATGATCACCAGCAGGATCAGCAAATGAGAGGGAGCAAATAAGTCCATAAGTCGTCTCCGGGCACGCGCCTTGGCTCACCCAGGAAAGTCAGTATACAGGGCGGCTGGGGTGAATGCTACGTCCCTCATTGGCAGTAACGCCGGAGATAGGCCGAATATTCCCCACTCCGCTGATCAAAATCTTGAGCTTGGGCTCCTCGGCGGTCGGGGATCGTTTCTTGGTTCCCATCTGGTCAAAGATGAAGCCCCAGAGCGGGTCAGGCGTGCTGCAGGACCGGTTTGGAGGGGGCGGGTTGGCCGGTGCCCTCGTGCTCGAGGCGATAGCGCTGGACCTTGCGGTAGAGCGTCGAGAGGTGGATGCCGAGGACTTGCGCAGCTTTCACCTTGTCACCGCTGACTTCGTTGAGGACGCGCTTCATATGCTCGCGCTCGAGTTCTTCGAGCGTCATCCCGGTGGCATCGGCGGCCGCCGTCGGAATACTGACGCTGTGCAACTTCTCGGGCAGGTCGTGAGCGTGAATGACGTCGGTCTCGGCGAGGATCGCGGCGCGCTCGACCGCGTTTTCGAGTTCGCGCACGTTGCCAGGCCAGCCATAGCCGATAAGCACGCGCATCGCGCCCTTCGAGAAGCGCATCGCGGAGCGCCCGAGCGGCTTTTCGTATTTGCGCAGGAAATGATTCGCGAGCAGGGCGATGTCGTCCTTGCGCTCGCGTAGCGGCGGCAACTTAATCGTGATGACGTTGATGCGATAGAGCAGTTCTTCGCGGAAGCGGCCTTCGTGCGACTCCTTCTCGAGGTCTTTATTGGTCGCGCACAACACGCGAACGTCGAAGGAGACCGGGTCATTGGAGCCGAGCGGATAGCATTCGCGCTCCTGCAACGCGCGCAGCAATTTGACTTGCAACGCGGGCGGCATGTCGCCGATTTCGTCGAAAAAGATGGTGCCCTTGTCGGCCGCCTTGAGCAGGCCGATTTTATCCTGGGAGGCGCCGGTAAATGCGCCGCGTTTATAGCCGAAGAGTTCGCTTTCGAGCAGGTTTTCGGGCAATGCGCCGCAGTTGATCGGCAGGAAGCGCTTGTTAGCGCGCTCCGAACTGAAATGGATCGCGCGGGCGACCAATTCCTTGCCGGTGCCCGATTCGCCGGTGATCAGGACGCTCGAATCGGTGCGTGCGACTTTTTCCATCACGCGAAACACCGATTCGATGGAGTCGCAATTGCCAATGATGCTCTCGAAGCGGTATTTCTCGCGCAACTCGCGGCGCAGGAAACGGTTCTCGCGAAACGCGGCCTTGTACTCCAGCGCCTTGCGCACGACCGCCTTCAGATGATCGTTGGCGAACGGCTTGGTGATGTAGTCGTAGGCGCCCTGGCGCAGCGCTTCGACGGCGGACTCGATGCTGGCGTAGGCAGTGACGATGACGCCCATCACCTCGGAGTCGAGTTCGTGCATCTTGCCCAGCAGGTCGAGACCGCTGCCGCCCCCGCTAAGATTGAGATCAAGGATCGCGAGGTCGATCTTTTCGCGCTCAAAAATCTGCAAGGCGGTATCGGCGGCGTTGGCTTCGAAAATCTCGTAGCCCTCGCGGCGCAGCAACTGGACGATGATCGCGCGCATCAACTCTTCGTCCTCGACCACCAGGACGCGGAAGGGGCCGCTTTGCGCGTGAGTCCAAACCTGCTCGACGGTTTGCTCTTCGGTATTCATTGGACGCTCGCAACTGCCGCGGATTCGTTGGCATCAACATACGCGGGCAGGCAGACCGTCACGGTGGTGCCCTTGCCGACGGCGCTCTCAACCACGATCGAGCCGTGATTGTTGAGGATGATGCGCTGGCACAATGACAGGCCGAGGCCGGCGCCCGCACCGGCGGGTTTGGTGGTGAAGAAGGGCTCGAAGACGCGCCCCAGATGATCCGGCGCAATGCCGACGCCGTTGTCGATCACGCGAGTGCGCACGCGTCCCGGACCGTCGCCCTGCGGTGCGGGCTGATATTCGGTGGTCACGCGGATGACGCCGCCGTCATGCTTGATCGCGTCGGCGGCGTTGAAGAAGAGGTTGAGCACGACCTGCTGAATGCCGTTGCCGTCGGCGAAAATCGGCACGAGGTCTGCGGCCAGCGCCGGCTCGACACGGATGTTCGCGAAGCGTTTGTTGTAGGCGACCAGGCGCAAGGTCTCGGTGATGGTTTCGTTGAGGTTGATCGGTTTGTGCTCGCCGGGCGCGGGCCGCGCGAAGTTGAGCAAGTCTTTGAGGGTGCGCGAAATCCGCGTGATTTGCGAGAGAATCGTGTGCAGCGTTTGGCGTCGTTCGACGTCGGTCTCGTCCGGCACCAGCGATTGCACCAGCGACGAAATCGAGGCCAGCGGATTGTTGACCTCGTGGGCGACGCCGCTGGCGAAGGTTCCCGCGGCTGCGAGCCGTTCGGCTTTCAGCAGCGTATCGAGCATCTCATGGCGCTGGCTGACGTCGTGCAGGATCATCTGCAAAAACTGTCGGTTGCCGGCCGTAATGAGCGCGGAATTGACGTCGAAGTAATGGCCGCGCAACTCCAAATCGAGCGCCTGGTCTGAGCCGTTAGCGCGCACGGTCTCGATATGCTTGTACACCAGTGGATGCAGTTCGGGCGGCGTCAAGTCGGGCAGGCGCTGGCCAATCAGCGGGATCTCGCGCTCGTAGGGCAGCCGCTGATGCAATTCATGCGCGGCCGAATTAACGCTCAGCACTTCGAGCGTCAGCGGGTCGATCTCGTACATCGGATCGGGCGCGTGGTCGATCGAGTTGCGGTATTTTTCTTCGGAAGCGCGCAACGCGTTTTCGCGCGACTCGATGTAGAATTGTGCTACCATCAGACGGCGCTCGTCGATTGACGCCACCACGACGTCGCGCACGAGTTCCATTTGCCGTCCGCGTAGCTTGTCGCGCACCAGGTCCAGGATGACCTGCTTCAACGCGATATGGAAAATGTTGAACTGCGAGGGCTTGGCGCGCGCGAGCATCCCCTCCTGGCAATGGCGCCGGAGATAAACGAAGGTTGTGAGATCGTCGGGATTGCGCAGATGGGCGAGGAAACGCACCAGTGCATTCGCCAGTCCCGGCCGATTGAGCGTCTTTGACTCTTCGAAGCTTTGCTCCATCGCGCACGCCCAATTTTCGACGACGTCGTCGAAGTGCGCTTCGACCAGTTCCGCGGCCTTGGCGCGTGCCGCCATCGCCAGCGGCGCACGGTCGTAGGCGGGGCCGAATAATCCGGCGAGCATCTTCTCGATCTCGCCGAGCATCGTGCGCACCGCCTCGAGTTCACCGGGCATCGGTTCGATCGGTGGGTCGGTGGCCCGACGCAGTGGGGTAGTGTTGCAATGCTTGCGCGACTTGACGGCGCGGCTGATCCGGCAAAACGATTCGGGGGTTATTTTGCCGCCCTTGGGACGATTTGCTTCACGAATACGCATTAGAGTTTCGATCTCGCTCCAGTACTAACGGCTTATAATATAAGCACGCCATAGCCAAATCACGACGAACTTTATTTTTGCATTTTGCAAAGATTGAGGCGGTTGTGCAAAAGGCAACAATCGGGTGCGGGGCGAGCGCATATCGTTGAGGCTGCAACCCAATTGGTCGGCAACGATCTCGGCTCAGTGTCATAACCTATTGAAATTGCAGCGCTTTCGGGATGGCACGGGATTGGCTCATTAGCCATTTCGTGAGCTCGCCAGTCGCATCGCTTCCGTCGGTTACCGTCCACGGCAAATTTCTCCGCCGAGGCAACGACAAATTCCTGCTCCGGGCAATGCGTTTGCCGGGGGTCGGGGCCGTGCTCGATTTAAGCGAGAAGTTCACGCTGCGCAAACGCCTGGAAGAGCTGGCCACGGCTAATGTCAACGCCCTGATTTTGACCGAAGCACAGGCCGAGACAGTTTTGAGCCTCGCGAGCCAGGCCGGTCTCTACGCGATGGTTGAGATCGCGATCGACGCCAATGATTTCGCGTCGGCGGTTCGCGTGCGCGCCATTACTGCGCGGGTTGCGGAAGCGGTGAGCGGCTTGCGCGGTCATCCGGCGCTGTGCGGGTTTCTGATCGATTGCCCATTCGATGTCAATTCGAATGAGAAGCCTGTCCCCGATGCGGTGCGGAGGAGTGCCCTCGATGCGATTATGCGCACGGTGCGCGAGACCGATAGCCGCTTTTTGATCGGACTCAAGCGCCGCTTCGATGAGAAGCCGACGGTTCCGCAGCCTACAGTTCCGCAGGTCACGGTTGCGTTGACGGACGAAGACCTGACGTTCGCGAGTCTCGCGAAAATCGACGCCGCCGACGTCAGTCCAATAATTTATGCGCTGCACGAGATCGCCGACGCGCGCCCCCTGGTGATCGAGATCGGCGAGGAGCTCCACGGCCAGGATGAGGTCGTGGCGCGCGCCTTCGGATGCGGCGCCGCAGGTGTGGTGGCCTCGGCGATGCGGCGGGCGGTGTCGTCCGAACGGCAGAACATCAGGATGCTGAGCGCCGGGGAGCTCCTGCCGTTTGCGGATTTCGAGGGATCGTCCGTGCCGTTGCCGGCGAGCACTCCGATGGTTTCGGTGGTAGTAACAGCGCGCGACGACGAACGCACCATCGCGGAGTGTCTCGAATCGATTAGCAGACTTCAATATCCAAATTACGAAGTGATCGTGATCGATGACGCCTCGCGCGATCGCAGCGTCGAAATCGTCTCGAGCACGCCGGGCGTTCGGCTGCTGCGGCAGTCATCGCGAGCAGGCTTCGGCGCCATCCGCAACGCGGCTACACGCGTCGCGCGGGGAAATCTGATCGCGTTCACGCGGGCCGATTGCGTCGTCGATGCGGATTGGCTGATGCTCGCCGTGCGGACGCTTACCGAGGGCTGTTACGACGCCATTGGTGGCCCGGTTTTTCCATCGCAGGAAGAGCGCGGGGTCGCGGCGCGCGTACGCTCTGCGATCGAAAAGGCCGGTGCGAAGCGAAGCACCGGAGATCGCGCGGCGCGACTCGCTGATCGCAATATGCTGGTGCGCAAATCGTCGTTGATCGCGGTCGGCGGCTTCGACGCGCGCTTCATCGATGAGGGTGGCGATCGCAATCTTTCCGCGCGGATGACCGCGGCGGGCATGACGCTCGGCTGGTGTCCCGCGGGCTTCGTATGGCGCTGCGGACACCTCGCACTTGGCGAATTTTTACGTCAGCGGATCCGTGACAGACGCGCCGAGGCGATGCTCGCGATCGCTTCGATCGGTGCGTTCGCGCAGGCGTTGACCGGCCGCCATTACACAGTCGCAACGGGCGGTGCAGCCGTCGTACCGGCTGTGCCGAGCGGCGCGACGAAGGGCCCCACGCGTCGGGTCGCTATCGGGAATAATCGCACACACGCGGCAAATCCGGCGGGGCGCTGAATTTCGCTCACACGTCTTCGCACGACCTTGGCACGTGGCCGCCGCGACGTCCTCGCCACGGTAATGGCCGCTGCCATAACCGCTTGGTTCGCGATAAAGCCGACCTTCCACGGTTTGACCGGTCCCTGTCACTTGACCGCTCTCCATCATCAAGGGACAAGATTTGATCGGGGTGTCCCCTAGGAGCACTCGACGCGCACCGCGCAGGTCCGCGACCACTTCCTGTCCCGCCTGCGCCTCGAAAGGCGTACGTGCCGTTCGCGTGACGCCGTTTCGCCTAATTTGTCGAGTCGGCCCGTTGTTCATTCGGGTTGGCAAAGACCGCGCGCAGTGACTTGAACCATCGCGGCATCGCCTCCTCAAGATTCTTTACGCAGTTCGCTTGCTCTTCAGCGGGACAGTCGAAGGTCACCGACCATTCGAGGAACGCGCGATTTCCATCGACGATTGGCGTGATGCGCGCCGTTCCCTGATAATACGTGATTGCGCCGAGCGTTCCGCAGGACTCATACACGTAGGAGCGATCGAGATCCGAGTGGGCGAGCAGCCGCTGGCGAATCCGGGTGCCGTATTCCTCAAAGCTGCGAATGGCGCCGACAGCATCGCCCGCCTTGCCTCCTTCGATATGGCTCTCGCTAACGCTGGCGACCCAGATGGGGTAGCTGTTGAAGTCGCGGATAACGGCCCAGACCTGATCGGCCGATTGTTCGAAAACGCTACTGTAAGAAACTTTCATCATCATTACTCTCTTGTGGCGTGAGACCAGTTTCAGGTACGGTTGATGGATACTCCGCCGTCGGCTAGCAGGGCGGTGCCGGTCGTGAAGCTCGACAAATCCGAGGCGAGGTAGAGCGCCGAGTTCGCAATCTCGTGAGGCTCCGCGATACGCTTGAGGGCATGGAGGCTTTTGACAAAAGCGATCGCTTCCGGTGTATTCGCGAAGGTTCGGCCCATCGGCGTATCGGTGCCTCCCGGCAGCAGTGCATTAACCCGAATCCTTTGCGGACCGTATTCAGCGGCGAGCGCCTGAGTTAAGCCAATGAGTCCAGCCTTGCTGGCCGCATATGCCGCCGTCTGTGGAAAGCCCACCGTATAGCCGACAAATGACGAGGTAAAAATCAGCGAACCGCCGTCACGTTTCAGCATCGCCGGGATCTGATACTTCGCGCCGAGAAACGCACTGCTGAGGCTGGTGGCAAGGGTATTCTCCCAATCGACCAGTGGCATGTCCGGGACGGACAGCCCCAATTTGCCGAGCGTACCGGCATTGTTGAAGGCAATATCGACCCCGCCGAATTTGCTCGTCGCCAGTTCGACCAGCGCCTGGGCAAAAGCCTCGTCGCGCACGTCACCGGCGAGCGCGACGGCGCTGCCGCTGGCTTCGGCGATCTCTGCGACCAAGGCGTTCAGTTCCGGCTGACGCCGCGCGCCCACCACGATTTTTGCGCCTTCGCGAGCAAAGAGTTTGGCCGTTGCATAGCCAATCCCCGCGCTGGCGCCGGTGATAATCGCGACTTTGCCTGATAGTAATTTCATTTGTTCCTCCATGCACTGAAGCGTTTGGTTGCAGCCGAAATCGATCACGAGGGAAGATGACCGTTCACTGGACCATGCAGCTCACGGGCTCTCTCGCGAACTGCACTGGTTGCTACAACACCGCAGACCTAATCGATGTGAAATGCGGGGAAAACTCGACGCGTTTCCTAGTTTCAAGAAAATGCGTCTGCGACAGGATCGAAAGGCGCACGGCGGACGCGTTGAGAAGCGGTGCGGGCGTCAGCCGGCGAGGAGCTTGTGGAGGGACTTGAGTTCGTCGCGGATGGCGGCAAGCTTGTTTTGTGTCGCGCGGGAGAGTTCGCCGGTTTGCGATGACGCCGGGCGCGCTTCGCTGCGATCCAGAGTCGCGGGCTCCGCCGTTTCGGCGCCTTTCGGACGGTCGCCTGCACTGCCTTCACGCGAGCGGTCACCTTCACTGACGCCGCGCAGCCGATCGAGTCCGCCTTCGCGAATATGCTTCTTGGCACCCGCGATGGTGTAACCCTCGCTGTGCAGCAAGCGGCGGATCAGGCGCAGGGAATCGAGGCTTTTTTCGTCGTAGTACCGATGCTTGGAACGTGAATGGCGCGGGCGCAGGAAGGGGAATTGAGTTTCCCAGAAGCGTAGCACGTAAGCTTCGACGCCAATAATGCGCGCGGCCTCGCCGATCTTGATTTGGCGGTCGGCGCCGTTAGCGGGCGTCGCCCTGGAGGCGGTGCGCGACCGGGGCCGGGTAGGTTTAGCTGTCGAGCGCGCTCGGGTCATGCTGTCGTATAGGTCGCGGCACGTGGCCGTTGCGGTTTAGAGGTAGGGTGCCCTCAGGTCATTCTTCTGATGATGCCGACGATCCCGATGGCGTCGACGAAGCCGATCCCGACGATTTCTCACCGTTGCCTACCCGTTCTTTCAGGACCTGACTCGGCTTGAAGGAGAGGACGGTGCGCGAGTCGATCGTGATTGAGACGCCGGTCTGGGGATTGCGTCCACGGCGAGCACGCTTGTGATTCACAGCGAAGCTCCCGAAGCCCGAAATCTTTACCTTCTCGCCCCGGCACAAACTCTCTTTGATTATACCAAAAACCGCCTCGACCACATCCCCCGCCTCTTTTTTGGAGGAACCGACCCGTTCGTAGATCAATTCGACAAGGTCGGCTTTTGTCATGCCCTGCGGAGTACCGGCTTGTCCCACCCGCTGGCTCCTGCGTCCCGATTATTGCCTTAACTCCGCTCGCAGCAACGCTTTTGCCCTTTCAATCAGCGCGGCGTGAGCGCGGTTTACTTCCTCGTCCGTGAGCGTGCGGTCTTTGCCCCGATAGCGACAAGCGAGCGCGACGCTCTTCTTCCCGGACGCGATCGGATGGCCCTCGTAAACGTCGAATAATTCGACGCTTTCGAGCAGCGGCGAATCGATCTCTGAGATCGTCTTACGTACACTTTCCGCCGGAAAATCACGCTCAAGCACCAACGCGAGGTCACGCCTGACGGCAGGAAACCGTGGCGGTGCCATGATCGCGTGACGTGTCAAAGATTCATAGGCGAGCAGAAGTTGCGAGTCAAGTTCAAAGAGCACGCATGGGTCGTTTAATTCTAGTCGTAACGCCTCGGCAGGGTGCAATTCGCCAAGTACGCCCATGATAGCGCCATCGAATTTTACGATCGCCGAGCGCCCCGGATGCAGATACGGCGCGTTTGCGCCGCCGGGCTCGAATTGGGCCGTCGCGCGAATGCCAAAGGCGCGAAAACAGCTTTCGACGATGCCCTTGGCGGTCCAGAATCCCGCCTTGATGGCTGGATGACCGACGGCGCCCATAGCGTAGTCACCATAGCTCACCGCGGCGAGCCGTTCCGCTTCGCCCGGGATGCCGTCGCGCAGGGCGAAGACCTTGTTGATTTCAAACGCGTGAAACGCGCTCGCCTCGCGATTCAGATTGAAGCGCAAGGCCGCGAGCAATCCGGGTAGCAGGCTGCGGCGCAACTCGGAAAGCTCGGCCGAGAGCGGATTGGTGACGCGCACTGGTTCATTCGCGTCGAGTCCGGGGAAACGTTCGTTTTCGGCGGGCGCGATGAAGGCGATGGTTTTGGCCTCGACCAGGCCGCAACCGATCATGACCTCGCGGGTGCGGCGAATCAGGGCGCGGCGCGGGTCGGGCGGATTAGCGACCGCGGTGCGCATCGGCACGGTCGCGGGAATTTCCGCGAGGCCGGCGAGCCGTGCGACTTCCTCCGCCAGGTCGGCGGTCTGGTTGAGGTCGGGCCGAAATGGGGGCGGCACCACCTTCAGGCGATTGCGGCCGCTGGGTGTGATGGTCGCGCCGATCGCCTTGAGCCGGCGCCGCACTTCGGTCGGCGGGACTTCGACGCCGAGAATCGAGGTCATCGCACGCAGGTCGAGATCGATTTCGCGATACGGGGCGGGTCGTCCTTCGACGTCGATGATCGATCCGAGTTCGCGCCCGCCGGCGTGACGGCGAATCAGTTCCGCCGCGCGCATCAGCGCGGCCGCCTGTCCGCTGCGATCGATGCTGCGTTCAAAACGATAGCTGGCCTCGCTGCGCAATCCCAGACGTCGCGCGGTGCGTGCGATCGTCATCGGCTCGAAGTACGCGCTCTCGAGCGCGATGCGCGTGGTCGATTCGCTGACTTCGGAATTAAGCCCGCCCATCACGCCGGCCAGTGCGAGTGGCTTTTCGCCGTCGGCGATCATCAGGTCGGCCGAATCGAGTGTGTGCTTCAAGTTGTCGAGCGTTTCGAACTCGCGATCGTCGCCCGCGCGACGCACGACGATCTTGCCGCCGGCGATGCGATCGAGATCGAAGGCGTGCAGCGGTTGTCCGAGTTCGAGCATCACGTAGTTGGTTACGTCGACGACGTTGTTGAGTGCGCGCATCCCACAGAGCTCGAGCCGCCGTCGGATGAGCACCGGCGAAGGCCCGATCTTGACCTTCGACATCGGAAGCGCCGCGTAACGAGGACATAACTCAGAGGCGCGAATATCTACGTTTAGCACACTCGGGGTATCGGCCGCTAACGCCGGCGCCTTGATCGCGCGAAATCGCGGTGGCTGCAGGCGCGCGCCGAAGAGCGCGGCGATTTCCCGCGCCAGGCCGAGGATCGACAGGCAGTCTCCGCGATTGGGCAAGATCGCGATATCGAGCACCGTATCCGCCATCAGCAGGTAGCTCGCGAGATCGTGGCCGACGGGAGCATCGGACGGCAGTTCGAGAATGCCCTCGTGGTCGGTCGAAAGACCGAGCTCCATTTCGGAACAGAGCATGCCTTCGGAGGGCACGCCGCGAATCACCGCCGCTTGCAACGGCACCGCGTTTTCGAGCTTGCCGGTGCCCTGTCCATGAGCGCCGGCGGCGAGCCGCGCGCCGACTTTTGCCAGCGCAGCCGTGATACCGGCCCGTGCGTTAGGTGCGCCGCATACCACTTTGAACTGTCCGGCCGCGCCTGCATCGACTTCGCACAAATTCAGACGGTCGGCGTTGGGATGGCGTTCGATGTGCAGCACCTTCGCGATGAAGACGCCGTCGAAGGCGGGCGCACTATGCTCGACGTTTTCGACTTCGAGCCCCGCCATCGTGAGGCGGCGGGACAACTCTTCGACGCTCGAATCGATAGTGACGAATTCCTTGAGCCAGCTCAGCGGCAGTTTCATCAAACGGCCTCGCCGGCGGAGCGGAACTGGTTCAGGAAGCGCAGGTCGTTTTCGAAGAACAGGCGGAGATCGTCAACGCCGAGTTTGAGCAGCGAAGTGCGCTCGACGCCCATCCCGAAGGCGAAGCCCGAGAATTCCGCGGGGTCGTACCCGACCGCGCGCAGCACGTTCGGATGAATCATGCCGGCGCCCAGAATTTCGGTCCATCCGCTCTGCTTGCACACGCGGCATCCGGCGCCGTGGCAGAGCAGGCAACTGATATCGACTTCGGCGCTCGGCTCGGTGAAAGGAAAGAAGCTCGAACGAAAACGCACGCCGGTGTCGGGTCCGAAGAATGCGCGGAGGAATTCGGTCAACACGCCTTTGAGGTGGCCCATCGTGATGATGCCGGCGCGATCGACCATAAAGCCCTCGATTTGCGAGAACATCGGCGACGCCCGCACACTGAGTTCGTCGTGGCGATAACAATTGCCGGGGCAGACGATCGCGAGTGGTGGACGCCGCCGTTCCATCACACGGATCTGGCCGTTGGAGGTGTGCGTGCGCAGGAGCAATCCGCCGGGGAGAAAGAACGTGTCTTGCATTTCGCGCGCCGGATGATCGGCGGGAAAATTCAGCGCGCCGAAATTGTGGAAGTCGTCCTCGACGTCCTGCGTCTCGACGATTTCGAAGCCCATCTGGCTGAAGACATCGAGCATGCGCTCGCGGGTGAGCGTCAGCGGATGGAGCCATCCACGCGGGATGTGCATGCCAGGCAGGGTCACGTCGAGCCGCGCCTCGCCAAGCGAACGTTCCATTTCGGCGCGCTTGAGGGTCTCGCTCAACGCCGCGATGCGGCCTTCGACTTCGCTCTTGAGTTCGTTGATCAGGCGGCCGATGACGGGGCGCTCCTCGTTGGGCACCTCGCGCATGCGGCGCGTGATTTCGGTGAGTTCGCCGGTGCGCCCGAGCACGCGCACGCGGACGTTATCGATCTGCGCTTCGGTCGCGCCGTCGCCGAGTTCGGCCAGCGCGCGCGAGCGGATCTCCTCGAGTTGTTCTCTCATCGCAATTACCGCGATAGCCCCCGGATTGGTGTTCCCCAAACAAAGGACCATGTGGAGTGCGCCACATGGTCCCAAAGCTGCCGGCCGCGCGTGGCGCGGCGTGCGAAGCTAAACTCAGGCGGCGGCTGCCGCGGAGCCGAGCGCGATCTTCGCCGCGTTCACCAGTTCGCCGAAGAGTTGCTCGCGTTCGATCGCGAGCGCCGCTAACTGCTTGCGGTCCAGATCGATCCCGGCAGCCTTGAGCCCCGCGATGAAGCTGCTGTAGTTCATCCCATGTTCGCGCACCAGCGCATTGATACGCGTGATCCAGAGCGAGCGAAAATTGCGCTTCTTCTGCTTGCGATCGCGATAGGCGTAGGTCAGCCCCTTCTCGAAGGTATTGCGGGCCTGCTTGTAAAGTTTGCGCCCACCGACGAAACCGGAGGCGAGCTTGAGTTGCCGTTTATGGCGGCGGCGGGTTTTGGGCCCGCCTTTGGCGCGTGGCATCGGGGAATCCTTCCTTGATTAGATCGGCCTGTCCGAGTTGGGCTTCGATGATGTTCCGTTGTGCGGCGGTCGGCGCGCTTCCTACAGATAGGGGATCATCCTATGGATAGTCTTGCTGTCGGCCTTGTTCAAAATGCCCGGCTGGCGCAAGTGGCGCTTACGGCCGCGAGCCTTGCTCGTGAGCAAATGGCGCAGGTTGGTCCGCTTGTGCAGGACCTTGCCGGTCTTGCTGAAGGTGAAGCGCTTGGCGGCGCTGCGGGAGGTCTTAATCTTGGGCATGTCCCTTACCGCATCGTTCTAAAATCTTTGCAAACCGGAAACCTAACGCGGCGTCAGCAGCACCGACATATTACGCCCTTCCATCCGGGTCTGCCCGTCCGGCTGCGCAATATCGCGAACTTGCTCGACGATTCCGTCCAGCAAAGCCCGCCCCAGTTCGGGATGAGTTATCTGACGGCCGCGAAACGAAATCGAGAGCTTAACACGCTGACCCTCAGTAACAAAGCGTCTGATGTGCGCGACCTTGAAATCGATGTCGTGCTTGCCGGTCAGCGCGCCCATCTTGACTTCCTTGACGGCGCTGGCGGTGGCGCTGCGCTTGGAGTCGTGCGTTTTTTTCTTCTGCGCGTAGCGATACTTGTCGTAGTCGGTGATACGGCAAACGGGCGGATTGGCGGTCGGAGCCACTTCGACCAGGTCCAGGCCGCGGCTCTCGGCTACTTTGATCGCATCGCGAATGTTCAGGACTCCGACCTGGCTGCCATCGGCGTCAATCACACGGACTTCCGTGGCACGAATCAGGTTGTTGACGCGAACGGCCGGCTCCCTCGACGGCGGGGTACGAAAATCTCGACGAATAAGTCACCTCCCTCGGCGTTGAGGCCGAGATTAAAAATGGCGCGATAAACGCGCGAACGGGCCGGGCGGATATTCCCGGCACTTTAAGCCAGTAGGGTACATCGAAATCGGGATAAGAGGAAAGCCGAAATGGTTACGCGGGGACCGGTTCGGCCTTGAGCAGATCGATTAGCCCGGCGAGTTCGAGTGTCTGGCCTTTGGACCCGCGGAGCAAGCGCAAGGAAACGTGACGCGCGGCGGCTTCACGTTTGCCGACGACGACCATGTACGGGACCTTGGCGAGTTCGGCTTCGCGCACCTTGAAGCCTAGCTTTTCGTTGCGAATATCGGCGGCGGCGCGGAAGCCCTCAGCCTTGAGCATCGTGGCGATCTCGCCCGCGTAATCTTCGACCTTCTCGCTGAGCGAGAGCACTCGCACCTGTTCGGGCGCCAGCCACAGGGGCAGCACGCCGCCGGTATGCTCGATAAGCACGCCGATAAAGCGCTCGAGCGAGCCGAGGATCGCGCGATGAATCATGACCGGGCGCGCCTCGCTGCTGGTGTTGGTGGTGTACGTGAGGTCGAAACGCTCGGGCATGTTGTAGTCGAGCTGAATCGTCGCGAGTTGCCATTTACGTTTGAGTGCGTCGGGCACATAAATCTCGATTTTAGGACCGTAGAACGCGCCCTCACCGGGATTGACCTCGAACGCGATGTCGTTGCGGCGCATCGCGTTGGCGAGCATTTCCTCGGTCATCCGCCATTGCTCTTCGGTGCCCATGTGCTGATCGGGCATGGTCGCCAGCTTGAAATCGACGCGATCGAAGCCGAGCGTCGCATAGACCTCGCGCACCATCGTGAGATTGCTCGCGACCTCGTCTTCGATTTGCGCTTCCGTACAGAAGATGTGCGCATCGTCCTGGGACATCACGCGTGCGCGGGTCAGTCCATGCAGGACGCCCGACCGCTCCGCGCGATGGAGCCGCGAGAACTCGGCGAAGCGCAGCGGCAGATCGCGATACGAGCGCTTCTCGGCGCGGTAGACGAAGGTATGGCCCGGGCAGTTCATCGGCTTGACGCCGTAGCCCTGACGCCAGCCATCGGCCTGACGCTCGACGCGCGAATCGTCGGCTTCGGGGTCTGGCGAGAGAAACATATTCTCGCGGAAATTGTCCCAATGGCCCGACGTATGCCACAGCTCATTCTTGTAAATCTGCGGAGTAATCACCTCGTCGAAGCCATAGCGGCGATATAGCCGGCGCATGTAATCGACCAGTTGATTGAAGATGATCAGGCCCTTAGGCAGATAGAACGGCTGCCCCGGCGCGATTGGATCGAAGAGATACAGGCCCATCTCGCGTCCGAGCTTGCGATGGTCGCGGGTGCGCGCGAGTTCGAGCATTTGCAAATGCTCTTCGAGCGCTTCCTTGGTCGCGAACGAAGTACCATAGATGCGCGAGAGCATCGCGTTGTGCTCATCGCCACGCCAGTACGCGCCGGCCACCCCTGTCAGCTTGAACGCGCGGATGTAGCGCGTGGACGGCACGTGCGGTCCGCGGCAGAGGTCCATCCAGTCGCCCTGCTTGTAAATCGATACGGGATCTTCGGGGATGCCGCGCAGGATTTCGACCTTGTAATGCTCGCCCATGCGCTCGAAGGTTTCGATGGCCTCGGCGCGCGGGACCTCGATGCGTTCGACCTTGAGGTCGGCCTTCGCCAATTCGCGCATCTTCTGCTCGATCTTCGGCAAATCCTCGACGGTGAACGGATGCGGCGGGGCGAAATCGTAGAAGAAGCCGTCTTCGATAACCGGCCCGATCGTCACCTGCGTGCCCGGAAAGAGGCTCTGCACCGCTTGCGCCATCAGATGGGCGGTCGAGTGGCGGATGACCTCGACGCCTTCCGCACTGTCCACCGAGACCGGCTCGAGCGTCGCGCTCTCCGCCAGCGTGCGCGTGAGATCGAACAGCTTGCCGTTGACGCGCGCGGCGATAACGTCGCGGCCGGCGGCGCCGTCGAGCGCCTCGCGCACGCGGATACCAGTCGGGACGGCTCGTGAACTGCCGTTAACGGTGACGGTGATTTCGGAACTCATCAAATCAAGTAACGCGCGCGCCAGCAGGTCTCGCGAAGTCGGGATTATAGCGCATCGGCAAGCGGTAAGGGACTGGTAGGCACGGGCGGGATTGAACCGCCGACCCCTTCCGTGTCAGGGAAGTGCTCTCCCGCTGAGCTACGTGCCTTCGAGAGCATATTGTTCACGTCATCGCGCAAGTGGATCGTGAGGTTAAACAAAATCCCCGCCCTCGGCAACCAACTTCCCAACTCTTACGCCTTCGAGCTTTCCTATTCTTACGCTTTCGAAACCGTGGGGTCGGTCGCGAGGAGGCCTTTGCCGGGTATGTAGTTCACTTCGAGGCGGATGCCGTCGGGATCCTCGAACAGAATCGAATAGTAGCCGGGCGCCCATTTACCACCTTCGGGTGCACGCACGATCTTTGCACCAAGCTCGCGGACGAGTTCGTGAACCGCGTCAACATCCTCGCGTGAACGCGCCCGGAAGCATACGTGATGCAGCCCGGTGCGATCCTGTGCGAACCGGGCGTCGCGATACTGTTCGGCGCATCGGGTGAGGCCGAAGCCGGTGCGGCCGCCGATGCAATAGAAGGTGTTGGCGTCGTCGTGGACGATTCGCGTCAGACCGAGGAATGGCAGCAGGCGCCTGTAAAAGGCGGCGCAGGCCTCGAAATTCGTCACCGTGATGTAAACGTGGGCGATGCCGTTGATTTCCATCGCGACAATCCTTTTCGAGAGCCGTCCTGTAGGTTGCTAGGCGCTGCGGACTGGTTCTAGACGCCTTTACTGCGGCCGGTAAAGGCGCGCGCGAGTCCCGGCGGCAAGTACGTCCGGATATAGCGAAAGAAGTTCTTGGCGTGGATCGGATCGCGCCGCAGCGCTTCGCGGAAGGCGCGTCGTGCGCCCTCGCGATCGCCTTTGCGCAAAGCGACCAGCCCTTCGTGGGCGAGCTTGTTGCTCGCCAGCCGATTGATTCGAAGATATGGCGAGAAGTCTTTGACGAAGGAGTTGAAGTGCAACTGATTGCGCTCGATCTCCTGTAGGGGCTTGCGATAGGCGCTGACCTGCGGCCGCGCCTGCGACCCGCGATGGCGGTGTCGTCCCGCACCGGCGTCCCCACGGTCGCTATGTCCGCCAACGAAAGTATAGCCCCAGTTGGTTTCGGCAAAGCGGCAGGCCAGGTGAACCGCGTCGAGTTCGGTGTCATCAACCGCCATCACGCCGCCCGGCTTGAGCAGCTTGTTGACGAAGACCACATCGACAAACGCGCCGTCGAAGCGATGGTCGCCGTCGATGAAGGCAAAATCGAACTGGCAGCCCTGCTCGACCAGCTTGGGCAGGAAAATCTCCGACGGTTCCGAATGATAATCGATAAATTGGTCGGCGCCGGCTTCGCGCAACACCAGCAGGGCGACGTTGTGATAGGCCTGCTGCTGGAACGGATCCATGATGATATGTGGCTGGTGCTCGCCGCGGTTCTCGACCATCGCCTCGAGCATATGTAGGGTCGAGAGGCCCCAGCCCATGCCGACTTCGAGGGTCGCAGTGGGCTTTAAGCGGCGCACGAGATCGCCGAGGAATTTGCCGCGGCCGGGCGTAACGCTCGTGGGATAGAGGCTCTTGCTGAAGCCATCTTCGCCGTGGACGACGCCCTCGCGATAAAGCTTGTCGATTTCACCGCGAATGCGATCGCGGACCGCGTTCCCGGCCGATTCATTCCGCGTGATTTTCGTGTCGCCAGCTACCATGTTCCCGCTTGTCAGACCGTCCGTGGAGAATTACCGCCCAAATCCGAGGCACGCGCGGCCGCTCGAAGATATCATTGATTCGGGTTGATTTCGCCCCGTGCGGCGTCCCTTCGGCGCGCGACGATCAACCGCCCTTCTGCTAAACTTCGCACGACGGCGGCACAATCCCATGAATCAGGAGCGCATCGTACAGGTTTTCTTCTTCGCTTTCCTGGCCCTCATAACGTGGGAGCTCTACCAGGTATTCGAACCTTTCCTGATGCCGATCGCGTGGGCGATTCTGCTCGCCTTCCTGGCCCATCCCGCGCTGATCGAACTCGACCGCGGTGTCCGCAGCCGCACCACCTCCGCGCTCATAATCACGATCGTCGTCGCGCTAGGCGTGGTGTTACCCGCGGTGTGGCTCTCGGAGCGTCTCCTCAGTGAAGCCCAGACGCTCTATGGTGCGATTTCCAGCCTCTCAACCAAGGGCGGCCTCGATCGGATTGGCGCATGGCTCCGCGAGACGAGTATGGGCGCGCGCCTCGACAATATGTTGGCGCGTCACGGCATCCGACTGGACGATGAGATCAAGACCGTCGTCGTGCAATCGGCGAAGGTCACCAGCGACTATGTTCTCGCCCACGGAAGCTCGGCGGCGAGCAATGTGGCGAGCTTCCTGCTCCATTTCGGCATCGCGCTGCTGACCTTCTTTTACCTGCTGCGCGATGGCGAATCATATTTCGAGGGCATCCGGTCGCTGACCCCGCTCCACGAGCAGGACAAGGCCGTGATCTTCGACACGCTGCGCGCGACGCTCTCATCGGTGATGCGCGGGTTGATGCTCACCGCGGTCCTCGATGGCGTAACGATCGGCCTCGGCTATCTCGTCTTCGGCGTCCCGTACTGGGCGTTTCTCGCTCTGCTGACGGCGGCGGCGGGTCTGCTGCCGTTCGGCGGGACGACCTTGGTCTGGGTGCCAGTGTTAATCTATCTCGCCTATGCTTCGACATGGGCGAGTGCGATTGGGCTAGCCGTCTGGTCAATGATCGCGCTCGCGATTATCGACAACTTCATCAAGCCGCTGGCGATGCGCCACGGTACCGGATTGCCGACGCTGGCGCTGTTTTTCGGCCTCGCCGGCGGCATCGAAGCCTATGGCCCCATCGGTATTTTCGCGGGACCCGCAGTGATTGCGATTTTTGCCGCGTTGCTGCGAGTGTACGAACGTACTTATGTTGGCGCGCCGACTGTGGCTCCGGTCGCGGTCGTCACCCGGCCAGTCGCCGACGCGCCAGCGGAGGAAATAATCGATATGCCGCCAAGGCCGGAATTGAAGAAGGAGATTCCATGAAATACGCAATCATTACCGGTGGCGCGCGCGGCCTCGGACTGGGCATCGTGCGCGCGTTGCTCGAGGAAAAGGCCGTCGATCAAGTCGCCGTCATCGACCTGAAACTGGCGCCGCCGCCTGCCGATATTGCCGAACTCGTGCACGGTTTCACCGCCGACGCCACCAACGAGCAACAAGTGCATGCCGCGATGGAAGCGATCGCCGCCAAGCTTGGCCCGCACCCCGACGTGCTGTGCAACAACGCCGGCGGCGGTGAGGCTAACTGGTTCGAGACCGGCCGCCAAGAGGAATGGCATAGCGTCGATATCTGGCGCCGCTACGTCGAGCTCAACCTCAATTCGGTCTATCTGGTGAGCAAGGAAGTCGTTCCTCGTATGAAGACGGGCGGCGCGATCTGCAATACCTCGTCGATCGCCGGTTTACTCGCGACGCCGTTCCTCGCCGCCTATGCCGCCGCCAAGGCCGGCGTTATTTCCTACACCAAGACGCTCGCCTTGCAGCTCGGTCCCAAGGGCATCCGCGTCAATGCGGTCGCGCCGGGCCTCATCTATACGAAAATCTGGGAAGAGCTCGGCGCTGCGCTGGGCGGCGGTCCGGATCGCGCGCGGATGGCTTTCGATCATGCCGTGCAGACGCTCGTGCCGCTGGGCCGCGAGCAAACCCCCGAGGACATCGGCCGCACGGTCGCGTGGCTCTGCTCGGATCACGCCGCGAACGTGACCGGGCAGGTCATCGCGATCGACGGCGGCATCGTGCTCGGCCGTCCGCCGTTGCGCGCCTCGTAAAGGCATAAGAGACGGGCACAGCTAGCGCCTTTTGACGCCCGCCGTGCCCGTTTCGATGATGCTCTTGGCGCTAGTCCGAATTGAACCGCGCTCTATCCGGTTTTACTGGACCTGAAGTGACTTTACGTATTCGACCAGCCGATTAATCTTGCCCTGGACCGCCTGCTCGCCCTCCGGCACGCCACTGGAACCCGGCCGATGCATGAAGGCATACCCCCAGATTGGCATTTCGCGCGTGCCGTGACCTTCGGCGGTCTTCGTGCCATCGATAAAGTTGCGCACTTCGTCCGCCGGGAAAACGCCGCCATTGTTCTTCGATAGCATAGTCAAATTGGCCGGCTTCTTCTTGAGGGCAGGCGCGACGGGCCCGTCCCCCGTGGCGTCCATTCCATGGCATTGTGCGCAGTGCTGGCGAAAATCCAACTTCCCTGAGACGATGTTGCCACGTTCACCCATAACTGCGCCCGTGCCCTCCTGGGCCAGAGCCACATTCGAAGTTAGACCCACGATTGTGCCGCCCAACACCAAAACGGCTGCCAAGTTCAGGAATCCGAGACGTTTAAGCGCCATTTGTCCTCCCCCGCACGGTGAGATTCTAGGCCGGAATCGTTACCATTTCTTATCGATCCCGTCAAATGTTAAAGAAATCCGAGGCGTGCTTACGGTGCCTCGTGCCTGCCCCGCCCGGCTGCCCTCAGCCGATAGCGCCCCCGACCGGCAGGCAGTTACAGTAGGCGTTATACATGGTGATTGACGAAAAAGAAAACTCGGCGATGACCATCATCGCACGACTGCGCACCGCCGGCTTTACCGCCGTTCTGGCCGGTGGATGCGTGCGCGATCGCATCCTGGGCGTCACCCCCAAAGACTACGACATCGCGACTGACGCGCGGCCCGAAACGGTGCAAGGGCTGTTCGACAATACGGTCGCAGTGGGCGCGCGCTTTGGCGTGATTATGGTGATTCTCGGGGACTATCATTTCGAGGTCGCGACCTTTCGCGCCGACGCCGAATACCTCGATGGGCGTCGTCCTTCGTCGGTGCGCTTCGGGACGATCGAAGAGGACGTCCAGCGGCGCGATTTCACCATCGGCGGGATGTACTTCGATCCGGCGACCGAACGCATTATCGACCTCGTCGGCGGGATGCGCGATTTGCGGGCCGGCCTCGTGCGCGCGATCGGCGACGTTTATCAGCGCTTCGAGGAAGACCATCTCAGGATGCTGCGCGCGTTGCGTTTTGCCGCACGGCTCGATTTTGCCATCGACCCCGCGACCTATGCCGCGATCAAGCGCAGCGCGCCGTCCATTGCGCATACTTCAGCCGAGCGCATCGGCGAAGAGATGGTGATGATGATGACCGAGGGCGGCGCCGCGCGCGGTATCGATCTGCTGGTCGAGAGCGGGCTGGCCGAAGTCGTGATGCCCGAACTGCTCGCGCTGCCGTCCTGTCCGCAGCCCGAAAATTTCCATCCCGAGGGCGACGTCTATCGCCATACGCGCCTGATGCTCTCGATGCTGCCGCGCGGCTGCACCGAGACGCTTGCCTTCGGCACGTTGCTGCACGATATCGCCAAGCCGCGCTGTTTCGCGGTCGCGGCCGACGGCAAGATGACCTATTACGGGCATACCGATCAGGGCGCCGAGATGGCCGCCGAGATGATGCGCCGGATGCGGCGATCACGTTTCGTTCAGGACCGCGTGGCCTATCTGGTGCGCGACCATCTGCGTCTGTGCATGGCGCCGCGGATGCGCACGGCCACGCTTAAACGCATGATCACGGAGGACGGCTTCGACGAACTGATGCAGCTCGCGATGGTCGATGCGCTCGCCTCCAGTTCCGATCTCGGTTTTCTCCATTTTTGCCGGCGTGCCTTGGCCGATCTGCGCGCGGTCAAGGCACCTCCGCCGCGCTTGATCGGCGGCCACGATCTCATTGCGCTCGGCTTCAAGCCGGGTCCGGAGTTCAAGGAAATTCTGCGCGAGATCGAGGACCTTCATCTCGACGGCGCGATCTCCACGCGGGATGAGGCGTTGGCTTTCGTGCGCGAGAATTACACGCCCGCGCCTGACGCCGGAACGGCCTGACCGGTGCTCGAGGCCGCCGCCATCACTCGGCGCTTCGCGCGCACGCTGGCGCTCGACCGCGTCGATTTTTGCGCGCGCCCCGGCGAAATCCATGCGCTGATCGGCGAGAACGGCGCAGGTAAAAGTACCCTCATCAACATTTTCGCCGGTCGGCTGAAGGCCGATGCAGGCGTGGTCTCGCTTGACGGCGAACCCCTCGCTGCCGGTTCGGCCCACCTCGCGCTCAAGGCCGGAATCGTCGCCGTATATCAAAGCCCGATGCTCTTTGAGCGCCTGTCGTGGGAGGAAAATCTCGCCCTCGGCGGCTTCGGCGCAGGCGTCTCACGCAACGACCTTGCGGCTGCGGCGCAGTGTGCGCAACCGCTCGCGGCGCGTCTCGGCTTCGATCTGCCGCCGCCCGGAACGCCGGTTGAACGCTGCTCAATCGGCGAACGGGTGCGGCTCGAAATCCTGCGTGCGCTGAGCTTCGATCCGCGCGTGCTGATCCTCGACGAACCCACCGGGGTGCTCGCGCCGGCCGAACTTGGCGCGTTCCTGGAGTTGCTGCGACGGCTGCGCGGCGAAGGCCGCATCGTCATCCTCGTTACGCACAAACTCGCCGAGGCGATGGCGGTCGCCGATCGCGTCACGGTGCTGCGCCGTGGCCGCGTCGCCGCCGAGCGCCTTGCCGCGAACACTGACGAGGCCGAACTCGCGCGCCTGATGATCGGCGAAATCACCGTGCCCGCTTCGACTTCTGCTGCGCCGCTCGCGGCACTCGGTGATCGTGCAACGCCCGCGTTGACGGTTGAGCAGGTCACCCTCGATTGCGATGGACGCCGCGCGCTCGATCGCCTCGACTTCACATTGTCGATGGGCGAAATCGTCGGCCTCGCCGGGGTTGACGGTAACGGACAGCGTGAGCTGGTCGAGCTTCTGGCGGGGCGCCGCGCGCCCACCTCCGGTCGCGTGCGCGTGAGGGCTCACGGCGGCGCGATCACGGTGATCCCGCAGGATCGCGATCTCGACGGACTCATTCTCGACATGCCGCTGTGGGAAAACCTGATGCTTGCGCGGCCGTTGCGCGATCGCTTCACGCGGCGCGGCTGGCTCCAACGGTCGGGCGCGGTTGCCTTTTGCGGCGAACTGCTCGAACGCTTTCGCATTCGCTCGGCCGGCGCGGCGAGCACCGCCGCGTCGCTCTCGGGTGGCAATCGCCAACGGCTGGCAGTGGCGCGCGCCCTTGCCGGCGCACCGCAGGTGCTGGTCGCGCACGATGTCTGTCGCGGCCTCGATCTGCGCGCGATGGCGGACGTCCATCGAATGTTGCGCGAGTTCGCCGCAGCGGGCGGCGCGGTGCTGCTGATCTCGAGCGACCTCGACGAATTACTCGCGCTCAGCACGCGCTTGTTAGTGATCTGCCGCGGCCGCGTCCTCGCGCTTCCGGCTGACGATTGCGGCTCTGAACGCATTGGGCTGCTCGCGGAACGCATTGGATTACTGATGTCCGGCGCCGCCTCATGAACGCGCGCATCGCCGCCGCCGCGCGACCGCTCGCGGCCTTGGTGCTCGCCGCCGCAATTATCTCGCTCGTCCTGATCGCGCTGGGTGCGTCGCCGGTCGCGGTCGCGGCCGACCTCTGGCAGGGCGCATTCGGCAACTGGCTCGCCACGACCGATACGCTGGTTAAGGCGACGCCGCTGGTGTTCACCGGACTCGCGATCGCGATCGCGTTCCAGGGTTCGTTGTGGAATATCGGCGCGGACGGGCAATTGATCATCGGTGCGATGGCCGCGGGAGCACTCGGCACCGCACTCGGCGGATGGCCCCACCCGCTCGCAATCATCGCGATGTTGACTGCGGGAGCGGCCGGCGGCGCCTCGTGGGGCGGTCTCGCCGGATGGTTGCGCGCGCGCCGCGAAGTCAACGAGGTCATCAGCACGATCATGCTCAACTTCGTCGCCGCGCAGGTGCTGAGCTGGGCGGTTCACGGTCCGCTGATGGAGCCGTCACACGCCCTTCCGCAGAGCGTCGTGATCGCGCCGAGCGCGCAGCTCGCGTTCTACTTCGAGCCGAGCCGGCTCAATCTTGGGATGACCGTAGCCCTGCTCTTCACCGTCGTCTGCCACCTCGGGCTTTTTCACAGCGCGGCCGGGTTCGAATTGCGCGCCCTCGGAAGGAACCGGCGGGCGAGCGCGTTTTTTGGCATTCCAATTCGGCGGCTGACCGTGCTCGCGATGGCATTGTCGGGCGCCTTGGCCGGCCTCGGCGGCGCGGTGCAGGTTTCCGCGATCACTCATCGGCTGTTTGAGACCATGTCGCCGGGATGGGGCTATGAGGCGATCGCGGTGGCACTGGTCGCGCGGCTCAATCCGCTCGCGATCGTGCCGGCCGCTATTGTGTTCGGCGCGCTCGACAACGGGTCGCAGGCGATGCAGCGGGCCGACGCTGTCTCACCAGTATTGGTCAACGTTATCCAAGGCATGGTGATCATGATCCTGATTGCGTTCGACGCGATGGCGACGACCGGCATGCGCACCGCACTTTTCGGTCTTGCTGGTGACGCGCGTCCGTCGGCTGACGCGGTGGCGGGCGCCGGCGATGCTTGAAGCGTTTCTCGCCTCAACCATCGCGATGGCGACGCCGATCCTATTGGCGGCATTAGGCGAGCTGATCGTCGAGCGCAGCGGCGTGCTCAACATCGGCATCGAGGGCGCGATGCTCGCGGGCGCATTCTTCGGCCTCACCGCGACCTGGTTCAGCGGCAGTCTCGCGCTCGGGCTGCTGGCCTCGTGCGCCGCGGCCGTCGCGTTCAACGCGCTGCTGGCGGTGCTGGCCGTCAATCTCGCAGTTAATCAGGTGGTAGCCGGCACCGCGATCGATATCCTCGCGCTGGGCTTGACGGGCGTGTTCTACCGCCGGTTTTTCGGCCTCACCGGCAGTGCCTTTACGATCACGCCGATGCGCACAATCGCGCTCGGACCGCTCGCACGAATTCCGCTCATCGGCACTGCGCTGTTCGATCAAAGCGCGCTGGTTTACCTCGCGTTCGCGCTGGTCCCAAGCATCGCGTTCGTGATTTCGCACACCCGCTACGGCCTTGAATTGCGCGCCGCTGGCGAACGTCCGGAGGCCGCCGACGCGCTCGGCCTCGGCGTCTATCGCCTGCGCTGGCAAGCGCTGATGATCGCGGGCGTCCTCAGCGGATTGGCCGGCGCATTTCTCACGCTGACGTACACCAATACCTTCATCGAGGGGATTTCGGCGGGGCGCGGGTACGTTGCGCTCTCGGTGGTGATCGTCGGCCGCTGGAACGCGTGGGGGGTCGCCGCGGCGTCGCTGCTGTTCGGCGCCGCGATGGCTTTGCAGTTCGGTTTACAGGCCGTCGGCACGGCCGTTCCGTATCAGTTCTTCCTCGCGCTGCCCTATGTGCTGACCATCGTGGTGCTCGCCTTCATGGGCGGGCAGGCCGATGCCCCGAGCGCGCTCGGCTCCCCCTATCTGCGTTCCTAATCCGCCGGCCACGCGGGCGTGCCGAGCGTGGTCACGCCGGGGATCGAATGGAGGCGGCCGCCTCTAGAAGATGAGGTTCCCCGCCGCTGATCGATCCCGGCATTGATCAGCTCGCGTCATGCCGTATGCGCCGCACCCTGCTCTTCGCGACCGACCGCGACGTCTTCGCCCGTTCCTACTTGCGGATTTCCTTCAGGATGGTGCGGGCGCGAGTCTGGGCGCGCGCGACGATTTCCGCATCGGCGCGACCCTTCGGCAGCGCTTGCTTGATGAAGGCCGTCAACTCCGCTACGTGCGTCCGCATCGCGGTCCGTGCGGCAGCCGCGTTGGGCGATTTGTTCGCCTGCAATTTGCGCGGCCCTTCATGCCCGCCTTCGCTGATGTACCAATCCTTGAAGGCGCCGCGAAATCCCGCGTGGAACATCAGGGCACCCAGATGTGTTGCCGCCGGTGGCACCCGCAATAGCAATTCCGCGTGCGTCATCGACTGCCCCGGGCTTTCGTACTCGACCATCAGATGACCGCCGCTCGGCACCAGCTCTCCGAGCCGATCGATCAGCGCCGCTTCGAGTCCTCGAGCTCGCGCGTCGAGCGTCGTGCCATCCGGCATCGTGACCCCGGGATAGAAGCGGCATTCGAACCACGGCCTCACGCCGCGTCCGCCGCCGCTGACGATGCCGGTCATGATCGGCGTCTTCGACGCCGTGCCGTTCGCATCGGCGAGCGCCACCGTCAGATGAAACCATCCGGCGCGCGGCCGCACTGGATCCGCACTCGTAACCACGATGCGCCACGTGCCGCGATCGCCTACGCGCAGTTTGCTCCCGTCGAGCGGGCGCGCGATTTCAAGCGCGGGCGAAGTCGACGCCGCGTCAATCATCGTCGTCATCAATCATCTGTGTCGTTGATTTCCATTCGCCGCAAGTCGAAATGCACTGCACAAATAAATTGCGCTAGACAGAGTATTACTTCACGCTTGCACGCATTGGTGTCGCGATTCGCCGAATCGTCGCCGCACGTCGCCTCAACGCGAGCAATTGATTTGCGGGCTATCACGGTTCTACTATAAACATTGCTGGTCATGCCCGCTGCCGCGCAAATCTCATCTTCCTTCCCGACCGCAAAATGTCCGGCGTGCGATCGTCACGTCCTGACCTACGTGGCCTTCGACGGCGATGCCGAATCGCGCTGCTGCGTGCATTGCGACGGCCCCGTGGACGGCGATCTACGCTGGATCAATGCGGCCGAACTCGAAGCCGAAGGCTATCAGTTTGGCGCGCCGTCGGCGGCTAAGGCGGGAGGCGGATGCGGTAGCGGTTGCGGCACCTGTTCGGTGCGCAAAAACTAGCGCGCGGCACGCGAGGCAGACCGCAATCAATCTTGGATCGGAGTTTATGGGCACCGAAGGAAAGCATCGATGAAAACCACAATCTCAGTAATCAAGGCGGACGTCGGCTCGATTGGCGGCCACATCAAACCGAGCGCGAAGCTCAAGGCGGCGATCGAGCAGCATGTCCGCGACAAGGGCAAGAAGCTCCTGATCGATCTCTACGTCAGCTCGACCGGCGACGATACCGCACTGCTGATGTCCCACGATCGCGGCGTCAACGATCCCAAGATTCACGAGCTCGCCTGGGACGCCTTCATGGCCGGCACCAAGGTCGCCAAGGAGCAGGGCCTCTACGGCGCCGGGCAGGATCTTCTCAAGGACGCCTTCTCGGGCAATATCCGCGGGCTCGGACCCGCCTCGTGCGAGATAGAGTTCGAGGAGCGCCCCAACGAGCCCTTCGTTTTCTTCGCCGCCGACAAGACTGATCCTGGCGCCTACAACCTCCCGCTCTACCTCGCCTTCTGCGATCCGATGCACTGCTCGGGCCTGCTGCTCTCCCCCAAAATGGCCAAGGGCTTCACCTTCACGATCATGGACGTCAATAACACCGAGGGCGATCGCGTGATTGAGCTCAACTCGCCCGAGGAGCTCTACGATATCGCCTGCCTGCTCCGCGACAACGAGCGCTTCGTCGTCGAGTCGATTCGCAGCCGCGCCAACAACGACGTCGCCGCCGTCGTCTCGACCTCCCGCCTGCACAATATTGCCGGCACTTACACCGGCAAGGACGACCCCGTTTGCCTCGTGCGCACCCAGGGCAACTTCCCTGCGACCGGCGAAATCCTCTCGCCCTATCGCATCGGCCATTACGTCGCCGGCACAATGCGCGGCAGCCATAATGGCCCCCTGATGCCGGTGAAGCTCAATTCCATCATCTCCTTCTTCGACGGCCCCGCGATCGTCAGCGCCGCCGCCTTCTGCGTGCACAATGGCAAGTTCACCGAACCCGTCGACGCGTTCGATCATCCGTTCTGGGATTGGGTCCGCAACAACGTCTCGCAAAAGGCCGCCGAGATTCGCAATCAGGGCTTCTCGGGTCCTGCGATGCTGCCGTACTCCGAACTCGAATACGGTGGTGTCGTCGAAAAGATGGGGCAACTCGATCAGCGCTTCATCGTGCGCAAGGAAGAGCGACACGCCGCCACCGGCAACGGCGGTAACGGCCGAAAAAAAGGCGGCCTAGTCGCGACGCGATTTAGCCACTGAACGCTCGACGCGGCCGTGTGATCGTCCCTTTGCGGGATATCTCACGGCCGCAGTTTTTTCGGAGAAGAAGTTCGGCGGCTGATTACCGCTTACGATGCGAACGCGCCGCGCAACGGAATCGCCCGCAGGCACGGTCCGCAGAGCACCCACGCTTCCTCGGATTCGTTGTCCACTATGATGCCCGCGATGAGCTCGCCAACATCATCGCATGCATGGCACACCATCATGCTGCCCTCGTTGCGAAACACGCTGGACAAACTCGCCAGGATTGCCTGATCGGTCATCAATTCGATGTCTGCCAGTTTCTGATCTAGTGTGCTGTTTGCTGCAAGAGACATTTTCTTCACTCAACTGTTTGAATTACGGCTTTGCCGCTGGTTAGCGATCCGACGTAACGCAGCAACACACCCCTCTGCTTTCCGTCAGCCCATACTCAGCGAATGGGCTTCTCGTAACGTCAATTAGGATAGCTTAGAACGCCTGTCACGTCAACAAACAATGTTTTGCTAACAGCGTGGTTCGGTCCGCTCAACAGGCAGTTAGCAACATTCTACTCGGCGGTTAGTATTTGTGACTGAATGGTCATTCACAAACAAATCCTGAATTTGACAATGATTTGTGGAGATTCCAGTACCAACAGCACAAGTCCAATCGTATTAGATGAGACCGCGCGAAGTCCGCAAATAGATTCAAAACGGCGTTTGATATCTTCGTCACGAACGGCCGCTGTTCACCGCGAGTTAGCAGTAGCCAAGGCCTTTACAGTAGATGCAGCTTTGGAGTCATGCGTCGGCGAGCAGGCCGGATTGGCGCAGCGCTTCATAGAGGACAATCGAGACCGCATTGGCGAGGTTCAGACTGCGCACGCCCGGCTCGAAGATCGGGATGCGATAGGTATCCTCGCGCCGGCTCGCGAGGAATTCCGCGCCGAGCCCCTTGGTCTCGCTCCCGAATACCAGGAAATCTCCGCGGCGATATTCAGCGGCGAGATAGGTCTTCTCGCCATGGGTCGAAAAATACTTGAAGTTGCCCGCCTGCTCCGATTGGTAGAGCGCATCGAAGCCGTCCCAATCTTCGTACGTGCGCAGATCGACGAATGGCCAGTAATCGAGGCCCGCGCGTTTGAGATAACGATCCGCGAGCGAATAGCCGAGTGGACCGACCAGGTGCAGCAGCGTCTTGGTCGCCGCGGTCAGGCGCGCGACCGAGCCCGAGTTCTGCGGAATCTCGGGTCGCACCAGCACCACGTTGAAGGCCGGCGCATCGCGCTCCTGCGGCCGTGCGATCGAGCTCAATTCGGTCCGTTATTCGATCCGTTGGAGTGTGCTTTCGAGGGCGCCGCGGATTTCGCCACAAGCTCGTCCACCGCGCCAATCCGATAGCGGCAGCCGCCGATCACAATCGAGAAGTTCTCGCCGTCGTCAGACCCGAAATGCTCGGCCAGATGATAATAGGCGGTGCGCTGAAAGCGCGCGCGATACTGGCCCTGCTTGACCCGGCAATACAGCACGTTATCCGCGCCGACTTCGAGCGTCATCGGATCGAGCGGCTCCCGCACCTCATCGTTAGTTGTG
>Ga0209415_10001269_pt1 | contig 48206 bp, 40 predicted proteins | sample PeaSoiSIISIP2007_FD_187696 | JGI IMG/M metagenome (GOLD analysis project Ga0209415, IMG submission 187696) | Peat soil microbial communities from Weissenstadt, Germany - SII-SIP-2007 (SPAdes) (version 2) | ecosystem: Environmental > Terrestrial > Soil > Wetlands > Peat | place: Germany... | reverse complement strand
CTTAACTCTTCTTCGTCGAATGAATTAAACCACAAAGAGGCCCGTCGCGCGCGGGGGCTAAGAATAATTCGGGTTAAACGCAAGCGGCACGCTCAAATGTGATTGCCCTGGCCCATGGGCCGATAAAGTTTGATTCGGCCGGGCAAACCGGCGATTCTAGTCGGCATGGCTTTGGAAATGCGCTGGGTTGCGGATGAGCCACTTCCGTACCCAAAAAGGATAAAGGGTAAAAGAATAAAGAGCAAAGAGTAAGCACATTCAGTCCACGCCCGCCACCGCCGCCACCCGGAAGCCGTACATGTCGTAGAACCGGGAAACAGGATAGTCCTTGTTGCGGTCCGCCGAGCGGGAGGACGACGGTGGGCTCGCCCAGTCACCGCCACGTAGCACGCGAAAGGAACCAGCGTCCGCTCCCGTTGGGTCGGTGGCTGCGCCCCTCCCGTAGTCCCCATAACGGTCCTCGCACCATTGGTACGCATTGCCGATCATGTCATAGAGCCCGAAGGCGTTGGCCCTGAAACTCCCCACCGGCGAGGTGAACACAAAAGCATCGTCCCAACTAAAGAACTCCTGTCGGAGGTTGGGTAACTTCTTCCTAAGGCTCCGATCGGCACAGTTGGCCCAACCCTTGCCGTCGTCCGGGTTGTCGCCCCACGGATAAGCCGTCGTCGTGCCGGCCCGGCAGGCGTATTCCCACTGGGCCTCCGTCGGCAGCAGAACCGTCTTGCCGCTCTTTTTGGAGAGCCAAGCGCAAAACGCTTCGGCGTCGTTCCAGCTCACCTGTACCACCGGATGATCCCCCTTCTGATCAAAACTCGGGTTACGCCACGATCCGCCATAGGCCTTTTCAAAGAGGAAATTGCCGTCCTTGACTGAAAAGCCGTATGACCAGCCATCCTGCTCGGCATCGGTCTTGTAGCCGCTATCCTTCACGAACGCTGCGAACTGGTCCACCGTCACATGAGCTACCCCCATGTAGAAGGGCTTGCTGATCGTCACCTCGTGCTGGACTTCATTCGTGTCGCGATCCTTTTCCGTTTCGGGGCTACCCATCAGGAACTTTCCCGCCGGAATCAGCACCAGCTTCATCGTCACCTTGTTGCCAAGGTCGAGGGTCAGTTCCTTGGCGGGCTGCGTGGCTGGAGGGTCGGCCCAAGCAGCCGTTGCCATTGCCCCAAGGAAGATCACCGCTGCGAGATTCAGGTTTTTCATGGATTGCTCCTTCCGCCTGCATGCGAGCATACGGCGGCTCCGAGGCGCGTCAATGAATCCGCCAGCCGGGTAGTGGGTTAACTTCTGCGTTTGCGGACCGCACGGCGGGCAAGCCCGCCGGCTACACGAGAAAGCTAACCCACCACCGCCAGCCGCCCGTGAACGGTTACTAATGAAGTTTGATTCGGCCGGGCAAACCCGGGCAAACCGGCGATTTCACATAGCAACCCGTGATCCCGCGACAATAATCCACGGTTTGACGGTGTTTCTAATCCTCTTGAGTTGCCCCCAACGCCCACGGCACCGCCGCGGGGCTTTGCCGATCGGCGTGGAAATGCGTTGGCTTGGGGATGAGCCGCTTCTGGACGAAGAAACGGTAAAGTGTAAAGGAATTAGAGAGCAAAGAGTAACCAGAATCAGTCCACGCCCGCGACCACCACCCGGAAGCCGAGGCCGGCGAAACGACTGAATGGACCGCGCCATTGACGACGCGCCGAGTGGCAGTCCACTGGACCACTGCCCCAGAACCCGCCACGAACCACGCGGAACTTGCCCGCGTCCGGCCCCGTGGGGTCCGTTTGCGCTCCCTTGCCAACATCGTCGCCATTCACATCATAGCGATCTTGGCACCACTCCCATGCATTGCCGATCATGTCATATAAGCCGAACGCATTAGGCTTGAAACTGGCCACCGGCGAAGTGAACACATAGCCATCGTCCCAGTTGAAGAATGTAAGCTCGATCTGCGCGTTGGGCAGCTTCTCCTTGAGGCTCTGGTCCGCGCAGTTGGCCCAGCCCTTGCCATCATCGGGATTGTCGCCCCACGGATAAGCCGTCGTCGTCCCGGCGCGGCAGGCGTATTCCCACTGGGCTTCCGTGGGCAGCACAACCGTCTTGCCGCTCTTCTTCGACAGCCAATCACAAAACGCCCGGGCATCGTCCCAGCTTACCTGCACCACCGGATGATCCCCCTTCTGATCGAAGCTCGGATTGCGCCACGAGCAGCCATCCACGTACTTGCCTCCGAGGCGGCCGTAGCTGGTTTCAGAGGCGAGCGAATAGCCCTGGCGCTCGGCGGTGGTCTTGTAGCCGCCGTCCTTCACGAACGCCGCGAACTGATCCACGGTCACGTGGGTGATGCCCATGTAGAAAGGCTTGCTGATGGTCACCTCGTGCTGCACTACGTTCGTTTCAGGGCTGCCCATGAGAAACTTGCCCGCCGGGATTAAAGCCAGTTTCAGCGATACCTCGTTGCCAAGATCAAGGGTCAGTTCCTTGGCGGGCTGCGTGGCCGGGGGATCAGCCCTAACAGCCGTTGCCGCTGCGCCAACGACCAGCATGACCCCCACAAGAATCAGATTTTTCATGGATTGCTCCGTCCGCCTGCACGAGAGCATACGACCGCTCCGAGGGGCGTCAATGAATCCGCTAACCGCCATCGCTACAGCCTGCGGGGCCGTGAACGGTTAGCAATAAAGTTTGATTCGGCCGGGCAAACCGGCGATTCTAGTCGGCATGGCCATGGAAATGCGCTGGGTAGGGGAGGAAGAGCTAGACCGGGTGGCTGAAACGCGGTGGATGTGCTACGCCCATGCCGGGAAGGAATTGGAGCGATATCGGGATCGCATGCGTGCCGATCCGCGGGGAAGGCCGGGGGATTACTTGCTGGCCGAGCGGGACGGGGCGGCGGTGGGAACGGCAACGAGCCTTGCACAAACGATGTGGGTGCGCGGCTCGCCGCTGTCGTGCCAGGGCGTGGCCTGGGTTGGGACGATCAAAACCGAGCGGCGGCGTGGCGGCGAAGCGGGCGTGGCGTCGGCCGTGATGCGCGAAATCCTTCGCATGGCCAGACAGCGCCGGCACGTCGTCTCGGCCCTGATGCCGTTTCGCGTTTCGTTCTACGAGCATTTTGGTTACGGCATGGTGGAGCGGCGCGCGGAATGGACAATTCCGCTTTGCACGCTTGGTGCCAAAACCTGCGCCGGATGGCGATTCTTCCATGAAGAAGATCGACCGGCCCTGGAGCAACAATGGCAGCGCGCCGTCGAAGCGGGCCAATGCGACATCGAGCGATCTGGCGCGCGATGGAATCATCGCATGATGAACGCGGAAGATGGAATGATGTTTGTCGACCAGTCCGGGCCGGCCGGCGCCATACGGGCGTCAGCTTTCGTGATGCAGGAAAGCGTGGATGGACGGAATATGTTGAAGGTGCAGGAATGGTCGGCAGAATCACCGGAGAATTTTGGCGGCCTGCTGAGCTTCCTGGGAACGATGCGGGATCAATTCTCGGCGGCGTCGATCGTGACGCCGGGGGATTGGCCGGTGAATCGGCTGTTGCGCGAGGCGCAGATTTCGCATCGGCCGGTGGATCATCCGACCGCGGAGGTTCGTCCGCATACGCGGATGCAGCTTCGCATTCTGGATCACGGGAAATTCCTGGAATCGCTGAGATTGCCGCAGACGGTCAAAGGCCGGACATCGGTCGGGGTATTGGAAACCGAGGGTGAGGTCTCGCGGTTTTCGGTGGAGATGGATTCGGGGCGTGCGAGTGTGTCGGCGGCGGCGGGCGAAGTCGATTTCGAATGTCTCGACCGCCACTGGGCGGCGATCGCCACCGGCGATCTGCCGGCGACCCGGGCGGTGCAACTCGGATTGGCCAAGGCCCGGACGGCCGGTGCATGTTCGCTGCTGGATGCCCTCTCGGCGGGGCCGGCGCCGTTCTGCAGGGAGTATTTCTAGGCGCTTTTGGCCGATAAACCGGATAGGTTGATTGAGGTTGCGGAATTGCGGCGTACAATTCTGAAGCAGCAATATGGACGACTTTCCGACACAGCCCGACAGCGAACGTCGAACGGTTCGCCTCCCTGCGAGGTGGCCACGATCGCTATCCAAACGTCTGCTCGTGTTGCTGACGACGCCCAAGTCGGCGTCGGCGCTGGCGTGGGGCACGTCGATCACCTTCCACGTTTTGCTGTTTACGACCGCGATCCTCGTGTTGCCGCCCATCGTCCGAGGCTTGCGGGAGACCAGCCAGGAGCAGCTCATCATTCCGGATGCGGCGCTTTCCACCGACAACGACATCGGGGGCGTGCCGAATCCGGGACTCGGCAAGGACCCCACCCGCAACGCATCCCAGGAGAACGATCCGAGCGAGAACGACGCGCGCGGCTGGGCGATGCGGCGGAGCGACGACCTGGCGCAGGCGCTGAGCGCCAGCGCGATCACCGCCAATGACGTCGTCGCCCAGAGCGATCAGAAACAGGATAAGTCAAAGGACAACGTCCTATTCAACCTGTTCAGCAACGAGGGCAGCCAGATGGGCAGCTTCGGCCCACGCGGCGGCGGGCAGGGCATCGGACCGAAAAGCAAAATCTTCGGACACGGCAGCAACGTCCGCAGCATCATCTACGTCTGCGACGCCTCCGGCTCCATGGTCGGACAGGGCGACGACGCGCTCAAGACCGAACTGAAACGGGACATCGCCAACCTGTCTCCCATCCAGGAATTCAACATTTTGATTTTCCACGAAACGCGGACGGGATCGCTCTATCAGGCGTTGTCGGACAAGCTGCTCATGGGCACGCCCAGCAGCAAGGCGACCGCCTTTGATTTCGTGGACAATCTGCCGTTTTCCAGCGTCAATAACCCCATTCCCGCTTTGGAGGAGGCGTTCCGCGAAGAGCCGCAGTTGATCTTCCTGCTGAGCCACGGCGACTTCAACAACCGATACAATACCACGAACAATAAAGAGGTCCTCGACAAGGTGGACGAACTGAATCACGATAAAAGGACCCACGTGAACACGATCCTGCTTTTGGGGGAGAGACGCAAGGAAGTGGAAAGAAAAGACCTGGAACTCATCATGAAGACCCTCGCCGAGCGCAACGGCGGCGTGTATAAGAAGTTCTACAGCGACGATCTGTGATCGCTCTAGACGATCTGTGATCGGTTGGAAGTCACCCGAAAGGAAAGGGCTTTCTCATGCGTGGTTATGCGAATTCGCGATTGCGGCAGGCGCTGCTGGTGATGTTGTGCCTGGGCGCCTTGTTCGTCATCGCCGCCCCGGGCTTCGCCCAAACCGCGGGTGACAAGGGCAACGAGGTCACGCAATCCACCTCGGTGTTCAGCCTGATCATGGCCAACCGCGACCCGGTCTTCTTCACCATCGTCGGGCTGTCGATCTGGGGATTGACGCTGATCATTCAGGGGTTTCTGGTCAATCGGCCGTCGGTCATCATGCCGCAGCGCACGATCGAGACCATCCGCGAGATGATCGCGCAGCGGCGGTTCAAGGAGTTGATCGACTTCACGGAAACCGATCCCAGCTTCGTCAGCCGGGCGCTGAATCCGGCGCTGAAGCGCGCTCCGAGCTTCAACAGCATGAAGGAGGCGATGGAGACGGCGATCGGCGAGCAGACGGCGGACCAATTCCGTAAGATCGAATATCTGAACATCATCGGCAACCTCGGCCCGTTGCTGGGACTGCTGGGCACGGTGATCGGGATGATCGACGCGTTCCTGGCGCTGAACGCTTCGGGCGGCAACGCCTCGCCGGCGACGCTGGCGTTCGGCATCTCCAAGGCCCTGGTGCATACGATGCTGGGGCTGCTTTTGGCGGTCCCGTGCCTGGCGGCGTTCGGCATCCTGCGGACGCTGGTCGACAAATACACGGTCCGGGCCTCGATGATCGCGGAGGAATTGCTGCTGATGATCAAGCCGGCCGAGGCCCGTCCGGCCACCGGCCCGATGCGCCCGGGCGCCATGCCGCAGCCCGCCCCGGCGCCGGCACCAGTGCCGTCGCCGCAGATGCCGCGAAAACCGGCTCAGCCCATCCCCGTCCCAGGCGCCCAGATGTAACCGGTATAGTCCATGCGAAGCCGACGCATGCCCGCGATTCGAGAAAACGGCGTCAACGTGACGCCGCTGATCGACATCGTCATGTGCCTGATCATTTTCTTCATGCTGGTGGCGAAAATCGGCGTGGATACCGGGGCGGACCGCAACATCGACATCCCCACCAGCATCCTGGGCACGGACATCAAGGACATGGGAAATACGCTGGTGCTGAACGTCGTCAATGGACCGACCGGCGTGCCCGACCCCCAGCCCATCGTCACCGCGCTGGTCCGCGGCCAGATGGAAGAGTTGAAACTGCACGACTTTTTCAGCGGAAGGGTCCAGGACCAGTTGCTGAACACGTTGAAGCTGTATCGCCAGGGCGATCCGCTGCTGAAAATGCAGCCCAATCCCGATTTCAAGGTGGTGATCCGCGGGGACCGCTCGCTGACCTTCCGGTTCCTGGCGCCCGTGCTGATGGATTGCAATTTGGCCCACGTCCGGTCGTTCGCCTTTGACACGAAACAGCCGCAATGACATGAAAATCCAGGGCGCGAAAAAAATTCACTACGATTCCGGCCCGAACATGACGCCGCTGGTGGACATTGTGATGGTGATCCTGATTTTCCTGATGCTGGCCGGGAGCTTCAACACGCTGGAGCATTATCTCGTCAGCGACGTTCCGCTTCAGGCCAAGGGCGTCGGGGCCGCCCCGCCGGCAGGCACGGTTTTTCCCACCAAGTTCACCATCAACGTCAGCGTGCAGGGTCCGACTTACATCGTGAAGGCGGGGAATTTCGCGTCGGTGAAGGATACCGATCCCAGGCGCGCCTGCGATCGGCTGATGGGCCAGCTCAAGGACCAGTATAAGAATTTCAAGGATGCGGGCGTGAAGATGGATGACGTGCAGATCATCATCTATCCCGCCCAGAACGTGACCCTGGACGGCCTGGTCCCGGCCTTCGAGGCGGCGCAGAACGCGGGGTTCACGAAGGTGGGATTTGGGATTAATGCGAAATGAGACCGATGGGACGGAAATTCGAAATTCGAAATTCGAAATTCGAATCAAATTCGAATGACCAAAATTCGAAACCAAATCGCTTCGTCACTCGAATTTCGAATATGATTCGTCATTCGAATTTCGAATTTCGAATTTTCATCTGCGTTCTCCTTGCCTGCATTTCCCCGTTCCTGAGCGAAGCTGCCGACTCCGGCCCTGCGTCGGGCCTAGCGGGCCTTGACGAAAACGCGCTTTACAGCGAGTTGGCCAACCGCGGGCTGGACGACTTGCTCAAGCGGGCCATGGATCTCGACGGCGTCGCCCCGGAGCAGCGCGCGGCCATCGCCAGCCTCTCCTCGCTCCATCGCCTGGAAACCGAACGGAATCTGAGCGACGAGGCGCGGCAGACGCTGCTGAACAACGTCGTGGCGGGGCTGGATCGCATCCTGGCGACGCTGCACGGCGATCCCGAACTGATCGTCAGCCAGGCGAAAATCATCGCCGAGCAGGGTGTCGATCCGCAAACCGGGCTGCGGGAATACTGGGGCCCCAGCGACGTGGAGAAAGATCGCCTACGTCCGCTGGCCGAGGCCGCGGTGAAGATGTACGACCAGGCCCAGCAATTGGCGGCGGCGCAGGCGACCGATCTGGCCAACCGCATCACCAGCCCCGACGACAAACTGGCCGACCAGTGGAAGCGCGCCAGCGAGACCGCGGCGGCGGCGGCGTATCAGAAAACGCGCATGCAATACGCGCTGGCGCTTTCGATGGATTCCACCGATCCCCAGCGCCAGCAACTCATCAACCAAGCTATCAAATCCTTCGCCGACTGGGACAACGCCGATTCGCAAATCCAGGCCCAGGTCCGCCTGCTCATGGCCAAGCTGCACGTGCTCACCGGCGACAGGGATGAAATCGCCGATGGACAAAAGCTGCTGGATTCCATCATCCACAACTCGAAGAACGAGATTTCTCCCGCTCCGTCGCCGGAGATGATTTTCGAGGCCGGGTGCTTCGGCGTGATCGCGGACCTGGCGGCCAACGACCTGACATCGGCGCGGGCGGCGCTGGCGGATGCCACGGCGTTTCAGCAGAGCCATTTTCCCAATGACAAGGACGAAACGGCGGCGCTGCGGCTGCTGGCTTTTCGAATCCTGGCGACCGTGGCGGACCAGTCGCCGCCCGGCGCCGACAAGGACCGCGCCAATGCCGCGGCGGTCGAGGCCCTGGCCGGGCTGGTGCGGGATTTCCCCAACCTTCGCGGGGCAATTTTCCGCCAGCTTGCCGCTAGATTGCCCGCCAACCGCGATTTGACCAAGCTCGATCCCATGCTCCTGCTGGCGCTGGTCGATCAGGGCCGCCAAACCGTCGTTGCCGGCGAATCGGCGGAAAGGGCTTCGCCCTCCGCGTCGGTCGCACCGCTGCTGCCGGCCGACCGGGCCAAGCTGCGGGAGGCGGCGGATGCGGCGAAGGAAATCCTGACCCGGCTGTCGGCGGGGAATTTCCCGCGTGCAGAGGCGGCCGATCCGTCGTTCCTGCTGGGAATCTTTCTCGAACGCCTGGGCGACAAGACCGCCGCGGTGGAGGCGCTGCTCGACCACATCGATCGATTCCACGGCGATCCCCGCTCCCACGCCGATGCGGCGCTGGAACGCGCCCGCGCGCTGCTCGGACAACTCCGCCAATCGTCGCCGGCCGATCCGCAGGTGCTGCAATTGGAAAACCGCTTCCTACCGATCGCGATCAATCCCCCGTTCAACCAGCGGGAGTTCGCGTTGCAATATGCGGCCAGCCTGTTCGGCCAATCGAAGTGGGCCGAGGCGGTCAAATATTACCGCATGGTCCCGGACACCGAGCCGCCCCAGCGGCTGCTGGTGGCGCGCTATGGCGAGATGGTGTCTCTGAAGAACCAACTGGAAGAAACCGCCGGGCTTGGGCCGGAACAGAAGCGGCAATGGACCGAAGAAATTCAACGGCTGGCGGATTCGGTGACGTCGCTGGCCAGGGACGTCGTCAACGGCTCGGGTTCCGAGGCGGAGAAATTGCGCGCCAAATCGACGCTGGCGCGGATGAGCCTGATCGCGGCGGACATCACGCGGCGTGAGCGGAACGATCCGCGGCGCGTCCTGGAACTCTTGAACGGTTTTGAAGATTCGGTGCGGGGATTGCCCGATGCCAAATCGCTCGTCGGCGGGGCTTTGTTCCTGCGGGTACAGGCGTACATGCAGCTTGGCCGGAACAACGACGCCACCCAAACGCTTCTCAAATATCTCAACACCGCGCCCGCCAACGAGGGGGCGCAGACTGTCCACGATCTGTTGGCGGTGTTGAATACGGAGTTGGACCAGGCGAGGCGATCCGGCGACACGGCGCAAATTCGCCAGCTTGCCGACAATCGGGCGATGCTCAGCGGGTTTTTGGTGAAATGGGCGGCGGACAGCGGCGATCCGAAAATTCACGGTTATTCCTACATTTACCGCCGGTTCGATGCCGACACCAAACGCCTGGCGGCCCAATTGGATACCGACCCGGCCACCCGGCAGCGCGACCTGGCGGCGGCGCTCGACTTGTATAAACAGCTTCAATCCCCCCAAAACGTGGCGATGTATCAGGCCAGCCTCGACCCCGGCGCCGACAAAGACTATCCCGATCCCCTGGTGACGCTTGGGATCGGGCTGATCGCCTACGAGCAGGGCGATTGTCAAACCGTCAAGAACACGCTCGGCCGGCTTATTCAGGACGAGAAGCTCGGCGAAGACAACGATCAATATTGGGAAGCGGCTTACAAACTGCTCGATTGCATGCAGAAGCTGGCAAAGCAGGGCGATCCGAGCACCACCGAAGCGCAGGTCCAGCAATCGCTGAAGGTGTTGTATCTGATCTGGCGAGACGAAACCGGCGGAACGAAATACCACGACGAATTCGAGGCGCTGCGGAAGGAAGTGTTGGGGAGTTGGACGCCGCCGGCGGCGGGAAAATGAGGGGAAATTCGAAACGCGAAATTCGAATGAATCAAATCCGAATGACCGAAATCCGAATGAAATGTGGTTTCGTCAATTGAGCGCGGCGCTTGAATTGAGATCGCTTTTAACGCGTCTTGGAGCGAACTTTGCCGAAATGGGTGGCCAGCCCAATAGCGGCAAGCAAGGCGCCTAAGCCCATCAGGATCCACCCAAACGCCGCTTCAGGACCTTGGGGTCTGAAGAAACCGAAAAGGACGAATCCGACCGCAAGGTTGGCGAATCCCCATAGCGCGTTGCTGAGCGGCGAGGATTCGCCGACCCCGGGTGGCGAGCCAAAGGGGGACTGAAACCTATGGCCACTTACGCCCTGAACAAAATGTGGGACCCCGTTGGTGAGGAACAGTCCGCTGACAAAATCGAGCACGTAAAAGTACCACGGCATTTCTGGCTTCCTGTCATGAAATGGATTTCGAATTTCCGGTTTCACCGGCCTCTCCGAACAGCGCATCCACGAACCTCTGCGGATCGAACGTCTCGATGTCTTCCGGCGTTTCGCCGAGGCCGACGAACTTCACAGGGATATTCAGTTGATCGTGGATTGAAACCACGACGCCGCCCTTGGCGGTGCCGTCGAGCTTGGCTAGGAAGATGCCCGTGACGCCGATGGCGGCGCTGAAATGCTTCGCCTGCTGGATGGCGTTCTGGCCGGTCGTGGCATCCAAAACCAGCAGCACCTCGTGGGGCGCGCCGACGATGCGCTTGGCGACCACGTCGCGAATCTTGGTCAGCTCGCGCATGAGATGGTCCTGGGTATGCAATCGGCCGGCGGTGTCCACGATCAGGGCGTCAAAGTTGCGGGCCTTGGCCGCCTCGCAGGCGTCGTAGGCGACGGCCGCGGGATCGGATCCCATCTTGTGCTTCACGATCTCCACGCCGATCCGCTGCGACCAGATCGTCAGTTGATCCACGGCCGCGGCCCGGAACGTGTCGCTGGCACAGACCATCACCTTCTTCTGCATCTGGTTTTTCAGGATCCAGGCGAGCTTGGCGATGCTGGTGGTTTTGCCGGCGCCGTTGATCCCCGCGACCAGGATGACGCTCGGGCCGGAGGCGGCGAGGCGCAGCTCGCGGTCGGCGGCAGGGACGCGCGTCAGGATTTCCAGGATCTGATTGCGGACGATCTGTTCGGCCTCGCCGGCATTTTTGATCTTGCCGATGCGCCAGCTTTCGCGGATTTCGCCGATCATGCGCTCGACGTTTTTGACTCCCATGTCGGCCTGGACGAATTTTCCCTCCCATTCGGCCAGGGCGGCGTCGTTAATCTGGCGGCCGGGAATGAAAAGCGTGCGCACGTCGGTGTTGAGCACCACGGCGGTCTTGCGAAGAGCGCCTTTCAACTTGTCGAGGGTTTTGGAGAAAAATCGCATGGGGATCTTGCGGAACTACGGCTGTTTTGTTTCGGCGGCCGCGGAGGGCGAAGGCCCTTCCGCGGCGGAGGGCGAAGTTCTTGCCTCCGGCGTCTGCTTCTCGCGCAGAACGGCATCCAGGACGCCGTTGACGAACGAGGGGCTTTGCTCCGTGGAGAATTCCTTGGCCAGTTCGATGGCCTCGTCGATGACGACTTTCGGTGGCGTGGGCATGCGGGTCAATTCCCAGACCGCCAGGCGGATGATGCTGCGGTCGACGCCCGGCTGCCGCCGCGTCGGCCATTGCGGGGCGATTCGTTCCACCTGCGCGTCGATCGCTTCCTTCTGGTTCCAGGTCTGCTCAGCCATGTGCAACGCCCGCATGCGGAGAACTTCGTCGGCATCGCCGATCTGCGTCGCCTGAAAGCCCAACGCCAAATCCAGATTGGCGTTGGCGTCCCACAGGAACAAAACCTGCATGGCCAACTCGCGGATTTTGTGCATGTTGGACATACCGATAAGTATAAGGAAAAATCCGAAGCCCGAAATCCGAAATCCGAGGGATTAGCTCATTGGAACTTGGATTTCAATTCGATCATCTCGACGGCGGCGTCGGCGGCGCGTTGGCCCGCGACGATTCTTTGCCGGGCCTGCTTCTCCGTGTTGGTGGTCAGTACGCCGAAGATTACCGGGACGCCGGTTTCCAAACAGACCTGCTGGATGCCGCGGGCGGCCTCGCCGGCGACGTAATCGAAATGCGGCGTTTCGCCGCGGATCACGACGCCCAGACAAATAATCGCCGCGAATTTTCCCGTCTTTGCGGCCAGCTTGGCCGACAGCGGCAACTCGAAAGCGCCGGGAACGCGATGAACTTCGATCTTTTCCGATGGAACGCCGATTTGGAACAATCGCCCCAAACAGGCGCGCAGAAGTTCGTCGGCGATTTCCTGATTAAATCGCGAGGCGATCACGGCAATGTAAGGTGAGCCGCGGATTTTTCGAGCGATGGGTTTCGGGGGTTTGGCGCTCATTCGGCATCAGACTAAGCGATCGCGGGCCTCATTTCGAATTTGCAAGAGCACTTTTCCGAGCGGCCCGGCGGCAAGGCGGTCGAAGGCGGCGGGCAGTTCTTCGAAGGCGAAGACGCGATCGACGATGGGCGTGGCGCCGATGCGGGCGAGCAGGGCCAGCGAAGATTCCCATGTGGCCATGGCTTCGGTGGGCGTGAAAGTGCCGAGGGCCACGCCGCCGATGCGGATTCTGCGGAAAAACAGCGACGCGGTGCTGAACTGGGGGACGGGGCCGGCCAACTGCCCGACGACGCTGACCCTGGCGAATGGGCCGAGGACTTCGATCACCTGGTTGAACTGCGCTCCTCCGATGTTGTCGATGGCCAGATCGACCCGGCGGGGCGAAAGGGAAGTTTTCAGATTCGCCGGCCAATGCGGATCGGCAGGATCGAGGGCGTGATCGGCTCCGAACTGCTTGAGCTTTTCGCGTTTGCCGGCGTCCCGCGAGAGAGCGACAACCGTGTGGCCAAGTGCCTTGGCCAGTTGAATTGTGGCCACGCCGACTCCGCCGCTGGCGCCGGTGACCAGCACGATGGAGGGTGGCAGGTCGCCCCATTGGGTCAGGGCCTGATGGGCGGTCAAATAAACCAGTGCCGCGCCGGCGGATTCCCGCACGGACCAGCTGGCCGGCGGGATGGCCACGGCCTTGGCGGAGACCGCGACGCGCTGCGCGAAAGTGCCCCACCGATTCACGCCGGTTTCGCCGCGAATGATCAGCACTCGCTGGCCGACGCGAAATGGCCCCGCGTTCATGCCGACGGCGCCGATGATCCCGACTCCGTCGCGGCCCAGAACGTGCGGAAGCGGCGGCTTGGCCGGATACTGTCCTTGGGAAAGATAGCGGTCGGCCGGGTTCAGGGCGGCGAATTCGAGATCCACTAGAAGCTCGCCGTCGGCCGGAGTCGGATCGGGGACTTCGGCCAGGCGCAAATAACCCAGGCCGCTCAGATTGTCCAGCAGCCAGGCTTTCATTCGTGAAATTGGGCGGGCAAGAGTGACAACGTCATTCCTCTTCCACTTTCGGTTTATACTGCGCCGCGATCTGTTGTTGCACAAACGGGGGCACGGCCTCGTAATGGCTTAGTTCCATGGAAAAGCTGCCCTGGCCGCCGGTGACGCTCTTGAGTTGAGATTGATATTGCATCACCTCGGCCAAGGGGGCGGTGGCTTTGATCTGGGCCATCCCGCCGGGCAAAACGTCGGTCCCCTGGATTCGCCCGCGCTTGCCGGAGAGGTCGCCGGTGATCGCGCCCATTTTGTCCTCGGGAACCGTGACTTCCATGTTGACGATCGGTTCGAGCAGGACGGGCCCGGCCTTGAGGACGGCGTCCTTGAAGGCGTATTTGCCGGCGGTGCGGAAGGCGACTTCCTTGCTGTCGACGGGATGGTGCTTGCCGTCGGTGACGACAACGCGGACGTCCTGAAGCGGATAACCGGCGACGACGCCCTGGTCCAGCAGATCGCGGACGCCTTTTTCAACGGCGGGGATGAACTGGCCGGGGATGGTGCCGCCGAACACTTCGTTGACGAATTCAAAACCCTTGCCGCGTTCCAGCGGCTCGATGCGGAGGAAGACTTCGCCGAACTGGCCGGCGCCGCCGGTCTGTTTCTTGTGCCGATGGTGGCCCTCGGCGTTGTTGCTGATGGTTTCGCGGTAGGCGATTTTCGGGGGCTTGGTATCGACGTGCAGGCCACGATTGGCCAGCTTTTCCAGGATGAGTCGAAGGTGCAGCTCGCCCAGGCCGTTGATGACGACCTCGTGGGTTTGGCGGTCGGTGATCCAGCGGAAGGTGGGGTCTTCCTCGGCGATTTTGCTGAGCTGCATCGAGAGCTTCTGTTCGTCGCCGCGCGCCTTGGGCGTGATGGCCAGGCCGAACATCGGCGTCGGGAACGTCAAGGGACGCAGGTGAACGCTGTCCAGGGCATGGTCGTCGTGGAGCACGTCGTTGGTGTGAATCTCCTCGATCTTGGCAACCGCGCCGATGTCGCCGGCGATTATTTCAGTCGCCTCGCGGTGCTCCTTGCCCTGCAAGTGGAAGATATGACCGAGCTTGATCGGTTTCTTGTTGTGTCCGATGTAAACCTGGGATTGGCCGGAGCATTTTCCCTGGTGAACGCGGAAGACGGCGAGCTTTCCGACGTAGGGGTCGGTGGTCACCTTGAAAACGTGGGCCAGGAGCGTTTTGCCGGGGTCGTTGCGGTATTCGAATGGGATTTCCTCCTGGGGCTGGCCGGTCGCGGGCGCGCCGCGGTAGCTGAGGAACGGACACGGATTGCCCTCTTCGGGGGAGGGGAAATGTTTGGCGATGGCGTCGAGCAGTTCGGCGATGCCGACGCCGCTACGGGCGTCGGTAAACAGGATCGGCACGACGTGGGCTTCATCCATGGCGCGCTCGAAGGGCGCGTGCAGGACATCGTAATTCGGTTCTTCTCCGCCGAGGTACTTTTCCATCAGCGTGTCGTCGAGCTCGACGATCTGATCGAGCATCGCCGTATGGGCGTCGGACACCGACAGGATATCGCTTTCGCCGTTGTTGTTGAGCAGACATTCGACGACCGCCTTTGAGTTGCCGGCGGGAAGATTGATGGGCAGGCACTCGTGACCGAAGGTCTCCTGAATCTGGGCGACCAAGCCTTCCAGATCGATGTCGGGAAGGTCGATCTTATTGATGACGATGGCGCGGGGCAGATTGCGCGAGCGGGCGATTTCCATTACTCGGCGCGTCACGACCTCGATGCCGGATTGGGCGCTGATGACCACGACGACGGTTTCGACGGCAGGCAGGGCGGCGATGGCGCTGCCGATCAAGTCCGGGCTGCCTGGGGTGTCGATGACGTTGATGCGTTTGCCGAGATGATCGCAATGGAGGATGGCGGTGTAGATCGAATGGCCGTGTTCCTTCTCCTCCTTCTCGAAATCGCTGGCGCTGCTGCCGTCGAGGATGGAGGCCTTGTGCTTGATGGTGCCGCTGGCGAAAAGCATGGAATCGACCAGGGAGGTCTTTCCACAGCCTCCGTGGCCGACGAGAACAATGTTTCTGATGTCACCGGTGGTATATGAAGGCATGAATAACTCCTGGCGCCAAATGCGGCGGGGGTTAAGTATAGATGGCGCTAAGCCGTGAGCAAGCCGAAACTTTTGTAGCGCCAGCGGGGGGTGCGTGTCCTTTGCTGCCAAGGATTTCCCCCTCCCCCTGTATTCGGGGGGAGGGTTGGGGTGGGGGGTCGATCATCGATTGGCCTATGAATCCCCCGCCCCGTGCTTCCCCCGCTGTACCGGGGGAGGCGTCGACCCCCAGAAGCGGATCACTGTCCCTCGAATGCTTTCTTTATTTTGTCAACCATGCCATTCAGCGCGCGTATGGATTCGGCGTCATCTCTTACTACTTGCCCATGTTTCCAGACATAGGGGAAATGGTCGGACGGATCCCGGTCGCGCAGCTGGACTGAGGTTCCGTCTGGAATCCCTGTAAGGGCAAACGCGTCCGTTTTTGAGAAGTCGGGAGACGTGTCGAATTGCGAGCGGGTCACGAGGTAATAGTAGCTCTCATACGATCCATTCTCGTACCGCTCAGTGCAATCCATGCGACTATGCAGGACGACGGGTAAACCGTCGATTACTTTAACGTCGTCATTGACTATTTTGACATCCAACGCGAACTGCACATAGGGCTCTCGTCCAAAGGGGAGTTTCATTCCCCCATATAAGTCTCCGACGCTTTTGGACGCGGTCGCTTGTCGAACGCAGTATCCGGCAGCGGGATCAATCCACGCCTTGTACTTCCCGAATGACCCGGTGCCTTCCACCACCCGGCATAGATGCCCGTTGATTGATTCGTCTTCGTTTAGGGCAAGCCACTCCTGCTTCCGCAAAACCAGGCCGATTGGCTCGTCGTCCCCGAGCACCGTGGCTGTACCGTTCAAAAAGCTGCCCAGCTCGAGGGTTTCCTCCAAAACATGACTATCCGAGGGACGGGTCGAGGAAGATAGAAACAGTTGGCTTCGCGAGAGATCCTCCTGCTGGAAGAAATACCGAGCCCCGTCCCAAATTCCACGAAAATAATACAAGGGACGCGAAGTAGTCCCTATCAGTAGAGTCCTGCTATAAGAAACATCGACTCGCGCGCCATCTCGCCTCATATCCGCAGCGACATCCGCGCCGACGACCGCAGCGGAATCGGCTCTGTGAACAAAACGAGTTTGCACGACGAGATGGTACGAATAACGATTCGGAAACTTGAGCTCTGGGAGGAGGCGTGCAATCGATGGGTCTCTCGCTTCGACAGCGTCATTTGTCGCCGAACACACCAGCGAGACGCACGCCAGAGGAACTGCAATGCCTATGATTATGGCTAATCTCATCTTGTGAACCAATCATGGAGGCTTTGATCCTCCTGCCGCTCACTGTTTTCGAAGTTTAGCTTTTCAATTTTTTGCGTCTATAAAAATCGGCAAATATTTGAAAAAGCACAAGTATTAGCTAGAGGTAAACGGTGGAGTAGAGATCAGCGGCAAGTTCGTTGTGGGGGGTTAACGACTACGTCCGCTGATTGATCCACCCCATCTTTCGATTGCCGAACGAAAGGGGCGCGGGGCTGAAAGCGGCGGTGGCGGTGCAGTCGTTGGATAACGCGGCGCGGGCGGCCCGCGGCGCTGGCGGCGACCATTTCCCATTTCGGGACCTTTTCGATTGGGCAGGTCAAGAAATACCTGGCGGATCACGACGTGGCCGTGCGGCTGGTGTACGGTTGCTGTTCATTCGGCCACCGCGCGTGTGGGCATGTAGTCCGCATTTCGGACACCTTCCCCCCAGGGTTCCCATCAATTGGGACTGGAGGGCTGCGACGCTGCTGGCTTGTCTGCCTGCGAACTGGATCCTGCCGGAGGTTTCACCAGCCTCCCGGTGTTGACGTCGAAGAAAGCTATTGGTTCCTCTCCCCCGTCTTGCCGTACCCGATACGCTTTGTTCCGCACTTCGTCTATTACCTCGGTTCCCGGCCGAAACTTGAACTCCAGGTCCTTGGCTTGAACTGCTCCCGGTCGAAATTCCTTCAATACAAATTCCTGGGTACTACGCCCTCCCCCCCCGGCAGACGTGGAAGCTTCCTGCGCGACCTTGGTGGGGACGAAGATACCCCCGAACCTATCCGCGGAGACAACGACGTTGGAATAATGATTGAATGAAGGCCCAAGATCATAACGCCGTTCATATGCCACGATCATAAACTGCTTGTCGGGGTCAAACACGTACCATTCGGCCAAGAATCTGGAGGACAATGAGACCCGCACCGTTTTTGCTCCGGCCCGTTCAGTCACTGAGATGTCCAGAGTTTCGCGATGAGACTTTGAATCGGCGAGGCGCTTGTGCGCCGACTCCAGCCAGTCCACCACCGATGTGGCAACTTTGTCGGCCGGCCGGTACAAGCCCAACATATGGTTAAAGCTGTCCCCGGTTATGTACATCGGGCGGTGGTCCATAACGGTGCCATACCACCGGGTGCCTTGAAGACCGGTTTCTCGCCATTCGGAGCCGTCCCAAGACCCCCAGAATGTATCTTCCCGTGCGGGCACCTTGGGCTCCAATGTCCATGTTTTCTCCAACCATAATCTCTCGTCCAAGCGTCTCAAGGTTAAATGCACGTGTTCCAAACTTCTGCCCTGCCCTTGCTTCGGGAAGGTCTGGACATCTTCCTCGTCCTCGTATTCGAAATTGCTCAAATCCGCGTCTCGACGCCTTAGTGCCGCATCCACGATGGCGTACCGGGTGTCGGGATCGAGCTTTGCAAATTGTTCAAAGTCAAATGTTCCTTGCCCGTCAGCCAATGCCTTGCCATGGAACGTCAAACCAAAAAGAGAGACCACGGCCACCAGGACTGTTAGTTCACGAGTCATAGCATTTCGCTCCATCCGTTGCCGAGAATCACGCGCGCACGTCGCATAATCCACGACGCGCCAGCGGCGGGATGCGCGTCACTTCCCGCAGAGAATTTCCCCTCCCCCCTGTACTCACGGGGAGGGTAGGGGGTCGAAGATCGATTGGTCCACGAAACCCCCACCCTGACCCACCTCCGGGAGTACCAAGGGAGGGGAAACAGGGGGGGCCGGCCAAATTACTTTTTATCGACCCACCCCATCTTTCGATTGCCGAAGGTCAACGGGGCGGGATTGGGCGTGAGGGCCGACCAGCGGACGGCGTTCTCGATCACCTTCAGAACGTTAGCATCGTGATAGGTTGGGAAGCTTTCGTGCCCCGGGCGGAAATAGACGATTTTGCCCAGGCCGCGCGTCCAGGTGCAGCCGCTGCGGAAGACTTCGCCGCCGCCGAAACTGCTGATGAGGAAGGTGCATTCCGGCTCGGGAATATCGAAATATTCGCCGTACATTTCCTCGCGGGGGATGATGAAATGATCGTCGATGCCGCGGACGATTGGATGTCCGGGCCGCGTGACCCAGAGGATTTCGCGTTCGTTGCGTTCCTCTCGCCACTTGAGATCGCACGTGGTCCCCATCAAACGCCTGAAAATCTTGGAAAAATGGCCGCTGTGGAGCACGACCAAGCCCATCCCCGCCAAGACCCGGCGATGGACTTTCTCGACGATGGTGTCTTTGACATCGTTGTGGGCCATGTGGCCCCACCACGTCATCACGTCGGTGTTTTGGAGGACCTCGTCGCTCAGGCCGTGCTCCGGCTCGTCCAGCGTGGCCGTGCGAACCTGCAGATCTGACGATTTGCCCAGATGCGAAGCGATGGCCTCGTGAATTCCCCGAGGATAAACCTCGGCAACCTTGGGGTCTGTTTTTTCATGGCGATATTCGTGCCAGACAGTCACTCGAATGGGCATTGAATTCTCCGGTTTTCAGCCAACGAAAATAGCCGTGGACAAAACCGGAGGCAAGGGGAAAGGGGAGGGGAAAACTCGAAATCCGAAATCCGAATGACGAATCAAATTCGAAATTCAAATGACGAAACAATTGATCGAAACCGTTGCGCTTTAATCGCCCGCCACGCCGATTTGTTGGACTTCGCGGCAATCCTCGTCGGGTCGCTCGGACGAGGGGCTGGGCACGGGGTATTCGCCGATGGCTTCAATCTTGCAAAATGTGGGGATCAGTTCGTTGCTTTCAAGCCAGCCCCGGATGGCCAGTTCCAGGGATTTATCGAGGTTCTCGACGGATTGCCTGGAGAGGCCGCTGAGATAGGAAGACGCGGAATCGCCGAACTCCTCGCGAGCGCGGGCCGACATGTTGGCCAGGACGGTGCGGGCGTGGCCCCAGGCCATGGGATCGGCCGGGACGCGGCGTCCGACGTAAACCATCTGCGGTGAATCGTCGCAGCGCCTAGCCGCCTCGATTGCCGCCGCTAAGGCTTCCTCCCGCGTGATATACGCGCCGCGGTAATGTTCACCGTTCAACGAATAGGCATATTCCTCAACCATACGACTCCCGGTCGGCAAGCTCTGTCGCCCAAAAGAGATACGTCCTGCAACTGTCATCGGTTTGAATGGACCCCGTGGTTAGATGGCGAGCGCTTTAACGGCTATCCCGACCACGTTCGATATCCAAAATCACCCTTTCATTCCCGTGGTCGCAATCCCTTCGATGAACGTCTTTTGCGCGATGAAGAAGAGCACCAGCACCGGCAGAATGACCAGCACGCTGGCGGCCATGAGTTGGTTCCAGGGCGTGCTGCCGTGCTGCGATTGAAGCGTTTGAAGCCCTAACGAGAGGGTGTATTGGGTGGGTCGCTGGAGGAAGATAAGCGGCCCAAGAAAATCGCGCCAGGCCCACATGAACGTGAACAGGGCGACCACGGACAGCGCCGGCCGGGAAAGCGGCAGAATAATCCGCCAGAAGATTCCCCATACGGAACACCCGTCGATGCGGGCGGCTTCGGACAATTCATCCGGAATGGTGGTGAAGAATTGCCGCAACAAAAAAATGCTGAACGCCGACCCAAACCAGCTCGGCACCCACAGCGGCTTGGCCGTCCCAAGCCACTGGATCGGCGTATGAGCGCCAAGCCAGACGAAAATGCCGAACAGCGGAACCATCAGGACGGGGAACGGAATCATCATCGTGCTGAGCATGAGGGTGAACAGCGGCCCGCGGCCGCGGAAGCGGATCTTGGCGAATCCGTAGGCGACGACGGCGCTGGAAAACGTCGTGCCGATGACTGCCAGGACAGCGATGATCAGGGTGTTGCGCGTCCACAGCGGGAAATGCGCCCACTCGCTGGAAATCGCCAGCCGGTAATTGTCCCACATGAGTTTGTCTGGAATCCACCGCGGCGGAGATTCCACGATCTCTGAATCGCTCTTGAGGCTCGTCGAGACCATCCACAGCAGCGGGATCATCGCCAGCGCGCAGATCACAACCAGCGCCGCATACGTCGTCACGCTCGCCCAGAATTTTTCGCGTACGCTTTTCATTTGCCCTGATAGTAAACCCATCGTTTGCTCGTCCCGAACGCGATCCCCGTCAGTACCAACACCAGCAGCAATTGAATCCAGGCCATGGCGCTGGCATATCCCATCTTCAGATAGGTGAAGGCGCTGTCGTACAGGTAAAAGGTGTAGAAATAGCTGGCGCGATTCGGCCCGCCGTGCGTCATCATGAACGGCGTGTCGAATACCTGAAGGATTCCGATGATCGCCATCACCAGATTGAAAAAAATCACCGGCGAGATCATCGGAATCGTGACATGCCAAAGCTGCTGCCTTTTGCCCGCTCCGTCGAGTTCGGCGGCTTCGTAAAGTTCGCGCGGCACGTCCTGCAGGCCCGCGAGATAAATGATCACCGTGTTGCCCACGCTCCACAGGCTCATCAGCGCCAGCGACGGAATCACCCACGCCGACTGAGCCAGCCATGGCGGACCGGATTTGTGCAGCAGTTCCAGCAGCGGCTCCAGGGCCCGATTGATCAGTCCAAGCCGCTGGTTGAACATCCATCTCCAGAGCATCGCGGCCGCGATGGTCGGCACCAACGACGGCACGAAGATGATCGTTCGGAAAATCGCCTGCCCACGAACACTGACGTTGAGCAGCACCGCCACGCCCAGCGAAACCACCAGTCCGGCCGGCAGCGATATCGCCGCGTACAACAGCGTCACGCGCAGCGATTTCCAGAAAATCCCGTCGTGAATCAATGCCCGGTAATTCTCAGCCCCGATGAATGCCGGACTCTGAAGAAGGTTGTAATCGCATAGGCTGTAATACATCGACAGGACGATTGGAAGAAACATGAACACGCCGAAGCCGATCAACCACGGCGACAGGAACGCCAGCCCTTTCAACAGATTGCGAATTTCTCCTCGGGTCATCGCCATGGGTCTCTTTGGCAAATCAATTGGCGGCGCGCATCCGGCGGTTGAGGGCCTTCTCAAACTCCTCGTACCTCGCCTGGAGCCGCACCTGCGCCGCCGCCAGCGCCGGCTTTGGATCCACTTCCAGCGCCAGCACGCCCTGGACGATGGCCGTCAGTTCCCCGCCGGCCTCCTGGGCGATGGGGCACTGCATCGTCATGTGGGCGTTGGGACTGGACGCCAACTCTTCAAATACGCCGATGTACGGATTGGGATGATGGTGCAGAAAATTCCAGCTCACCTTGCTGAGCGGCGAATTCTTGCAATGCAGCATGCACAGCTTCTCCATCACGTCCTGCCGGTTGACGTAGGCGATGAATTCAAACGCCTCGGGGATGTGCTTGCATCCGCGCGGAATCATCAGCGTATCAAACGGACAATAGGTCACATTCTTCAAGCCCGGCACGGCCGTTGGAAAAGGCGCGACGGCCCAATCGTGATCCATCGATGGATTGTCATGATGAATATAATTTGCCATCCACGGTCCCTGCAATTCCATCACCTGCGTGCCCAACATGAACGAATTCTGCGCCGTATTGAACCCGCCCTGGCTCGTGAAAAACTCGCTGACCGTCGCCACTCCCAGCTTGCGCGGAAAACGCTCCATCCACTCGAAAGCCCGAATCACCCCCGGATCGGTCAGCGTGAACCGCCTGCCGCGCGCATCCCATTCCTCGGCGCCAAACCACAGCGGCATGCTGGTGACGTACCAATCCCATTCCGGCGGCATCGGCAAATACCCGACGCGCTGAACGTGCCGATTGCCGTGCGCATCGGTCACATATACCGTCAGGACGTCGGAATATCGGTCCAATTCATCGATCGTCTGCGGCGGCCGATCCGGGTCCAGGCCCGCCGAGCGAAGCTTCGCCGCATTCTCCTGGAAAATCCGCCGGTTATAAAACAGCGCCACCGCCGCCGGCGTGCTCGGCAACGCGTACAGATGACCCGCCCAGTGGCTTGCATTCCAATAGACCGGCTTGTAATCCGCCGCCGTGATGTGGTGCGCCTTGGCCAAATCCTCCAGAGGCACCAGCGCGCCGAGGCTCCCGAACTGAACGACCATCGGGTCCCAAAGCCCCGCGACATCCGGCGGAACTCCGCCCGCCGTTGCCACCAGCGTCTTCTGATCGATGTCGCTCATCGACATCAGTTCCACATAGATATGCTTTTCCCGCCCCACGCTGTCGTTGAAATCATCGACGACCTGTTGGATCGCCTCATATTCGGGGCCGAGCCATTTCTCCCAATAATGAATGACCACGTCACGCTCGCGGTCCGGCGGAACCGCCGGCTCCGGGCGCGGCCCAAAAATCAGCACGCACAGTGCCCCGACCGCCATGACGCCCAGGATGAACCGCGAAATACGTTTCAACGAAGTTCAGTTCCTCATCCAAATCGTCGTGAATGGATGGAGATAGTTCAAGTCGGCGGAGGTGAAGATCATGAGCGGTGCGCCAACGGCGTTCCAGAGCGATGACCGCCCAGACGGCAAATTCCTGAGTATTAGCGTTCAGGACTGCCTGCTATCCGCTTTCTGCATTGCTTCCGCTGCCTCAAATTGCCTTATCGCACCAAATAGCGTCAATTCGACGGCGCGGTGGTTGGCTCGGAAATTCGAATGGATCCAACTGTGGCTCTCCACTTGTCGGCTAAGTCGGGCTTGCCCCACGCGGCGTACAAGTCGACCAGTCGCTGTGCGGCTTCTATAAGCGCTTGGGCTTGGTTGCCGAACCGCAGATTCCCGTTCTCCTTGATTCCGCGAAATCCATCGAGCAATAGCGGCTCGGCGTCGGCATATTTCTTCTCGCCGACCAGCGCTTCGCCCAGGAAACTCTGGAAATGCGAGGTGAACGATGGGTCCGCCAGATTCGAGGAAATTACAAGTGTTTCCCGCAGGAATGACTCCGCTTCGGGAAATTTCCTTTCCCGGATAAGGGTCCGACCAAGGAAGTCGATCGTGCGAGTCACATTGAGGTCCTTCTCCCAGTTCGGCCGCTTCATCCAACTCTCCGTCGCAGCGCGGAGTTGCGCTTCCGCTTCAGGGAATTTCCCCTCGGCCATAAGCGTATCGCCCAGAGAGGTGCGTGTCAGATTCACACGGCGATTGTCGGGGGCGAGGAATTTGGTCTGCAGCGCCAGAGCTTGCCGCTGCACCGCCTCGGCCTCGGCCAATTTGCCGGCGACGCGTAGCGCATCGCCCAAGTGGGCGAGCGAGTTACCCACGGTTGGATCATCATCACCCAGCGCCTGCCTGCGCAGATCCAGCGCTTCGCGGTGGCATTCGATGGCTTCGTCTGATTTGTCTTCCTGCGCCAGCAGAAGCCCCAGCGAGGTTAACGTGTCGGCCAAATCGGTCGGCCGAACGCCCGGCAGCTTCCGGCGAAGAGCCAGGGCCTCACGCAGAACTGTATCCGCTTCGGTTACATCCGCCTGGCTCTGACCGCCATATCTGCGCAAGATCGCGCCCAGCGTTTGCAGCGACGAAGCCACGGCAAGATTATCCTCGCCCAGCAGCTTCCTGCGCATCGCCAGACCCGCGCGCGCCATCGCCAGCGCTTCGGTGTGTTTGTCCTGGATATCCAGGGCGTTGGCGTAGTCGTCCATCGCCTCGGCCACCCCGGGGGCTTCATCGCCGAGCGTTTCTTTACGCAAACGCAAAGCATCGGCGAACATCGCCTCGGCGCTGGGCGGATCATCAAGGTCCTTGTACACATTCCCCAGTATTTGACGCAGATCGGCCTCCACCTCCGGCTGCCCGTTCAGGCTCGTGCTGAGTCGCGCCGCCGTCTGATCCAGAACAGTCCGCAGAAGTTTGGTGTCCATCCCCTTGAAAACATTGGGCCGCACATCCGCGAGCATGTCTTTCATGGCCTGCGCGACTTGTGCGCTGCGGGCAGCCTGGGTCTGGGCGGCAGCGCGTTCTCGCTCTGCAACAGCTCGCTCTCGCACGGCCCAGGAAAGGCCCAGACTGGTGGCGATGATGCCCAGCAACAACGCCACCACCACCGCCGCCGCGGCGCCGACTGCCAGTTTGTTCCGCCGAACCAATTTCCAGAAGCGATATGTCGAACTGGGTGGCCGGGCCGTGATCGGCTCATTATTCAGGTGACGTTGAATGTCCTGGGCTAATCCGTTGGCCGTCTCGTATCGCCGGGTCCGGTCCTTCTCCAAACACTTCATCACGACCCAATCCAAGTCTCCGCGCAGCAGGTAGATGAGTCGGTGTGTCTCCATCCCGCGACGCTTGGCCGTGGTCGTCGAATCCGGCCCGGTCATTCCGCTCAGGCGATTTGACGGCCGCACCGGATCGGTCTCACGGATCATCCTCCGCATCTCATCCGCGCCCGCCCGCATCAGTTCCTTCGCGTCGAACGGCGTCGTCCCCGTCAGTAGCTCATACAACAGCACGCCCAGGCTGTAGATGTCACTGCGGGTATCAACATCCAACGCGCTCATCTCCGCCTGTTCCGGACTCATGTACACCGGCGTGCCGATGAACTGCTGGAACTGCGTGTAAATCGTCTTGTCGGTCAGATCTCCCTGCGTCGCCTTGGCAATGCCGAAATCGATCACCTTCGGCACGGGAACTCCATCGTGCAGAGTCACCAGAATATTCGACGGCTTGATGTCGCGATGAATGATCCCTTTTTGATGCGCGTGCTGGATGGCATGGCAAACGTCGATGAAAAGACTCAGCCGCTGAACCGGCGGCAAATTGTTTTGATCGCAGTAGTCCGTGATGGGAATGCCGCGCACCAGTTCCATCACGAAATAAGGTCGCCCGGTGTCGGTCGCCCCCGCTTCGAAGACTTTGGCGATGTTCGGATGGTCCATCATCGCCAGCGCTTGCCGCTCCGCCTCGAAACGCGCCACGACCGCCCGCGTATCCATCCCCAATTTGATGATCTTCAGCGCTACCCGCCGGCGCACGGGACTTTTCTGTTCGGCGACATAGACGACGCCGAATCCTCCCTCGCCGATTTTCTCCAGCAGGCGATATCGGCCGACGACCGTTTGCGGTCCCTCGGATAGAGGAATCTCGCCGGTTGGTGGAGCGGACCATTGATCCTTCGGCGGATCGGAGGTGTGAAATAACGCTCGCGCAGCTTCGGACACCGGGTCATCAGGATTTGGATTTTCGGGTTGGCTCATTGCAGATTGGTCATCCTTCGGAAATGGATGCCGCCATCGCGCAACAGGATAAGATGGAGGTCAAGCGCGGTCCATCCTTGGGATGCGAATCGCAAATCCAGACGGGACTATCACGTCGCGGCGACGAGTTCGGCTTCCTCGGCGCCGGCACGCCGGGCCGTTGCCTGGTGATAAATCTCCAGCATCATGCGGTGGTTCCGGGCGGAATCGTATTTCGACAGGAATTCCCGGCGAGCTTCGCGGCGCATCTGTTTTAGCGCGGTTGGGTTTTGCCGCAGCCAAACAATCGTCCGGGCAAGGCTGTCGGGGTCGCCGGGGTCGAAGAGGGCGCCGGTTCGGCCGGTCTGAACCAATTCCCCCATGGAGCCCAGATCGCTGGCCACCACTGGCGTTCCACGAGCGAAAGATTCAACGATCGTGCGGGGAAACCCCTCGTACCAGAGCGATGGAAAAACCAGCAGGGAAGCGCGGCCCATCAGGTCGATGACCTCCGCCAACGGCCGGCGGCCGAACCATTCGACCGGAGAATCGGCGGCCAACGCGGCGAGCGGGCCGTCGCCGCAGATCTTCAACGGCATCGCCGAGCCGATCTTCTTCCACGCCTGTAGCATCGGCCGAATTCCCTTCTCCTCGGTGAGCCTCCCGACGAAGAGCGCGAACCCCCCGTCGCCGGGGCCTTCACCAGGGTCGGGATCGAGAAAATTCGGCTTGACGTGAACGTGCTGGCCGTCGAATCCGGCGGCAAGAAATTTGTCACGGGCGAATTTCGTCAGGGCGATGTACGCATCAACCTGATCGGCCCAGGTTCCCAGGGCGCGGTGGAGCGAGAGCATGGCGGCGGTGACAGCGGTGACCGCGCGGCTGCCGCGGTAGCAGCCGTGCGCCACGCCGGGCAGCGGCAATCGGCCCAGACATTTCTCGCAGGGCTTACCGTTGCGGAACAGCGTCGCCGCGGGGCAGATGAGGCGGTAATTGTGCAGCGTCTGCACGACCGCCGCGCCGGTCTTGCGCGCCGCCGAATAAACCGCGGGGGAAAGCAGCGGAAACGTGTTGTGGAAATGAACGATCTGGGAGCGATGGCGCGACGCCCGCCGGGCGATTTCCGATGCGGCCGCGCCGTTCCAAACCGTCGTCGCCGCCAGTTTCAACCGGCCCTGCGATTCAACCTGATCGTTATGCACCGCATGGGTTTCGACGTCGTGCCCGAACCGGCGCAACAATTCCGTTTCGGCCGCGAAAACCTGGTCCTCGCCGCCGGGTTGCTGGTAGAAGTTGTGGCAAATCAGGACGCGCATAATTCCAGCGCCCGGGCTTTGCGCTTGATGGGAATGTCCTTGGCGCCGGGCAGGGGCGATTCGCGCAGAGCTTCGGGGCAATTCCGGTAAATCCAGACTGCGCCGATCCCCGTGCCGTAGACGCACCAGAACCAGATTCCCCCCACCGGCCCTTCCAGGAATACGTCGAATGAGGCGTTGATAAGAAATGCCAGCCAATAGATGAACAGAAACGACAGGAACCCAAACCAGTGGCGATCCCCGCGCCGCCGCGCCGACCACGCCGACCGGACCAGCCCATATCCGAGGGTGAATTGGCAGATGATCCAAAGGGCCAGCATGGGGACTCCGCCGCGGGCGAGCATGGTGAGATGTCCGTTGTGAGGGTTGCGCAGGCTGTGATCGGCTTCGACCTGGAAGCCGTCGTCATCGGCGAGATTGATTCCAAATCCCTTGCCCTTCCAGAAATAATCGCCGTGCAGCGTGTAATCCGCGATCGTGTCCCACCAGAGCAGGCGCCATTCCCGGCTGCCATCGAGGTTTTCATTGTTGGAATCGGAGAAGATGCTTTGCACGTTTTCGATGATCTGGTCGGCCGAGACGATGCGCCCGGGATCGTGAATTCTGGTCTCGATATGGACATTGAGCACCCACAGCAGCGTGACGCCGATGACCAGGGCGGGAAACAATCGCCAGGGCAGCATGGATTGGGGACGCAGTGCGGTGGCGATGGCGCTGCACGATCCGAAGGTCACCATGGAGGCGCGGCCGGTGAAATAGAGAACCAGGTTGACGATCATGATGGGGACGACAAACGCCATCTGCGGACCGCCCAGCAGAACGAAAAAGGCGAATATTCCACAAAGATGCACCACCAGATCGCCGCCCTTGACCAGAACGTACGGCACATCGGCCCAGGGAGCGTTGGGGAGATACGCGTTGGCAAAGACCGAGATGCAATAGGAAATCGGGCCGAGGATGAGGAGCAAAACCGCAAACGTCCGAAACTTTTTTTCCAGGTAAGCCAAACGGCGGGGCTCGGCGGCGAGAAGGCTGGCCAGCACGACGGCGAACGTCCCCCAAATCCACATTGCCGCATCGTGCAGCGCGTCGGTGCCGTAGGTTGCCAGGAACGGAACGGTCCTGATCGCGCCCCAGAGCATCAGCGCGAACAGCGGCCAGAACCAGGCGGTTCGCAGGACGCGGCTCCAGTTCCGGCTGCAAAACAAGACGACCAGGCCCCAGACCATCGTCAGTTCGCCGACGTAGAACGGCGCAACCCCGATGTAGGCGAATCCCTTGCCCATCAGCGCATAACCAAGCAGCAGGATGCACAGACCACGAAGATATCGATCTCCGTGCTGGTTCATCCCTGCGCTCCGGCGGTTTGAGGCTCGACCCGCATCCGCCGCGTTTGCCGGAGGGCCGGGCCAAAGCAGTCTTCGAGGAAGCGGGTTATGGCTTCGGCAAAGTCATCAACGTCGAACTTCTGGAGACAGAATTCGCGGGCGGCGGCGCCGATCCGCCGGGCTCGATCGCGGTCGGCGGCAAGGACGACGACGCGGTCCGCCAAGTCCACAGCGTCGCCCGGATTGAAGAGCACGCCGGTTTTTCCCGATTCGATCAATTCAGTCAGCGCCCCCTCCCGTGCCCCGGCGAGGGGAAGCCCGGCGAGCATGGCTTCGGCGATGGCCAGGCCGAATCCCTCCTCGCGTCCGGGGTGAAGGTAGATGTCCGCAATGCCCAGAATCCGCCGCACGTCGGATCGGGCGCCCAGGAAATGGATTCGCCCGGCGGCGGGTCCGCGCGCCGCCAGCGCGCGGGCGGATTCCATCTTTTCACCGGTTCCAATCAGCAGCAAATGGGCGTTGACCTGCCGCCGCGCAAGCTCGTGCATCGCCCTGATGGCGGTGGGGTGGTCCTTGCAGGGCACGAACTCCGCGACGTACGCCAGGACCAGCGCCTCCGGCGGCAATCCCAAGTTCCGGCGCATCTCCGGGCCGTAGGGCTTGTACCGGGGGTCGCCCGCCACGTCCTCGACGCCGTTGTAGATTACCTGCGCGGGGCCGCGATGGTTGGCAGGAAGATGCGCATCCCGAACCGCACGCGACACGAAGATCAGTGGATCGTTCCTGCTGAATAACCGCACGAAGGCGCGGCGGATGGGTCCGCTGATGACTCGGCGAACCGCGTGCACCCAGAAAACCACGCCGACATTGCTCCCACGCACCGCCCACTTGGCGCAGAAATACGTCTTGAACGTCGTGGCAACCACGACCTCGATATCGCGCTCTTCCACGAGACGGCGAAGATTCCGGATTGGCGAAACATATCCATTGTCCCCGAGGCAGACTGGTTGGATTTGCAAGGCCCCGAACGCCTCGAGCATGGGCGCCGACGGCGCGATCATGCTGGCGACGTGAAGGTCCATCCTGCCGTGATCGAACGCCCGCGCCAAATACAACAGGCACCGGGGAATTCCCCCGTGAAACGGCAAATCCCGATACAGGAAGAGCACGCGCAGCCCAGAGCGCAATGGGTCGGTGGGATCGGCTTGGAAATGTTTTTCTTGCCGGCGGACGGTTGGCGTCCAGTGCGCCGCCACCCCCAACGCCGTTACCCATGCCGAGACTTTTGCGAATAACATGGAGATCATGGGTTGGTCCGCCTAGGCCGCTTCGACCAGGTTGTCCGGCAATTCGACGTCCGCCAACGGGGTTCGGTCCCGCATCATGGGGCGGCTGAACAGCCAAAGCGTGACCTGATGCAGACCGTACGTGATGACGATGCTCCAGCAAACGCCGGCTAGTCCGAAACGCCGGGTGAGGGCGACGCCCAGAACGACGGCGGCGACGGCGGCGACGACGCCGCCCCAGAACACGGCGTTCAGCTTCTGCCTGGCCCGCAGCATCGCGCCGTACACGCCGGCCATCCCGCCGATGACCGGTTGAAGTCCCAGGACCCAAAGCAATCCCGAATATTCCAGGAATTTTCCCCCGTAGACGAGCATCACGACGCGCCGGTCGAACATTCCAAGGACGAGCCAGTAGATCACCGGGGTCCCCGCCAGGACCAGAAGCGACAGGCGATGCAGGCGTTTGCCCTCGGCGGTGCCCTGGGTGCGGACGAAAGCCGGCAGGAGAAGCATGCACAAGGCGGTGCTGGTCTGGAGCAGCGGCATGAAAAGGTTGGTCAGCGCCCGCAGCGCGCCGGATTGTTCCAGGCTGGCCATCGCCGGAAGCAGGAAGTAATAGATATTGCCGGGAATGAACCCCAGGATTTGCGTCGCGGTGGCCCAGCGTCCGTAGCGCAGGTGCTCGGCGGTCACGTCGCGGATCAGGGCGCGGGGCGGACGCAAATTCACCTGCCCGATTCCCAGCCCCACTCCGGCCGCGAGGCTGCTCACGGCAATGATCGTCAGAGCCGTTCCAATGGTCAGCGTTCCCAGCACGTGCACCACGGCCAGGCCCAACATCATGAGGATCAGATATCCCACGCCGCCGATGGCCGCGCGCCGGGGATTGAACTGCCCGTAACAGGTACGCCGCATCAGCCAGAGGAAAAGAATGAACGGTCCGGCGGCGGCAAACCAGTAGAGCGCTTGCGCCAGGTCCGCCTGGCCCCGGGATCGCAGATACCATCCGCCCAGCGCCAGGATCATCGACGCGCTGAGCGACACCAGCAGATGCCAATACAGCAACACGCCGAAATAGTGCGGGTGTCGATCGCGGTAGCGGTCCGAGGAAAAGACCAGCATCGGCTCGGTCAGCAGCGAGGTGTGGATTACTCCAAGGCCCAAAAACGCGGCGAACGCGGTGACGAACGCGCCGTATTCCGTCGGCGAGAGCCAGCGCGCCAGCATCAGGTTGACGACGCAATTGGAGCCGGCGAACAACCCCTGGTCCGCGACCGCCCAAAAACCCTTGCGGAACACGGTCGTGGCCGATCGAACCGGAGCCCCGGTTTCCCGGACATTCAGCGCCGCGGTCATGGGGCCCCCTCGACCGTGGGGCGGCGGCGGAGGGCTTGCTTGACGGCGTTGACCGCCACCAACGCCAGGAAAATGCTGTTGGTCACCAGATACCGCCTCCAAAGACGCCGCGGCTCCTGCATCAGCCTGAACAACCATTCCAACCCGTGACGCTGCATGAACGCGGGCGCGGTTTTCTTGTTACCGGCGTGGAAATCGAACGCCGCCCCGACACAAAGCTGCACGGCGCGGATTTTGTCTCGATTGGAATCGGCGAACGTTTCCTGACGCGGCACGCCCAGCCCGACGAACACGACGGCCGCGCCGCTGTCGTTGATCCGGCGGCACAGGGCGTCGTTCTCCGCCGGGCCCATGGGCCGGAACGGCGGCGATTCAACACCGGCGATTCTCAGGTCCGGGAACATCTCGTGCAGCCGGCACGCCAGCAGCGCCAGGACCGGGGCGGTGCTCCCGCATAGCAATACGCTCAGTCCCTGCTCGGCGCAGCGCCGGCAGACGCGGCGCATGATCTCCGGGCCGTAGACCCGGTCCGCCAGGCCGGCGCCGTGAAAGAAATTGAGCGCCCACCGGACGGGTTGGCCGTCGGGGGCGACAATCTGGCAGCGGTTGACGTGCCGGCGGAATTCAGGGTCGGTCGCGGCGGTGACGATGCCGTGAACGGCGAGAAAAGTCGCGACGCCGCCGCGGCCGGCGGCGGCGGCCTCCATCGCCGCGTCGACCGCCTGTTCGTAATTCGTGACGCTGACCCCCACTCCGAAAAGCTCCCGCTTGGGCGGCCAGGAAAATGCAACCTCGCTTGACATGGTCCGATCCAAACGACAACAAAAAAGAAGAGTTCCCGAATCCGCGACGGGAAAAACCATAACTAAAACTACCGGCCGCGACGCAACAATATCGATGGAACGGTCATCACGATCAGCTTCAAGTCCTGCCAGAGGGATCGCGACCGGATGTAACGCCGATCCATCCGAATCCATTCCGTGAAGTTGACGTTGGAGCGGCCATGGACCTGCCAGATGCAGGTCAGACCGGGCGTGACGTCAAGCCGCCGTCGATGCCAGGTGGCGCATCGGTTGCTTTCCTCCAACGGCAAGGGGCGAGGCCCCACGAGGGACATGTCCCCCATCAGCACGTTGAAAAGTTGGGGCAACTCGTCGAGGCTGGTTTCGCGCAGGAACCGGCCAACCCGCGTGATCCGCGGATCGTGCTTGATCTTGAACGCCGGCCCGTCCTGCTCGCTCTTGTGTTCGAGCCGCCTCTTTTTGTCCTCGGCATCGACGACCATGGTGCGGAATTTGTAGATGGTGAAGGGCTTTCCGCCCAAGCCCGCGCGGCGCTGCTTGAACAGCACCGGGCCGCGATCGGAGATCTTCACCGCCAGCGCCACGACCGCCATCACCGGCAGCGCCGCCGCCAGGATCGCGCTGCCGCCCAGCACGTCGATCAACCGCTTCCACCACGGCAGCGGCCGCACCAGCAGGTTGGACACTTCGCCGGCGCTGACCGGTCGCATCGGCGCCAATCGGCCGCGCGATCCGGCCTGGATGTCCTGCCCGGCCTCGTCGATCCCGCGGGCGATCTGTGCGACGCTGAGCCGTTCGTTGTCGCTGTGTGCCTGGCCGTGATAGCCCAACACGTTGCAGATCGGGCTTAAACCGCGGTGGTTGGCCGATGCGGTGAAATCGCGGACGAAGGCGAGGGCGCCCTCGGCGGGAGTGTCGGGCAGAACCACGCAGAGATGGCGGGCCTCAAACCAGCCGATCTCATCGGTCGCGCGGGCTCGCCGGCAAAGCATTTTTGCCAGCCGCGCCAACGGCCGCGCCGCGCCGCCGTCGGCCGGCCGGATGACGACCAGGCAAAATTCATGCCCGTTCCGCTCGCAGCGAGCGCATTCACGATGGAGAATGGCGTCGATGTCTCGCCGGGAATGTAGGCTTTTGAGCCGATGAATGGGCCGTGGCCGGGCGCGAGCGGCGCCGCGGCGGCCCGGCGCCAGCGCCAACCACGCCGGGGCCAATTCGCTTTCCAAATGCGGCTTGTCGGCGATCCGCACCGCCGCTGAATCCTGCGCAACCATTAGCTTCTCCACTCCTCGTTGAAAAACCACCCACCATTACCCAGCGATCAGTCACCCACTGAGCCAGGCACAACCCACGGCTAAGCGTTTTCAGTTCAATCCTCAACCCCGGTAATAAGGACGGAGCGGGATGCTCTTGCACGGTCCGCCGGCAGCGCACTCAGCGCCGGCGATACACCGATACCCATGTCTTTCAACGGATCGATTGCCCCGGGCTCATTGACGACTACGCCCAGAACATTGGCGCCGACGCTTCGCAACAACCTGAGGCCCTGTCCAATCTGCCGGCGGACGGTCGGCCGAGCCGCCGTCACCAGAATCGCGGCGGCGCAGTTGGCCGCCAGGATTCGCCCTTCCACCCCGCGTCCCAAGGCGGGCGAATCGATCAGCACTCGGTCGTAACGGTCCGACAATTCGCCCAGTAGGTCCGCGAGCATTTCGTCGTTGAGCAATTCGACCGGGCTGGCGGGAACGGACCCGCAGGCCAGCACGTCCACGTTCTCGATGCGTGTCGCCTGGATTACCGGACGATCGGACCCCCGGCCCGTCAGAACGTCGAAGAACCCAAATTCATTGCTTAGATTGAAGATGTTGTGCAACCGGGGAGAGCGGTGGTTGGCGTCGACGAGCAGGATCTTCATGCCGCTCTGCGCCATCGCCAACGCCAGATTAGTCACGAGCGTGGTGCGGCCTTCGAGCGGATTGCAACTGGCAACCAGAAGCGTGCGCCCGATTTCATCGTCGAAGCCCGATTCGGTAATGATCCGGGAGATGGATCGCGCCGCCTCGGCGACGGCGCTGGCCGGCTCCAGATGCGTATACATCGCGTGTTCCACGAGCGTGCCCGCTGAATCCATGCTCGGCAAAACGCCCAGCACGGGGCAACCCAATTCCGACGAGATGCGGCTCATGGGCCGCGCGCCCAGCGGGAACTTCTCGCGCCCGATCGCCAGGCCGCAGCCCACCAATAGCCCGAGAAACAAAGACCCGAACAACGTCTTGAGCTTGGGCGGAAAACTGGGCTTGGGCGAGGCGATGGCCGGCTGGGTGATCTGGATGTTCAGGCTCCCGGCATCCTGATTGACGCTCACCTCGTTGATGCGCTTTTCGACGATGTCCAGGTCGCTTTCGATGCGAGTGAACTCGGTCTTCACGCGGTCGAAATCGGCGGCCCGCGTTGCCTGGCCCAGCACCAGCTTGTGCTGCTGATCGAACGAGGCCTGCAACGCTTCCTGCTGCGCCTTGGCGCTCAGCCAACGTTGCCGTTCGGCGCGAACGTAGGTGACCGTCAACAGATTCAGCCGCGAACTGGCTTGCCGAACCAGCGGATGGTCCGGCAGATACGTGCGTTCCAGGTCCTTCAGCGATTGGCCCAGGCGGAAGATCTCGGATTTCATGAGTTCCAACTCCGCCGGCGATGCCGCGACCAAATCCCCCGCGTCGTCCGGAACTTCGATCTGTTGAAGCTTCTCCTGATCGTTTCCGATCAAGGCGATGGCCTGGTCGTAGGCGGCTTTGGCGTTCACCGCGTCGAGTCGCGCGGCCGTCAGGGCGTTGGACAACGCGTTTTCCTGCTGAATGATGGGATTGTTCTGGCTGCTGTCGTAAGCGGTTTCGCCATACATGTCGCGCAACGTCGCCAGTTGTTGGTTCTTCACCGCGATCGCGTCCTCGTCCCGGGCCTTTTCCTTCTCCAGGAGATCCAGCACCTCGGCGGAGGTGCTGTGCTGGATTTTCGTCTGGTAGGTCACGTAAGCCTGCACCACGGCGTTCACCAACTTGGCGGTTTCCACGGGATCGCGCGCCTCCAGCGAGACGGAGATCAAATCCCTATGCTTTTCCACGTCGGCAACAATATTTTTTTGCAGGTATTCGATCCGTTCGCCCGCGTTGCGCAGGATCGAAAGGTCGCTGATCCCCTCCTCGGAAAGCGCCAGCGCCAACACCGGCGTGGACGTGATCAACCCGCATTGCGTGTTCAGATAGTCGTCGCTGCGCTGGACGTCGGCCGGGGTCTGGCCGATCACCTTGCCCTGGCCCTGCACGATGTAAAGTTCCGCGAAGCTGGTGTAGCTGCGCGGCGACACCAGCAGGAAGATGCAGGCAAATATGAACGCGCCAAGGACCGACCATCCGACGATGTGCCGCCGACGCCACAGCGCTTCGACGAGCGGTTGCTCGGCGGACTTGCCGGATGCCAGCCCCAGCGCGCGGGATGGAGCCTTGGCCAACGACTTGTCAGTAAACTCTGAAATGGTCATTCTCCCACTTGGGTCGATCTGAACGCGCCGAAATGACGGCGACGATGCGGATATATAACCGGCAGCCCACGCCCGCGCGGAAAATAATGCGGCATTTTGTCCCCAACCACGGTCATCTTCAGTCAAACTGCCCAGTTTGTATGATTTGACCGGTTTAATCCGGTTATCGGGCCTAGAAAAACTATGGGACTTTGCTTTTTCCCCCGTTTGCCCCTTACCCCGCCCGATTTCTTCCCCATTTCACGTTTCCACCCTCTTGAACTCCGGTCTTTGCGATAGCAGGATCATCCTGCTCCACCATCGCATGACAATGACGGCACAGTAGGTGACGGGGAGGAACATGAGGATCATGAATCCCTCGGGAACGCCAACGAAACCGACAACGAAGCTGGCGTCGTAGACAATCAACCACATCAAGCCCGTGAGCATGAGGGCCTGCCCGGCGGCGCGCGAATTTGCGCTGCGTCGGCGAATCCAGACGGCGATGACGGTGAAGACGACGACGGCGGCGGCGGGGCCGATCAGTCCAGGGCGAATGGTGAGGATTCCACCGGGGAATGCGACCCCGACGTTATGACGCCGCCACCAAATCAAGCCCACCGCCAGAACGTCCAGCAGAACCAGGCCCGCGAGCATGGACCACCAATGCGTACGCCGCAGGGCGGGGCGCTTGTGTTCCCAGTAATACGCCAGCGTCGAGACGATGGCCACGTGATTCATCAGCAGCAGCGGATGCCAGAGCACGGGAAGTTTCGGCGCCGCGATGGCCGCGTGGAAGAATCGGATCAGTCCGAGTGACAACAGGCCCAGGGGCACAAGATATTTCGCGGCGAAATCGTAAAAAACGATCAGCGCGCCGGTGAAGACGACGAGCCACAAGCTTAATCCGGCATCAGGCGTGACGGCGGTGTAAATTTCTCCGCCGAACAGGGCCAGCACGGCAAGCAGTGCGCAGACGACGTGGGCCGTGCCAAGTCCGATGCGCCCGCTGGGCAGCGGCCGGTGGGGTGAAATCTGACGGTCGCGACGGCGGTCGATGATGTCGTTCAGACTCATTCCAAAGCCGTACAAACCTATCGACACCAGCGCCAGGGCGATACATTGCTTTGGATCCAGCTCCTCCCAGAGGACCCCGCCGTTCATCCACACCCGCTGCTTGGCCCAAAGCATGAGTTCACAACCGCTGTCCGCCAGCGCAGTGAAAACCAGCGCCATTCGCGTCAATTGGAGAACCGGCAATAGCCTTTGCGAAAAGGACGGCACGGCAAGAAGAATCATAAACTAAAAGGACAGGCCAGCCTAAACACATGGCACAGTCGCAATATAAGGTGATAGCGACGTGAAATATGAAATCTGGCGGCAACCAGCACACAGGCATTTGAAATTGATATCAGTGCGGAAGAATTTAACGTAAGATATTCGCATTTATCTAGTTATGATCAATGAAAATGTTGACCGCAAGTCATGATTTTCGTTAATAATGCAAAATTCCCCTTCCCCTCCTGACAAGTATATTTAATAATTCTATGTTGATTCCGCGGCAATTATGCTTGCTTTTTTATTCAGGTGGGATTAAGCTCGTAGATGAGTTTGAGGGGTAACGGTCTAACCCTTCAACTGTGGTATGTGCGCGTTCGCTGATGCGGGCGCGAATGATTCAGGCCGGGCCAAGGCTGGCTGCCTTGTGTCTGGCAGACCTGCCATAGCGAAGACCGCGTTGTGCCCGCGGTTTAGCAGGATTGACCAAAGGTCTGGCAGGAGTTCCCGAGCCCACAGCGTCTTGGCGGCTGTGGGCTTTTTTGTTGCTTCACTTTTCTGCCATGCCGGGATGCGCCGGTTGGATTGCCCCCTCAATTCGCTTCATCTTTTGGGGACAACCTGTTGCGGGGACGGGAAATTCCCCGGAAAATCCGACGATTTTTGCTTGCCAGCATTGAATTCGCCCGATTTTTCGCTAGTTTCTATTCCAGGTCGCCGGAATGGCCCGGCGATTTGCGGACAAAACGGGCGCTGTGCCCGGTCACGCCGCCCCTCTTGGCTCCATCTCTCTGAAGGAAAGGAGATCCGTGTATATGGCCAACAAGTCTTTGACCAAATCCGAAATTGCCGCGCATCTCGCGGAAAAAGTAGGAATTACCAAGAAGCAGGTCACCCTGCTTTTGGCCGCTCAAGCTGAACTGGCGTACAAGAACGCCAAAAACGTCTTCACGCTTCCCGGCCTCGGCAAGCTGAAGCTGGTGGATCGGCCCGCGCGCAAGATGATCATGCGCTTCGGACCCGACGCCGGAAAGGAAAAGCTCATCCCCAAGAGCAAGAAGGTCCGTTTCACCGTCGCCAAGGCGGCGAAGGACGCGATCCTCGGGCCGAAAAAATAAACCCGGCCTTCTTTTTTCTTCGGGAAATCAATAGCCGCGGGCCGTTTGGCCACGCGGCTTTTTGTTTTCTGATTCGGCGGGTGAGTGGATCTAAAGACCGGTGGTGACGTACGGCAGCAGCGCCATGTATCTTGCCCGCTTCACCGCCCGGGCGATCATGCGCTGCTCCATCGCGCTGGCGCTGGTCCGCTTGCGCGACAGAATCTTTCCGTTGCCGCTCACCATCTTCCTCAGCGATTCGGTGTCCTTGTAATCAATGTACATTTTCCCCGAGGCGCTGGTCCGGGCAATCTTCACCTTGGGCCGGGCAAAGGTCTGAAACTTCTCCTGCTTCTCGCGACGTTCCGTTCTCTCTCGTGGCATCAATACTCCGCTTCATTAAAGAGGAGCGGATTCTACAGATATGCCCCGCCGTGGCAAGCCTTCGATTGAATCGGCCCCGTGCGGGTCTGCCCAAACTTCCCGGGGGCCGAAGACCGGCCGGAGGACCGGCCGGCTCAATTTCGAAAGTGAGCTGGCCGGTCCTCCGGTCGGTCTTAATCGCCGAACCTCACGCCGCTTGGGGTGCCAACTTGGGGGCAACGGCGGTACGGTGGACCCCTTTGGATTCGTAAAGCCGCTCGTCGGCGCGCTTCACTAAGTTCGCGGCCGTCGGCGCCCCCAGTTCGTCCAGCGTGCTGATCCCAATCGACAGCTTCGGACGCCGCGCCACTTTGTAGCTCTCTACCAGCAAATTGACCAGCGACTGAAGCCGCTCGCCAATCCGCTTGGCGACCGAATCCTGGCAGCCTGGGAGAAGGATGGCGAACTCGTCCGGGCCATAGCGGCATCCAAAATCGCTGTCGCGGATCGTGCTGCGGATGATCTGCCCCACCGACCGGAGCAAGTCGTCGCCCGCCGTGTGACCCAGCGCGTCATTCAGTGCCTTGAAATGATCAACGTCGACCATCAATAGCGACAGCGGCTTACCCTCGGCCAGCGATTGAGTCACCAGTTGCGGGAGCAACTGGTCCAGCATCCGCCGGTTGTAAAGCCCGGTCAGCGGATCGTGCACGATCTGGTTCCGTAGCGAGGTGATCGTCCGTTCCAGGACTGAAGTTCGGTTGGCGATGCGTTGGCGAACCTCCTCCTTCAAATCGGCGACGGCCTGGCGCTGTTGCCGAATGTCGTGGAGGAGGAGTTTGACCTCGGTGCAGAGCTCGCGAAGGCAGCCGGGATTGAACTCGACAAGTTCTTCCATGGGCGCCCGGCCAATGCGGATTTCGTGAACGAGCCGGCGCATCGTGTCGCTGGGCAGGACCCACCGGCTGCGATGCCGCAGCGCCATGGCGATCGCCATGCAGACTGCGGCGCCGGCCAGGATCACGCGCAGGACCGCATCCGCGTTGTCGTTGAGTACCAGGGGCAGGAGCTTGGCGATCGCCCCGACGGCGGCGACCCCGATCAGCATCAGCGCCGCCGGCGCGAGCGTCAATCGCCAGTTGCGACCCCGTCTCGGTCCTTCGGCCGATTGATTCTCGGACGCAAGGGGTGCCTTGTCGGTCAAGTACATCCGCTAACTCCTCCGGAATGATCTCATCGGCGGTTAAGGGACGACGGTCAAGCCGAAAATGACGCCGGTCGTCATAGCTTGCCCATTCCGCATAGACGGACCTTCAATCCCGCATCCCGGAGGCCGATATAACCCATGTTTCGCCCGAATGTTGGAAATTCACAATGGCACACGCGGAATACGACCTGGTCGTGATCGGTTCGGGCCCGGCCGGCCAAAAGGCCGCCCTCAATGCCGCTAAACTCGGAAAATCCGTCGCGGTCATCGAACGCACCGAAAGCATCGGCGGCGTGTGCATCCACACCGGCACCGTCCCGTCCAAGGCCATCCGCGAAGCCGTCCTCCACCTCACCGGCATTAACGAGCGCTCGCTCTACGGCGCCGGCTATGCCGTCAAGCACGACATCCACATGTCCGACCTGCTTTACCGCTCCCAGCACGTTGTCCGTACCGAGGTGGATGTCATCCGCAACCAGATGCAACGCAACGGCATCGCGCTCATGTTCGGCTCGGCCGCGTTCGCCGATCCCAACACCCTGCGCGTGGTCCGCGGAGAGTTAAACACTCCCGTTCGCGGTAAGAACATTCTGGTGGCCGTCGGCACCGTTCCGGCGCGACCGGCCAATGTTCCCTTCACTCCCGGCAAAGTCATCGACAGCAACGACCTGCTCACCCTCACCGAGTTGCCCCGCAGCATGATCATCGTCGGCGGCGGCGTCATTGGGACGGAATACGCCTGCATGCTCGCCGCCTGCGGCGTCCGCATCACCCTTATCGAATCACGCCCCCGATTACTCGAATTCGTTGATGACGAACTTGCCGAAAACCTCCAGTTCCGCCTCCGGGACATGGGCATTCGCCTTCGCCTTGGCGAATCCGTCTCGTCGATCGAAATGATCGACGGAAATGTCCATGCAACCCTGGCCAGCACTAAAACCATCTCCGCCGATTCGCTGATGTATTGCATCGGCCGCCAGGGTGCCACCGAGGCCCTGAACCTTCCCGCCGCCGGCCTGACGGCCGACAATCGCGGACGCCTGAAGGTCAACGAGACTTTCCAAACCGCCGTCCCCCACATTTATGCCGCCGGCGACGTCATCGGCTTCCCCGCCCTGGCGTCCACCAGCATGGAACAGGGCCGACTCGCCTCCTGCCACATGTTCCACCAGTTCGCCAATTCCTGTAGTTCCCTCTTCCCCTACGGCATCTACACCATCCCCGAGATCAGCATGGTCGGCCAAAGCGAGCAGCAGTTGACCCAGCAGAACATTCCCTACGAGGTCGGGCTGGCGCGCTATCGCGAGATCGCCCGCGGCCAGCTCATCGCCGACCCCAACGGCTTGCTCAAACTGCTCTTCCACGCCGAGAGCCACCGCCTGCTCGGCGTTCACGCCATCGGCACCGGCGCCACGGAGCTTATCCACATCGGCCAGACCGTCATGGCGGCCGGCATGTCGATCGAATATTTCGTCGATACGGTTTTCAACTATCCGACGCTGGCAGAGTGTTACAAGGTCGCCGCCCTCGACGGCCTGAACCGCGTTCGTGCCGCGAACGTGACCGAAACGCAGGCCGATGCGGCGTGAGAAGAAATTGCCGATTGCCTATTGCCAATTGAAAGAAGGCAAATTGGCGACTCCCGTATTCCAATAGGCAATAGGCAATAGGCAATCGGCAATCTCATTTCCCTTCCCCCTCGAAATCCCGTAAACTTCCCCCCATGCGTCACGTGATCTCCGCTTTGGTGGTGAACGAGCCCGGCGTTCTGGCCAACGTCGCAGGCATGTTCGCCGCGCGTGGGTTCAACATCGACTCCCTGGTGGTTGGCCGCACCGAAGACCCCAACCTCTCGCGCATGACCATCGTCGTCGATGCCGATGAAAACACCCTGGAGCAGGTGCGCAAACAGCTTGCCAAGGTCGTGCCGGTCACGCAGGTGAAGGATTTCAAAGGCTCGGCCTACATCGAACGAGACCTGGCCCTGATGACGATCGGCGCCGGGCCGGCCAGCCGGCATGAAGTCATTGAAGTGGTGAACCTCTTCCGCGGCAAGGTGGTGGACGTGGGCAAGGAAACCCTGATGGTGGAACTTGCCGGCACCGAGGAAAAAATCGAAAAGTTCGTGGAACTGTTGAAACCCTACGGCATTCGCGAACTGGCGCGGACCGGCGTGATCGCCATGACGCGCGGCATGCAACCGTCGAAAGAGGCCGAGAAGTCCGCCAGCCCCGCCGGCTCAAAACGCAAACGCAGCATCGACGCCCCCTCCGCCGCCGCCCTGCCGCCGAGCTGAAGATAATGGGGACATTCATCTTTTCGGTAATTTGTTAGGGCGACCGCTTTAGGTCCGCGTGACATTTCATCTCGTGACCGACCGATCGTCGCGGGACCACTTGCGCCGCAGTGCGCGGGAGGCCATCCAGAATGCCTCGGCAAAAGACATCAGCAGGTAAAGACTCCAAAGAAGGAACAGACCGCTGGCGACGCCCAGCACAAGCAGCATGAGCATTGTCATCTTCGGCCACACATTCCATCGGGGGTAATAGCCGATTCTTCCGCCAGAGTTCACGATGGCGGTGACGGCCGCGACGTAGAGCGAGGAAGCGAAGGTTCCGATACCGACGATCATGCAATGTTCGGCCAGATGCGCGCTTCGTGCCCGCTTCGCCAGCCCCCGCAAATGAATGAATAGAAACAGCGGCAGAAATGCGACGACAACAGTGAAAATCGGAGACCAGGCCAACAATTGGTCCTCACTTTGGTATCCGGCGGTATCGAGTCGAAAGTGCACGATGATCATTGCCAGCACCGGCACAATCGCCAGCATCCGCAGCCGGATTCGCGAGCGGCGGTCCGCCCGATCGGCAGGCGCGTATCCTTCCGGGCGCGTCAGAAGAAATATGCCAAGCGCCAGGAACACCGCGGCCAGTTCGAATCCGATCAAATTCTGAAATATGTCCGACAGGGGGAAAATGAATGGGTTAAAAAGCCCGGCCACAATCGGTCCCACCAGGGGAGCCACCAGCGCCAGCAAGATGAGGTTGATACCCCTCGACAAACTCCGCAGCCACCTCGGGCGCGAATCGTGCAACTCATCAGTGATCCGCCGGCTCCGTTCGGCAAGCAAGCCGCATTCGGGGCAAGCCCCATCATTGGCGATCCCGCGCAGATCGTACCCGCACCGATAGCATTCATCCTTGGATGGTTCAGCGGAAGTGGCGGTCACCGACCAAGAGTATACCGCGGCCCACGGCGCACCTACTGGTCAAATACCGCAATGCCTATCCCGGCGACGGCCCAAAAGACCGACGGCGCCCAGGGCCAGCAGGGACACGGATGCCGGCTCGGGGATCGGCGCGAACCCAAAGTCGGTGCTGCCGCTGCTCACCTGGAAAGTGAGCGTCGGATCAGCCGCTGCTTCAAAGCTGAAATCAAATGCGACAAAGCCAAAACCGGGGGCGGGGAACGGCGGAAGGGGCTGTGGGTTCAGTTCGACGAAAGAGCCGGGATTGACCGTACCGCCGCCGATTTGGAAAGCTATGTTATAAGGGTCGCCGCCCGGTCCCTGCCCGGTGAAGGAAAAACTGTTCGGATCCCCAGGGGTTGGGACAACGAAAGAGACAGCCCCGCCCGCGTCCATGCCGAAGTCGATCTCGTAGCTGCTCGCAACGGCCGGATTCGTATAAACGGGGTCGCCGGGATTCGTGAGATCGACCATCGCGCCGGGGTCCGGAAACGGAGGCAGCGGCTGAGGGTTCAGGCTCACGTCCACCCCGGGATTTACCGGCCCGCCACCGCCGCCCGAAACGATCGGCGAACCGAGAAGTTGGTAGTAAGAGACCGGTGGCAGACGCGCCGATGCCAAAGCAGCAGTCATGGCCAACGTGGCGACAGCCACCAACCCCAACAATTTGAAGTGAATCGAAAGCATGGTGTTTTCCCCCTTCAGGGGTTACGCGGGAACCGAAACTAGGACGCCGTTGGATTGCCAACTGCGTCCTGGTTTCACGTCCCAATTGAGATAGGAAGCGACGACTTCGACGCAACGAACTTACGCGCGACGGCGGCGGCCCAGGAGAGCCACAGCTCCCAGGACCACCAGGGACAGGGAGACGGGCTCGGGGACGGTGCCGTCGATCTCGAAGGCGGCGGCGTTACCATTGTTGATCGTTCCCCAGGTAACTCCTCCGTCGGTGCTGGCCGTCCCGTTGTCAAAGGCAGTTGACGCCAAGGTCCACCCGCCATAAGTGTCGCTGCCGTCGGCGATGGCGACGAGATAATAGTTGTCTCCGGACAGGAGCTCGGGGTGCGTGACCGAGTTTAGAACCAAGTCGGTCGTTTGATCCGGTGTCGCCGCCACGTTAGCGAAGGTCTCCAGGGCAATGCCGGGCGTGCCGCCCGGGCCGGAAGCATCGTAGAGCGAAACAGTGAAATCATTGGTGCCTGAGACCAAAAACAATGCCAGTGTGGCCGAACTGAAGGAGTAGTTTGCACTCGGAGTGAATTGCTCGGCGTCCGCCTGCGGCGAGGTAAGCCCGGTGCTGCGAACGGTATAATATCCAGCGTTAACGTTTTTTGGATAGGTGTCGTAGATCACATCCGCCGACGCCCATTTGACGCCTAATGACAAAAGCAAACCCATCACAATTAGAGTTGATTTCGACCGTCGCATATTCCTTCCCATCTCCTGTTAGAGCTAACAGGCTAGAACTGCCTCAAAAGGGCACTCAATCGGACGCGCCAGCGCGGTAACACGCCGCCCTGGGACCCGTATGTCTTCCGGCCACCCGTTCCGCGCGGCTAACAAACGCCAAGCGAACGAGCAATCAAGCAGAATGACCTACGCGAAGCCGAGCTTGTACGAGAATGATTGGGCGCGATCAACGAAAAAGTGGACGCTTTTCGCGAAAATATCCGGCTTTTCATCGATTTTCGAAAAGCGCCAAAACAGAATTTCCGACGACGAAGTATCAAAACAAGCAGAGGTTGGAGGGCGCGAGTTTTCGTCGGAAACTCGCAATTCGGAGGCCGGAATCCGGCCAAAGCAAAACCAAAATCATTTGAAGTAATGTCGCAAACATAGCAACGGGTTTCGCAATGTGTGCATTAAATTTGGGCAATCTGGCTCATCAATTTTCATTTTCGGAGTTGGCGAATGACTCGTGGTTTCTGAAAATGTAGCGCCCTCGGTCGTGAGAACCGCGTAAAAGTGCTTCGGCGGCGATGGCGACGCACCAGGCAATCTCCTTTCCCGAGTGTAAAATGACTCGCCGGTCAGGACAGTACGTTGCCACGGTTATCCCGATCTTCTGTTGTGGGTGAATGATCGGGCGCCACGCTTCTGCTCGCCTCGCACGATCGCCTCTCTTCCTATTTCTAATGTAACCGTTTTAGCCCAGAAGCATTCGAATTTTCCCCCCTATCCCTTCACCGCTCCCGACGATAGCCCGCTGATGAAGTCTCGTTGCAGGGCGAAGAACAGCACGATCACCGGCAGGATGCTCATCAAGGTCGCGGCCATCACGATGCCGTAGTTGTGTTGGTATTCCGGCAATCCGGTGAGGCCGTTCAGGCCGATCGGCAGCGTGTATTTCGATTCGGTCTGCAACACGATTTGCGGCCAGAGAAAGCTGTTCCATTCGGTCAGGAAGCTCAGGAGGGTGTACGCCCCGATCATCGGGCGGACCACAGGCAAGGCGATGTCCCACCAAAGCCGCAGTTCGCTGCAGCCGTCCATTCGGCCGCATTGCAGCAGTTCATCCGGAACGCCGAGCATGGCCTGGCGGAACAGAAAGATGCCGAACACGCTGACCGCCCCGGGTACGATGATGGCCAGATACGAATCGAGCCAATTCAGGCGATACATCAGCTCATAACTTCCCGGCAGAAGCACCTGCGGCGGCATGAGCAGAGTGGCGAGCATGATGACTGTGATCGGTCCTTTGCCGGCGAATTGGTATTTCGCCAACGCGAATCCGCCCAGGCTGCCGAGGGTCACGACCAATACGGTGTGGGCCGAAGCCAGGAAGATGGAATTGACCAGCCAGCGTCCGAAGGGGCGGTCGCCGAGTAGGCGGAAATTGCTCAGCGTGAGCCGATCCAGATGATGCCACGGAAGCAACGTGCTGTTGAGCAGATCGGCCGGGGTTTTGAATGCGGCGCAGATGAGCCAGAGAAACGGCAGGATTGCGGCGGCCGCCAGGCAGATCAGCAGAAGATGCAGCCCGATCCGCCGGGTCATGCGCCGATCTCCCGTTTAAAGAATCGGAACCGCGCCAGCGACACAACCAGCAGGATGGCCACCAGCATCCATCCGATGGCCGAGGCATACCCCAGGTCTCCAGCGCCGAATCCGACGATGAACAGGTACATGACGATGGTCAATCCGCGTCCATCGGGACCGGCCCCTTGGAGCAGGACGAACGGAAGCTCGAAGAGTTGGAATCCGCCGATGGTTCCGATGAGGACCATGTACAGCAGCATGGGCCGGATGCCGGGAAGCGTGACGTGGAGGAATTTTGCCCAGGCGCCGGCGCCGTCGATCTCGGCCGCTTCGTACAGTTCGGGATCGACCGCCTGAAGCGCCGCCAGGAAATAGACCATGCCGTATCCGGTGGCGAGCCAGAGGCTGGCGATGAGGATGGACGGCATGGCCATCGCCGGGCTGCTCAGCCAGGGGATGACGATGCGATGTCCGAGGATCGTGCCGATGACTTGGTTGACCAAACCATCCGGGCTGAAGAGTTGGAAGAAGATCACGCCGACGAAGACCTGCCCCACGAGATAGCTGGAAAAGAAGCTGAATCGGAAGACGTTCCGCAGCCGCACTCCCCGGCTGTTGAGCAGCACGGCCAGACCCAGCGACAACGGAATCCCGATGGCCACGAATGCGACCGTGTAGAATGCCGTGTTCAGCACCGCCAGGCCGAACAGAAAGTCATGGCCGAGCAGGAAGCGATAGTTGCTCCATCCGGTAAAGACGGCATGTCGCGGCCCAAAGGTTTTGTGAAAGCTCAGGTCAAGGCTTCGCGCCAGCGGATAGAGCAGAAACGCGCAGAAGATGATGAGAAACGGAGAAACGAAGAAGTAGGGGGCCGCACGGCTTTGGAGTTTCCACCAGCGGTCGCGGTTCATGGTTCGAAATTCCCGAAGTCCATTCGGCGTTGTACGTCCGCTTGCGCCTCGGCCAGCCAACCGGCGCAAGCTCGATTCAATCCATCTATCTGACGATCCGCCGCGACATAATTCTCCGCACGGTGCATCGCCGCGGCCAGGGCAAGCTCCGCTTCGTATGTATACGGTGTCACGAATCGTTCGGGGATTTGCCCGGCCAGGGTGACGTACAGATCGCCGATGTTTTGCCCGCCGGCGAAAAATGGGTCGGGCTTGTGATACGCGGGGTCGGACCAGTACTCGGGGATCGCCGGCAGAACATGGTCTCCCGCCGCCACCCGGGCGCGGCTCGCTTCCGAACCCAGATACAAAAACTCCAGTAATTTCCACGCCCGCTCGGGATGGGGGCACGAGCGGCAAATGGCGACCATCGTTCCGCCCAGCGTGCTGGTCGGCGCATCATCCGGGTCGAACCGGGGCAGCGGCATCATCGCGACCTTGCCCGCCAGGTCGGGCGCGAATTGACGCAGGTCGTCCGCCTTCCAATCCGGCGTGCAGACGGCGCACACGTTTCCCCGGGCAAAATCCTGGGTCCATCCCACCCCCGGCGAGACATCCGCGCCGATCGCCCCCCGGCCCGCTACCAGCCGGGCGTAAAAAACCACCGTTTCCAGCACCTTCGGATCATTGAAATGAAGCCGGTTGGATTGATCGATCAGGTTTACGTGCCGTTGCAGCAGCATCTCCACGATCTCGTCCGGTGAGTCGGTTGAAAGGGCGATGGCGCGGCGATCGGGCCGGCCGTGCGCCGCCCAATAATCCTGAAACGCCAAACAAAATTCCTGGAACCGCGCCCAGGTTCCAGCTTGCCGGAGATCGATTCCGGCTTGGTCGAACAAATCCTTGCGGTAGGCGAGGGTAACCGGATGGACGTCTTGCGGGATGCCGTAAACGATCCGGCGTCCCGTGCGCGGATCGGTCTTGGACCACGGCCCGAATCGGCTGGCGACGATCCGGCGTTCCCAGCCGGATGTATCCAGAAACTCGTTCAGCGGCAGCAGTCCGATGTCGTCAACCGGCGGGCGCAGAAACTGGCCGATGGAGTGGATTTCGATTTCGCACAGGTCGGGTGCCGAAGGTCCCGACGCTCCCGAGATGAACGCCGATGCGAGCCGCACGTTTTCCCCCATCTGGCCCATGAGGCTGATGCCGGCGCTTAATCCGGTTTGCCGCCGGAATTGATCGAAAAGCGATGGTGCGACGCTGCCGCCGGGTCCGGGAAGGGAATCGCGGAACGTCCTGACATGAGTCTGGTCGAACGACCAGACGATCAGATCGGCGCGGGGCGCTCCGGGCCGCCGCCAGACAGCGACGCCGCTGACGGCGGTGGCCAACAGCAGCGTGAGGATCGGTTTACCCAGTGAAAATCGCACGGCCTGCGGCGATTGTCGCGTGCCGGACGGGGGGTGGCAAATGAGCTCCATGGCAAACGGCGCATGGCGAAAGCGTCTGGAGGAACGTAAACTGAAATGCATGGGTTCCGGCCCGCACATCCTG